>Ga0315273_10003157_pt1 | contig 19777 bp, 17 predicted proteins | sample YL17G02_0_MG_FD_205753 | JGI IMG/M metagenome (GOLD analysis project Ga0315273, IMG submission 205753) | Sediment microbial communities from Yellowstone Lake, YNP, Wyoming, USA - YL17G02_0 | ecosystem: Environmental > Aquatic > Freshwater > Lake > Sediment | place: USA: Wyoming | collected...
CAGCCGGTAAAAACAGCGGGACCGATCAAACCCCGCCCAAGCCTGGTAGTGCGGCGCCGGAGTCGGGAGCGACGGGTAAAGACGACCCTGCGGCGCAGCAACCGCAGGACGCTCAGGCTGCCGCCAAAGAGGCGCAGGAGACTGCTGCGGACAAACCAGGAATGAGCAAGGAAGACGCCGAGAAAGTGCTTCGCTCGGTGGATGATAACGTCAAACGCTACCTCTATGCTCCGCGCGGCAAGCGCCAGCCACCGCGCAGCCGAGACAAGGATTGGTGAGACCGTGATGCGACTCCACGACTTTATGTTAGGAACGGCCTATGTCCTGCTTGCTGCGGTGGCCTTGACGGCGACCCCGTGCTTGGCTGGCACCATCAGTGCCGAGCTGGACCACAGCGAAGGCGCGGTCGGTGAGCCCTTTGTGCTGACCGTGGCGATCGAAGGCGCTAGGGACGGGGAGCCGACGATTCCGCAGGTCGACGGCTTGGAGTTTCATCAGCAGGGAGTCTCTGAGTCGACCAGCTGGGTCAACGGGCAGCGCAGTGCTCAGCTGCAAATCGGGCTGGTCGTGGTTGCCTCCAAACCTGGTCGCTTCACGATCCCCAGTATTAAGGCCAAGGTCGATGGCCAAGAGGTCGCCACGCTGCCTCTGACCCTTCAAGTCGGGGCCGATGCCACCGGCCAAGCTCAGAATCAACCCCAGAACCAAGCGCAGAACCAAGCGCAAAGCGCTGCCCCCAATCAATCAGCGCCCAATGCCGCCGGCGGTAACGCCAAGACGCCGACCGCGAACCAAAATCAGGCCAAGGATGATGGTGGCAAAACCGGCGGCGTGTTTCTCGATCGCACCTGCGATCGTCTCGATCCTTACGTCGGCGAGCAGGTTCTATGCACCATTCATCTCTATCATCGCGGCAACCTCAACGGCGGCCAAAGACTGATGCCGTCGTCGCCCGACTTTCGCCGCTTTCCCATCGATGGCGAGAAGCGCGCGCAGAAGCTAGTCAACGGTCAGCCCTACATCGTCATCGAACTCAAAGAAGTCGTCGTCGCCACGAAGCCTGGCCCGCTGACCCTGCCCCCATACACCATCGACGCACGAATTTTGACTTGGACCAAGCGCCGCAACCCGATCGATAAGTTTTTCAATAACTTCGGTGGCGGTGCCTTTAATTTCGATATGAATTTTACCGAAGAGCAGGAAGTCAATCTCAAGAGCGAGCCCGCTGAATTCACCGTCAAGCCTTTGCCGCAGTCAGGTAAACCGCCCGGCTTTAGTGGCCTAGTCGGCAACTTCCAGCTCGATACCCATCTCAGCCAAGCGAAAGTTGCGGCAGGCAATACGGTAACCATAACCATAACAATCAGCGGTACTGGGATCGCTGATTCACTAGGTGATGTCGTTCCCAGCCTAGAGAAGATCGGCAAGGTTTACCCAGACAAACCTGAGTACACCGAGAAGGTTGTCGATCCGAGTGGCATCGTCTCGAAACGGGTTTACAAGTATGCCCTAGTCCCGGCAAATCCAGGTGACTTTGACCTAGGTAAGGTTCAGGTCCCGGTGTTCAACCCACATCTCCAGCAATACACGATCCTCACCTCTGAACTTGGCCACCTGATCGTCGACCCCAGTAAAGCCGAAGCCAAGTCGTTGGTGGTGGGCCAGCAAGCCCAACTCCCCGGCACCAAGAAAGAAGACGTCAAAGTGTTGGGAAGCGACCTTGTCGATATCCACCATGGACCTTCCTTGAGCAAGCAACAAACCATAACCAGATATTTAATTTTTGTTTTAACGTTAACTGGCGTTTTTCCATCAAGCTGCGCCTTCATCATCTTTGGCGTACAGGCCCTTAGACGCAGGTCGGAGGGAGACACCGTCGGGAAACGACGTTCACGAGCTTACAAAGTCTTCAAAAATGAACTCCAGGCCGCCCAAATCCAAGTCGCGGCCGGTCATGTCGAGCCTTCCTTGCTGGCCGCTTATGCAGCTCTGCGCACTTACCTAGGTGACAAGCTCAATCTGCACGGTCAATCTCTGGCCTCCCGTGAGATCGAGGAGCTGCTGCGCCGGCTTGGTTGCAAAGAGGAAGACCTCCAGCGCCTCGTGCAGATCATTAAGACCCTGGAACAAGTCGATTTTGGTGGCAAGCTGCCATCTCTCACCGCCGCAAGCGAGCTGGTTGCGGATCTCGACCGCCTGGTCTTGGGATTGGAGCACGCATGATGACTGCTAAGCTAACCTATCTCCTCCGCTGCAGCCTGCTAGCAAGTTGCTTTGCATGGTTGACGCCGACCCAGGTCAGAGCCCAAACGATGCCATTGGCGACGAATGTCGACTCTAACGCCTTGGCCTCGAGCGCCAACCAAGCCTTCGACGCAGGTGATCTGGTCAAGGCCACGCAAGATTACGAGCAGCTGCTAGGGCAGGGGATCGTCAACGGCCACCTCTTTTACAACCTCGGCGTGGCGTATTTTCGGGCTGGCCGCCTGGGCGATAGCGTCGCGGCCTTTCTCGGTGCCAGACGCTACCTACCGCGTGACCCCGACAACGAGGCGAATCTGCACTTTGTCCTGGGTAAAGTGCACGACAAGCTTGAGGCGCAGCTTCCGGCGACGACGACCGGTCCTGTCGCGGCCTGGCTCGAGCACTTTTCCGAGCTGGAGCTAGCTTGGACAGCCTCTCTACTGGCTGCCCTCTGGGGCACCGCCCTGGCACTGACCGCCCTCAGTCCCTCGCTGGAGCGCTGGCGTCTGACTGTGGCACTCAGCGTCGTCGTGCCCATCGCTGCGCTCGCAGCCTTTCTGACCCGGCAGGCGACGCCAGACGCATGGGGCGCCGTCGTTCAAGCCGAGGCCAAGATCTATTCCGGACCTGGCAAGCAAAACACCCAGCTCTTTGCCCTGCAGGAAGGCGCCCCGGTGCTGATCACCGAGCGTGCCGCGGGTGGCTACTACCGGGTGAAACTCTCCGATGGCAAACAGGGGTGGGTTGCTGATAACCAAGTACGGTTGTTTGGGCCACTCTAGTCTGACTGTTGGAGCGCGTTGTGATCAAGGAGCGTTATATCGAATGGCTGCTGCGCAGTGGAGCGCTGCAGTTTGGCGAGTTTAAAACCAAGTCGGGCCGCCTATCGCCCTACTTTTTCAACACCGGGCACATCGACTCAGGCGAGCGCCTGGGCGCCGTATCGGCCCTTTATGCCGAGGCTATTGCCGAACACTTCGGCGCCACGGTTGAAAACCTATTTGGCCCGGCCTACAAGGGGATCCCTCTGGCCGTTCTGACCTCCTATCAGCTGACCCAGCGCCTCGGGCGGGACATCTCCTATACCTTTAATCGCAAGGAGGCCAAAGACCACGGGGAGGGTGGCAACCTGGTGGGGAGATTATACCGGGGTGGCGAAAAGGTGGTGGTCGTTGAAGACGTGATCACCGGCGGCACTAGCTTTAGTGAGGTCATGCCCTTACTAGCGACATACGACGTCGAAGTCGTCGGAGCCATCGTCGGAGTCGACAGGCAAGAGCGGGGGACCGGCACTCAGTCGGCACGCAGCGAGGTTGCAAGCCGCTGGAAGATTCCCGTGGTCAGCCTGGTGACGATCCACGAGGTGGTCGAGCGCCTGTATCAGCGCGAGGTCTTGGGCAAGGTGTGGATCGACGCCGCGACCAAACAAAGGATCGACGGCTACCTGGCAACTTATGCCGGTGCGACCGGAGCATAGGTTCGGCAAAGGTGACGATCCTACAGATCGAGCAGAACTTTAACCTGCTGATCCACGGCATCGGCATAGGCATTCATAAAATCAAGAAAAGGACTGCGCCTGACCGCTTTGACTTCGGTTGCAGGAGCATCAGCAACCGGCGCGGGCGGCGCGACCTCGGGGTCGCGCACCAGCCTTAACCCTGGGCGTGCGCCCGAGTTAGGTAGGTTTTTTGACGGGGGATGTCTCGGGTCATGGCTCATGGACGAAGGGGCCTCACAGAGAAAGGACGACGGTCTGAAGCGGCTAGCACTGCAAATGAGGTGAGTGTCCTTTGTCTTCGGTGCGTCGGCAAAATTCTTTAGCAGGCCTCCGAATGGACGTGCAAACGCCCGGTAGGCACAGCGCTTTAAGCAGACCTATAGGTACACGCCTTTTATCTTCCGAAGCAGCCACTTGCCAGTCATCGCTCCGCGCCCCTGGGCCAAAGGCTCGAACAATTTACGGCATAATTTCGAGGTTTTGCCTTTATGGACTCGAAAATACACGGCAAATAATCGTCATTTCCCGCATTATTCCAGGTAGTTATTGGTATAAACAAAGATTTACCTAAAGCTCCGACCACTTTTTGTCGACGCATAAAGGACGGTGAACATCAAACTCTTTGTTTAGGAGCCAGCCCGAGGTGATCACGCCTGCCAACATTCATGCGTCTACCAGGCCCAAAGCCGCCCCACGCGCTCGAGCCTACGCCATGATGTTTTGTAGTGTGGTCTATTCGCTCACTCAAGCTGCCTGCCAAAAACAACATATCAAGGTCAAAGGCCACGACCTTGGCACCATCCTTGCTGCGGACAAACCTCACGGCGTTCCTATTGAGATACCCGGCGCGCTTGAAGCGCTTCGCTCGGTGTTCCAAACCCGCGGGGTCGTCAGTCTCGGTATCAACCTTGATCAGATCTCGAACAGCTCGTCCCTGGAACTCATCAACAAAACCACAAAGACCTCGCTGATCAAAGCTCCTGCTGGTGCCTTCAGCTTATCGACTAGCGGTGACGACGAAGGCGCCGAGGCGGCATGGTCTCTGGCTGATAACGGCTACGAGTTTCGATTAACGATCTATCCTATGGACCCACATTTTGTCGGTAAATTCGCCTACGGGGTGAACGACCTCGTGCTGAATGTCGATGAACAAAAAATTCAAAAGGACGCAAAGCAAAGCCTGACCATGCAGGATTTTACCTACTTCTACCACCCACATGCTTTTTTCCCGACCAACGAACAAAAAGTCGATGGCTTTGAAGGAGAGCTCTTAACCATCACTGGTCCCTACATAGGCAACAGCGATAAAACTTATGAGATTAGCACCAGTCCGATCGGAATTCTAAACAGATGAGCGGATAGTGCATGTCGCCCCAACAAGATTCAACGAATTAGTCTAGACCTCCCTGACTGGATGCTCGTGCTGCTAGGTAGTGAAGCGAGCGTGAAGTGGTCAGTTCTTTGCACCTAGCCAGCACGTTCATGCCGCACATCACTAACAACCATATCAAGATCAAAATCAGGGAACACCGCCTTCACCCTCACAATGAGATCCAGCCGAGGGTTGGTATTCCTTCCGCTTTCCAACCTTTGGTAGCTATAGATGTTATTGAATCCCAGCATTTTCGCAGCTTTTGTCTGGGTCAGCCCCGCCTTCAGGCGAGCCTGCCGCAACAGAAAAGCAAAGGCCACGTTAGGTCGCACAGCTACTTTCACGACATGACGCCCTCTCACGATTGCATGGGGAAGTCCGAAAACCAGCTTTGATTCGCCCGGCTCGTCAAGGATCGTGTTGAGCGCGTCCTCCATATTGGCCTGGAGGTCATCCATGGAATCGCCCTGCGTGATGCATCCGCTGATTTCCACGCATTGAGCCCAATAGCCGCCCTCTTTTGCCTTCTTATACTTGAAGTGATACTTCACTTCTGCTCCGTCTATGCAATCTTTAAATCCAGCTGCTTGCGAATGGACAGTTCGGTGCCTTTTTTGAGTTCGCGATGGTTCGGAATCGATACCGTCTTGTCACCTTTCTCTAAAATCATATGGCTACCCGATTGCCGCTTGAAAACCCAACCAGCGCGTTCTGCCAGTCTTCGCAGCTCTTTTCCGCTGATGGCCATACGCTCTCCGAATGCACCTTTAGATTGTTTACCAATAAAATTTGGTAAAGTCAGTATCAAATTGGAATATGGTCCACTCTCTATTCCAAGTGGGCAACACGATGATCCCTTACTTCGGGAAACACCAACGACATCACACGTCGTAAAGCGACATAGGCACCGAATGTGCCATCAACGGTCCTCCATGCTTGACCCATCTGCCCCATATTTATACTCTTAGCCATCTCGTACCTCGCAACACGAAGCACCATGGTCATCCGCTCCGCCATCCTGCCATCTCATTTCTTGCGCTGGCTCATCCTTGCCGTGACCCTCTCAGGATGCGGCACCCTTAGCGGCCTGCACGAAATCGTCAATGTCAAGACGCCGGCCGACCCGGTGTTGGTCAAGCTCGACTCCGAGCCAAATTTTTTTGCGCCCGATTTTATCCGGATGCGTCGTGGACGCACGCACGAGATCGAATTGGTCGATCCAAAGTCCAAGCTGACTTTGGCCAAAGGCGAGATCACGTGCGAACCGAGGTGGGTCACGAGTGGACTTTGCAATGGTCTGCTCGCCTTGGCTTCGCCGCCCCTAGGACTCGCCGCCCTCGCCATCGATGTGTTAGATGGTGCGGCGTTCGACTGTCGAAGCGTGCTGCCGCTACCAAAGATCACGGAAAGGGTGCCAAAGCCTCGTCCGCGGCTGTGCCCGACCTACCTGATCGCGCCGCCCGGCCATGCCGACTTTGCTGTCTCGGAGCGCCTGGCGGCGGTGTGGATCCAAGCGAAGAGTCGTGAGCTGGGGTTTTGCGGGCATTTCGTCAGTCCCGAGGTAAGCACCAGGGTGTTTAACTATCTCAATATCACCAACCTCAATGCGGCGACCTTTACCAAATTGAATCGCAGTCAGGCCAACATCCTTGGCTATGAATCCAAGGCCGATCACTTGGTGATCTTGCACAATGAAGTACGCCATGACGTACCGCAGTTGGAGGCCGAGGTCATCGATCTGCATTCATTGGAACGCCGTCCGGATCCAGCGATTAAGCTGGAACCACAGTTGGCCAAGACCATTATGCAAAAGGACCGCAATTTTTGGCTGCTCTACAGCTTCTCTTTGGTGCCCAATACCATCATGTATGGCACCAGTCGGTCTCAGCGGTTCATGAGTGATACGGCGACCGGTGATCCGGTCACCGCCACCCACGAACACGGGATGTTGCCGCGTGTGATCACGAGCTTGGCGCTGGGGACTCTGGATCATCCGATGGGTTTTGATGAATGGGACGCCTCGCTCCGCTTTTATCCAACTTTGGACGTGAATTTTTGGAGCGTCGAGGCCAAGACACCGTCGCACCCTGATCCGGTCCGCTACCAAACGATCTTTATCAACTTTCCCTATAATGCCGAATTGTCGGTTTATACCCCAATAGGGACCATCGGTGTCGCCGTGTCAGCTGGGCCAATGCCGACCTGGACCTATGCTGATAAGCCCAGATTGCAACTGCTGTGGACCGGGACCCGGGAGGTCAGCTGGACCGTCTTTACCTCGCGCGACATCTTTATCCAACTCGTCTACGACGAACGCTTTGCCAGCAAACCGATTGCCGCCAACGGCGTCAGCGTGCAGCACTGGACGGATGTCTCGCTGCGCCTAGGTTACTTTACCGACGTCTTTGGTCGGATAGTCCAGGCCATCACCAAACCAATCGACGGATGGACCCAAGGCGGGAGGTAAATCGGCCCTAGCGCGCGGCATATTAGCCAATATAAACATTGGATTAAAAGTCCCCGAAAAAAAGTGCGCAAGTTTTGGTGGCGTCGAGCCGATACGGTCCCCATGGTTGGTTCTATCAGCCGATTTATAGGAGGACCTCGGGATGGCTTTGACCTGCACTGCACCGCGTCGCGCACAGTGGTTTGCCCTAGGCTTATGCGCAGCCCTGGCGATTGGCTGTAAGGCAGCAAGCTTTAAGACGGCTGGCTCGGTCGATGGTCGGCCCTCTGGTGCTGCGTCTGGAGATGGCACCAAGGGTAACTCCGGCAGTGGCGACAGCACCGAAGGTAGCCCGAACACAGCAAATGCGGGCGGCAGCAATGCCAACGGCAGCGGCAGCAGCGGCAGCGGCAGCAGCACGGACAGCGCCGATAGCGCCCCTGCGATCAAGGCTAACGGCTCGACCAGCGACATCACCGTCCCCCCGAACACACCGGTTACGATCACTTGGGACGCACCCACTGCGACCCAATGCGTCGTCCAGCCGCTAAACGCCACAGGCACTAAGGCGACTGCACAGGTCCAAGCGACCGCGACGCAAACATACACCTTGAACTGTCAGACTCCGGGTGGCCCAACGACGACGACCATCAACGTCGTCGTCGCACCGCCGGCGGCACCAACCACATCCATCACGGCGAATGGCGCTCCAGGCACCCAGACGGTAAAGCCTGGGGACAATGTCGCGATCGCTTGGACGAGCTCTAATGCCGACAGCTGCAGCCTGTCGCCAGCAGAGGGTAAAACCGGGAGCACCGGCACGTCTGGCAGCTTCACGAAGGTGATGCCGACGACGCCGCTCATGTACAGCGTCACCTGTACCGGTCCTGGCGGCACGATGACCAGCGTCGTCACCGTCAACCCAGCGGGACAAACCTCCGTGACCGCCCAGTTGAAGGCCAATGGCACGGCTGCGTCGATCTACATTCCCTATAATACCAGCGTCGAATTGAGCTGGACCTCGTCGGGGGCTTCCACCTGCCTCTTAGCACCGCTCAATGACAACCATTTGGTCGGTCAGCTCACCACCGATAAATTAACGGCGACTGTCCTCTACTATTTGACCTGCTCCGGTGGCAACCAGTCGGTGATCAGCGCAATTGCCGTCAACGTCGGCCTCATGCCAGCCCCAACCCCAGATTTGAAGATCAACGGCAGCGATGGTCCACTGGTCGCGGCAGCCGGTGCTCCTTTGGATATCACGTGGACCAATCCAAATGCGGTGACCTCCTGTAGTCTTAGTCCAAACCCCGGCAAGGTTGGAGTCTTGGCAGACACCGGTGAGATCACCACCAATGCCACCATCGAGCCCGTGACCTACACCTTAACGTGTAAAAATGCCGGCGGACAAGGCACCGATAGCGTCAGTGTCATGCCCGCAGTGGTGCCGCCGACGGCAAAGCTGACGGCCAATGGCCAAAGCGCAGGAATCGTGACGGTCCCATCCGGCAGCATGGTTGATCTGGCTTGGACGTCGACCGGTGCGAGTTCTTGCGTCGTGACTCCAGGGCACTACACCGGGATCGTCGGCAACCAAAGCGTCGGGCCGATCACTGCAGTGCAGTCTTACGGGGTGCTGTGTACCGGTCCCTTTGGCACTGCAGCGGCGAATGTCGTCGTCGCACCGGCCGCGCCAACTTTAACCACGATCCTTACGGTCAACGGTTCGATGACTCCGATCACCGTCATGACGGGCACACCGCTCGTAGTTGCCTGGGCCTCATCGGAGGCGACGAAGTGCAGTGTCGCTCCATTTAGCTGGTCGGGCTTGGCGGGCACACGCACATCACCTGCAGTGACTGCTGATCTTACCGTTGTTCTCACCTGCGTCGATGCTGGTGGCAACCAATCGACGGCGAAAGTGCCAGTGCACGTCGTGCCGGACAATAGCAATGCCTCGGTGACGCTAAAGGCTAACGGCAGCACTGGGCCACTCTACATCACGCAAAACTCCCCGGCGGTCCAGTTGGTCTGGACCTCGGTCAACACGGTGAGCTGTGCTTTTGACGACGGCGCGGTCGTCGCAACCTACGGTTCAAGCACCCGGTCGATCAGCAATGACACGAAGTACACGTTGACCTGTAAGACCGCCAGCGGTGGCACGGTCACAGCTTGGATACAGATCTATGTCAAAGCGTCCTGCAAGCGATCGACCAAGGTTGGCATCAATTTCGAAGACGCACCGATTGGCAGCCGCGACGCAGACTTCAACGACTTTACGGCCTGTACCGACCAAGGCGACTTCTCGGTTTATGGGACCGAAGTGGTTTCGGAGCGATGCCAAACCGTTCCCTTCACGACATCCAAGATCAGTAACTGCAGTCACCACATTCGCATTGAAATCCATCATCCCAATGGGACGCAGGAAAAGCCAATCGAGTTTGACGACAGCACGGCCCAGCCGACGCTGATGCTGCACTTTCAAAAGGGTTCAGTGCTCGAAGTCTATGTCACCAACCTGCAAAGCTGCGGTAGTAAGCAGACCACCCACAGCATGCACGAACCGGACTGGGCCATCGTCAAAGCCGACGAGTGCCGGCGCACCGGGCGGTAAACTGGAAGGTCTACCGCGTGATCTTAAATTCGACGCGTCGGTTGCGTTGCCGTCCCTGGTAGTTGCCATTGTCGGCGATCGGCTGGGAGGCGCCGTAGCCGACGGCACTGATCGTTTGCGGATCGAGTTTATGCACTTCGATCAGGTAGCGCCGGATGGTGTTAGACCGGCGTTCGCTTAGATTTTGGTTGTAGGCATCCGAGCCGATGGAGTCGGTGTGGCCCTCGATGCTGACGGACTTGTAGCGCGGCGCCTGCTTCATATAGGCGACTAACTCGCGGATGCGCTGCTTCGTGCCTGGCAGCACCTCTTTGTCCGAGTCAAAGGCAAACATGACGTCGTTGAGGATGATGGTCTCTTGCTTAGGTGGTGTGCCTTGAGGCAACCATTCGGGTTGTTCCGCTGGCTCTTGGGCGGCAGGCTTGCCTTCAGGTTTTTTCCTGTGCCTAGGCTTGTCCTCGTCCTCATCATCGTGACCGCAGACCGGTCCAAAGGCCATGTTGGCGCCTGCATAGACCCGCCAGTCGGGTGAGCCGACACCATTGCCAAGCCGGGTGCCACCACCCAAGTGCAGGGCGATATTGTGGGTTAGATCGTGCTTGGCTCCAAGCAGAGCCTCAGCCGAGGACTGGGTCCGATCGATGTCGGCGGTGACGGTCTTGACGGGCCGTGAGCCAAAGACCTCGGCGATGAACTTCGTATTGATCGCACGGACATGATAGCTCGCCGCCGCTGAGGCAATATACTGGTCTTTAAATGGCTGGATCGGAAACTCCGGCAGCTTGCTGCCAGGAGAGCGCAGCCGGTAGCCGAGATTGACCCCCATGCGGACCCGCGCCACCGTCGTGTCGGCGGCAACCTCCAGCGTCTTGGTCGGCCCACCTCCGGCCCCAGCATAGGGATTATTGGTGATGCGGTTGATGCTCAGCGTGCCGACCACGGCAACCCCATAGTCGCGCTGGCCCCAAAGGCGGTACTTGGTGTTGAGGCGGACCTCGGTATTGCCCTTCTGGCCAAACTCGCCGTGTAGGCTCTTGGTGTCCACCGACTGGGCAACGATCTGCGGCAAGCTAAGACCGATGTCCCAGTTGCGCATCAGGCCAAAACCGACGTTCAGATCGGCCCCAGTGACGGCATCTTTGTGATGCTGCGTCTCATCGCCGGTGGCCTCGTTGGTGCGCAGCAGGGGTAGGGTATTGCGCGCGTAGTTGCCAAACAGGCCGAGGTTAAAGATGCACGGGGCCAGAGTTTGCGAGGACTGGACCGTGACAAAATCGAGGCCGCTGGTGATGGCATTGAAGTTCTGGGCATCGACGCCGACGACATTGCCGCGGGCCACGGTCGCTACCGACAAGAACATCAGTGCCAAAATGAAGGCGACCCGAGGCGTCGAGTGTTGGCTCATAGAGTGAAGGCCCCAATAAGTAGTCAAACGACAAGACAATTCATTGCAATCACATAGTATCATAGGTCGCGATCAGCCAATGTGTGGTTGGTCTGACCTCCAATGTGTGTTCATATGATCGCACGTCTTTTCATGCCTTAAGCCAATGGGTTGACGTGCATCTACCGCCACTCATCATCGATCTGGCCATCATCCTCGGCGTCGCGGCGCTGGTGACCTTCCTGTTTCGCTTGATTAAGCAGCCGGTGGTCATCGGTTATGTCGTCGCCGGCGTCATCGTTGGCCCATTTGGCCCAACCTTGGTATCGGTGGTGGACGTCGAGGGCGTTAAGGTCTGGGCGGATCTGGGCGTCATCTTCTTTATGTTTGCCCTCGGTTTGGAGTTTAGCTTTCGCCGTCTGATGAAGGTCGGGGTCTCGGCGGGACTGACGGCAGCGTTGCAGATCGGTGCGATGATCACCGTCGGATATGCGTGCGCCCTAGCCCTGTCTTATGGCTCCCGCGAGGCGCTCTTTGTCGGTTGCATGGTGGCCATTCCATCGACCACCATCATCATCAAGACCTTGGAGGAGTTGGGTCTGAAGACCCGACGCTTTGCCGAGTTGGTCTACGGTATCCTCATCGTCGGTGACCTGGCGGCTATCTTGATGCTGGTCGCCCTGACCAATATCGCCACCTCGGCGTCGATCAGTGCGGCAGACCTGCTGCTCGCAGCGGCAAAGCTCGGCCTGGTCGTCAGTGCCTGGCTCCTGGTTGGCTTGCTGGTCGTGCCCCGCGTGGTGAAGGTCGTCAGCAAGCGCGGGAGTAGCGAGATGCTGATCGTCGTGTCGCTTGGTCTGTGCCTGGCGCTGGTCTGCTTATCTACTTATTTTAATTACTCCGTGGCGCTTGGCGCCTTCATCATGGGTTCGATCCTCGCCGAGACCAAGGAAGCTCGCCGCATTGAAGGCTTGGTGGCGCCGCTAAAGGATGTTTTTGGTGCGATCTTCTTTGTCTCCGTCGGTATGCTGCTCGACCCACGCATCGTCGCCGCTCATCTGGGCGCGGTGGCCCTGCTTTGCCTGGTCGTGATCGCTGGCAATATCCTGTTTGCCCTGGTGGCGACCCTAATGACGGGCCAGACCTTGGCCACCGCGATTCAGACCAGCTTTTCCCTCGCCCAGATCGGCGAATTCTCGTATATCATCGCCGTGCTAGGGATCGGCTATAAAGCGATCGACCAGGAACTGTACCCGATCATCGTCGCAGTATCGTTGATCACCAGCTTCACCACACCCTACCTGATCCGCGCTGCTCCAGGCATTGCTGCCCGGCTCGAGCGCCGCCTGCCATTGGCGTGGCTCCAGGCCATGGACCTCTACAGCAGTCGACTCGTCAGCTGGAGTGCCAACCGTCGCCGCGCCAACGTACTTAGTCAACCAGTGGTCCGGTGGTGTGCAGCAACCATCGTCCTATTGGGAGCGCTCAGCGCGGAGTTTTTCTCGCTCCGCACCGCTGCGGTCGTGACTCTGCTATCAACCGCGACGATATTGCTCTTGTTTAGGCGCCGGGTGAGTCGTTGGTATCAGTGGCTAGAACGCTTGTTTTTCGCCGGTATATCCGGCGGGACAAACGCAGGACACGGTCCTTCCGGCGAGCAGACCCATGACCATCTGGTCCCTTGGGACGCGCACTTGGCTCCGATCGAGGTCGGCTATAATCCCTTGTTTATCGGCAAGACCTTGGTCGAGTTGGCTCTGCGCGAACGCTTTGGCATCAGCATCATGGTCATCAAAAGGGGAGATCAGGATATCGTCTCGCCAGGACCTAACGAGCGCATTTATCCTCTAGATGTCTTGCTGTGTTTTGGCACCGACCAGGAGCTGATGACGGTTCAGGCGGACATGCAGCGCGCTAGCGCTGCCGTAACCACCGCGGATGAGGCGTCTAGCTTCGTCCTGCGTCCGGTCGAAATCCCGGTGGGTTCGGCTTTAGCTGGCAAAACCATCCGAGAGGCCTCGATCCGCGATGCCTTCGGCTGCATCGTCGTCGGGATTGAGCGAGGCGGGCGACGGCTGCAATCACCGAAGTCAGATGTTCGGCTACAGGCGGCCGACCTACTTTGGCTGGTGGGAGACGCCCGAGGCCTGCAAAAGTTGCAGGCCTCGCTTCCCGGTTGAACACCACCTCAAAACAAACGCGATAGGCTTGGCCCTTAGCGCTTCAGCTTGGCATAGCGGATGCGGTGCGGGGTATCGGCATCGCGGCCTAAGCGCTCGCGGCGGTTCTTCTCGTAATCGGAGTAGCTACCCTCAAATAACGTGATCTGGCTATCGCCTTCAAACGCCATGATATGCGTGGCAATCCGGTCGAGAAACCAGCGATCATGGGAAATCACCACAGCGCAACCGGGGAAGTCCCCCAGCGCCTCTTCCAAGGCGCGCAGCGTGTTAACGTCCAAGTCGTTGGTCGGTTCATCGAGCAGGATGACGTTGGCTTCTTCGCGGATGAGCAACGCAAGCTGCAGTCGATTACGCTCACCACCCGAAAGCTCGCTCACCGCCTTTTGTTGATCTGGACCGGTAAAGTTAAAGCGTCCGACAAAGGCACGCCCGTTCACTTCGCGCCGGCCGAGTTTGACCACGTCTTGGCCGCCGGAGATGACATCGTACACGGTTTTATTCGGGTCTAGCGACAGCCGTGACTGCTCCATGTAGCCGAGCTTAACGGTTTCGCCGATGGTGATCTTGCCCTGGTTGGGCTGCTCTTGGCCGCAGATCATGCGAAACAGGGTTGTTTTACCGGCGCCGTTGGGCCCGACGATGCCGACGATGCCGCCGCGCGGCAGATCAAAGTTGAGCTTTTCGTAGAGCAGCTTGTCGTCGTATTCCTTGGCGACGTTTTCAAAGCGGATGACGACATCGCCCAGGCGCGGTCCCGGCGGGATAAAGAGGCGCAGGTCATCGGTGGTCTTTTCGTTCTCTTGATTCGCCAGGGCCTCGTAGGCGGTAATCCGGGCCTTGCTCTTGGCTTGGCGCGCCTTCGGACTCATTCGAATCCATTCAAGCTCGCGCTCCAGCGTTTTCGCCCGCTTGTCGTCGGCCTTTTGTTCATTGGCCATGCGCTTTTGCTTTTGCTCGAGCCAGGACGAGTAGTTGCCCTTCCACGGAATACCGTGGCCGCGGTCCAGCTCAAGGATCCAGCCGGCGACATTGTCGAGGAAGTAGCGGTCATGGGTGACGGCAATGACGGTGCCCTTGTAGCTCTGCAGGAAGCGTTCGAGCCACTGCACACTTTCGGCGTCCAAGTGGTTCGTCGGTTCGTCCAGCAGTAAGATGTCTGGTTCCTGTAGCAGCAAGCGGGTGAGCGCCACGCGCCGGCGCTCACCACCGGAAAGGCCGTCGACCAAGCGATCAGGCGGTGGACAGCGCATCGCGTCCATGGCGAAGTTCAACTTATCGTCGAGACTCCACGCATCCATGCTGTCGAGCTTGTCTTGGACTTCCGCCTGACGGGTGATCAGCTTGTCCATGTCGTTTGGATCGAGGTTTTCGTCGCCGAGCTTGTTGTTGATCTCGTCGAACTCCTTGAGCAAGGCCACGACCTTGCCGCAACCTTCTTGCACGATCTCCTTGACCGTCTTGGTGGCGTCGAGTTCGGGTTCTTGCGGCAAAAAGCCGACGGTGTAGCCTTCCGTCAGGTGGGCTTCGCCTTGAAACTCCTTGTCGACTCCGGCCATAATCCGCAGCAGCGTCGACTTACCGGAACCGTTGAGACCCAAGACACCGATTTTGGCACCGTAGAAGTACGACAACGAGATATCGCGCAGCACTTGCTTGCCGGTTGAACGCTGCGTTTTGGCGACGCGCACCATCGAATAGATAATCTTTTGCCCAGCATCACTCATATTCCAACTCATTCCTTCTGAACTAGCCGACCAGTGTGGCCTGCGGTGTTTGACTAGACGTTGCGACCTTGGCGCCCTTTGCGACTTTTTTCACTGATAGGGTCATGGCGAAGGTCGCCACGGGCTCCTCGCCGTGCTTATCCGGAACCGTGGCGATCACGTGCACTGGTGCCTCTTCACGCTGCCCCGTGGCCAGTGTCTTCTTGATTAACGCGGCGATCAGCTCGCCATCGTCACAGATGAAGTGCACATCACCGTCCGCGCGTTTGAGAAAGTCCGCACTGACATTTTTAAACACCATGCTGACCGGCTTGCCGCTGGCCCGAATGGCAGCGATGGAAAAGAACCCGGCCGCCAAATCGGCGCCTGCAGCCAGTGCCGCAAAATACATGCTGCCAAGCTGGTTTTTACTGCGCCTATTGAGGCGAAGGCGCAAGACACAGCGCTGCTCGGTCCAAACAAGGATGGACGGTCGTAGGTGAAACACCATGGGAATTTTGAACAAGCCGAAAAGGCGCAGGAGTATGGTCGCCGCCAGAGGACTCGTGCGTCCGTGGGCATCGAATGGAAACATAGCCACCCGGGTCTAGGAAAGGGTTAAAGGCACCAGTTTTATTAGTCTAAACTATATTGTTAAGCGATTCCGCAAGAAAATCCTCGCCAGTCCAAGCAACCAGTCCCATTTGCACCCCACTTTACGCCTCTGTTAGAATGTATAAACTATCTAAATCACTGAAAAAATAAAGATCGCATGAGGACCTGGACGATGCGGCGATCAGATCGCAGAGCCTTTGTGAGTGGCGGAGTCAGCCTAGGGGTGCTGGGGCTGCTCGGATGCAAATTGCCTGGATCAGACCAATCCGCGACCAAGGATGCGGTGGATACGGTCGCTGGCGGCTACCCGGCGGTGCGCAAATCCATCACCTCCGCTGCGGCTGAGGACGATCTCAGACTATATAAAAAGGCCGTGGCCTTACTCAAGGAGAGCAAGGTCTGGACGGCGCAAGCGACGATTCACTACAACTTTTGCACCCACGGCAATTGGTTCTTTCTGCCCTGGCATCGGTTTTATCTCATGTACTTTGAGGAAGTATGTCGGAATGCCCTGCGTACAGCCGGCGAAAGCGATGCCTTTAGCCTACCGTATTGGAGCTGGCCGGACACCGATCGACGGATACCGGCTTTGGCTTGGGGCGATGGTAACCCCTTGTTCGACAACACTCGTTCGATGGGGGCAAGCGACACCTTTGCCGATGCCGCCTGCGGTGCCGGTACCATGGCTGGCATCCTGCAGATTAAAAACTTCATCGACTTTGGCGGCGGTCGCGCTAGCGCTCAGCATGCATGGGGCGGCAGTGGTCACCTGGAAAGCATGCCGCACAATACGGTGCATTCCGCAGTCGGCGGCGATATGGGACACTTTATGTCGCCCTTGGATCCACTGTTTTGGCTGCACCACGCGAACGTCGATCGCCTCTGGGCACAGTGGCAGGCGCAGCATCCGGATATCATCCCGTCCAATCCAAACGCCCAGGATGGCGATGGCAAAGACGCCAATGGCTTGGTCCTGGACGCCAAGTTTTGGCTGGACTATGTGTTAGATGGGTACGAGGACCTCCAGGGAGTGAGGTTTACTCAAGTCGTGAAAGACTGTCTCGACACGACAAAAATGCTCAAGCCCTACACCTATGATGTGCTAGTCCCAGCCGCTGGGACCCCTGTCACGACAGTGCCGCCTGCGGCGAAGGTACCGCCTAATTTGGCCTTACGGGGGCCTTTAAGCGGGGGCACTCATGCAGCACCTGTGGACCGCATTTTTGTCCAGTCAAAGGATGCAGGCCTCATCATCAAGATCGACCAGGCATCTAAGATCATCAGCGCCAACATCCAGTTTTCACCTGAGCTGCAGACCTATTTGGCGCGCCTATCAAGTAGTCCGAGTTTCACCGGATCGTTCACCCTGATCGTCGAACATATCCCCGTGCCGACCGACGAGCTGGCGCATCGCATCTCCCTGGACTTTTATGCCAATCATCCGGAACTCACAGCGGAGACGGACGCCAGTGACGTCCATTTTCTCAGCTGTTATTCGTTCTTTGTGCATCAACATCCAGGAGCACAGTCCGAGGTCAGTCTGCGCATCTCACTCAATCAGCCCCTGCTCAAGATGCGTGCGGCAGGTAGCGAGGTGCGCACTGCCATGCTGCTGCAGGTGTTGGTCAAGGATCGCTTACTGCAGGCATTGCCTAATCTCGACTTCTTTAGTTCGATACGCTTCCGCTTACAATATACAGAGTCCTGAGCCGGTCCAAGTATAGACCTTAGGTCTCGACTAATGATTGAGCAACACTGGGCTGGTGTCCAATCGTTGGTCGCCGGTGCGGCTGTAACCTAGCGATTATATGTTTATGAGACTAAGCCCAGTTCTTGCTCCTTCATAGGCCTTAGGTCGATTTTGACAGTGCCAGTGGTCGCGATGCCGTGACCTTGCCTAAGGGCCAGCAAGCTTGGAGGAAGTCGCATGAAACTTCGCAACACCGTGATCAGCCTGGTGATCCTAATCGGTGCGGCTGCAGCGACCGGCTGTGGTGGATCCAAGCAACAAGATGGCGCTCCCGCTCCAGCCTCGGCAAGCACCCCTCCGGTGACAAATACGTCTGGAAGCGGCAGTTTCGGTCCAAACGGCAACAGCGCCGCTGCCCCAGGATCGACTCCTGGCTTCGCCCCTGGGGCCTCTCCGACCGCACCAAGTACAGTCTCAACAACGCAGAATCCGCCCACGACCCAAGCTAACGGACTGTCGACTTTGATCAATTCGATTGCCGCGATTATCAAGAGCAGCACAGGGGCCGGTGGCGGTTCTGCTCCGGTAAGCGGCTCCCCGGCAGTCACTCCGATGAATGCAGCCAGCTCCAACCTCGATGACCTCCGGCAGAACTGCTTGACCGTGATCAACCAGTACCGTGCCAGCATCGGTCGCCCAGCGCTTACCCTGCGCACCTCATCGTCGAGCTGCCTCGATGGTCAAGCAGCTTCCGACGGCGCTTCGGGCTTTGCCCACGGCGCGTTTGGCAAGTGTGGCGAGAGCGCTCAAGACGTGTGCCCAGGCTGGGGCGGCTCGCCGTCCTCATCCCAACCTGGCTGCCTTAAGATGATGTGGGACGAAGGCCCGGGCGGCGGCCACTATGAAAACATGGCAAACGCTGAATACAAAGAAGTCGCCTGCGGCTACGCCCCAGTCGGCAATGGCTACTGGATGACCCAGGACTTCTTTCGCTGATCAGCAACCGCTGATTACTTGCCGGTCAAAAAGGCAAAGTCAGAGCTTAGCTGCTCATCGCTGTAGTCCGCTGCGCCAAAGGCTGGCATCGGACCGCTACCGGCACGAACGATGGCAGTGAAATCAGCCAGGCTCAGCTTGCTGCTGGCCAGCGCCGGACCAAAGCCACCTTGGGCACTGTCGCCGTGACAGCCGGCACAAGCGCTGTTGAACGCAGCAGACAATGCCGCGGGTGCAGCAGCGGTGTGCGAAGCTGGTTTGGTGCTGCAAGCAGCGAGCGTAAGCATCAGGGGTGATACGAGGGACATAGCGCGGGTGGTGTTCATGGGGCATCCTGTCATCGAAGGGTTGGAGACCAATGGGCGGGCCTTGATACTAGATCACTCCCGGTTTAGTCCAGCATCATCAGGCATCTCGCTGGAAGCTCTAGGTTTTGTCTAGGTTTCGCGGCGAGCCCTTGAGCCCCATGGCCTACGCGTGGTCGCCGGCGCAGCATTTTTTGTACTTCTTACCCGAGCCGCAGGAGCAAGGGTCGTTGCGGCCGAGCTTGGGCGTCGCCCGTACGAAGGGTTGGACCGCGTGATGATGATGATGGTCGTGGTGATCATGGCTGCAGTTAGGGCCGTGGACGTGTTCGCCAGCATCGGCAGCGTCGGGGGAGGCGAGGGGAGTTGTGGTTGGGGTGGCGGTCATGGTGTGGTCCTTAGGGTGGCTTTAGGTGATGCCCAGGGGGCTGTCTAAACGGCAGAGTTCTAGCATAAATCGCAGAATCTGCGCTAGCTGACAGAACCTGTCACAGCGTGCATGCTGCCACCTGCGCGACCGTTGCCACTAAGCTCCACCTCGGGATCAGACGATTAGGGCGCGGCCTCCGGCAGAGCCGCGACCTTCTCGCTGCTTTTAATCAGCTTATGCACCGAGCCCACGCTCAGATCCAGTTGCTTCGCAATCGCCTTATACGACAGCCCTTGGGCTTTCAGCGTCACCGCTTCGCTCTGCTTTGCCGGCGAAATCCTCGCCGGGGCGCCAAGC
>Ga0315273_10003158_pt1 | contig 19767 bp, 14 predicted proteins | sample YL17G02_0_MG_FD_205753 | JGI IMG/M metagenome (GOLD analysis project Ga0315273, IMG submission 205753) | Sediment microbial communities from Yellowstone Lake, YNP, Wyoming, USA - YL17G02_0 | ecosystem: Environmental > Aquatic > Freshwater > Lake > Sediment | place: USA: Wyoming | collected...
AGAGAGCCGCCAGGCGCGCGGTGAGCATGAGCATCACGCCATTGATGACCAGCGTGAACAGCCCGAGGGTCAACAACACCAGCGGGCACGACAGCACGGTCAGGATCGGGCGCAGCACCGCGTTGACGACGCCGAAGACCAGGGCCACGGCCAGGAGCTGCACCGGGCCGTCGGTAAAGTGGATGCCGGGAATGAGCTGGACCGCCGCTGAGAGGGCGATCGTATTGATCATCCAGCGGATGAAGAACGACCGCAGGGGCCACCGCGCGGCGGGAATGGGGGTGGTCATAGGGCCGGCTGCAGGGCGGCGTCCAGCCAGTCGAGCACCGTGCCCCACCAGAGGCGGCGGTCCAGCGGGCGCAGGACGAAGTGCCCCTCATTGGGGAAATACAGGAACGTGCCCGGCACCCCCCGGAGCCGAAGCGCCGTGTAGGCCTGGTAGCCCTCGGACACGTCCACCCGGTAATCCTCCTGGGAGTGGACGATGAGCATCGGCGTCTGCCAGCGGGCGGTGTAGTTGGCCGGGGACCACTTCTCCATGGTAGCGCGCGCGGAGGGCATGAGCGGGGTGCCGCCGAACTCATGGATGGGGAACCAGAGCTCTTCCGTCGAGCCGGTGAAGCTCAGCGGGTTGAAGATGCCGTCGTGCGCCACGAGGGTACGGAACCGGGTAGTCTGGCCCGCCATCCAGTAAACCATGTACCCGCCGTAGGAGGCCCCGGCCGCGCCCACCCGGCTGCCGTCGACCCAGGGAAGCGCCGCCACCGCGTCGAGGCCCTTCATCAGGTCCTCGTAGGGGTAGTCCCCCCAGTGCAGGGAGATGCTGTTGGTGAACGCCTGCCCGTAGCCGGTGCTGCCGTGGAAGTTCACCGCCGCCACGACGTACCCGCGCGCCGCGAACATCGCGTAGTTCCAGCGCGGGTGCCACTCGTCGTTCCAGGCCGACTGCGGCCCGCCGTGGATGAGGTAGACCAGCGGGTACTTCTTGTCCGGATCGAATCCCGGTGGTTTCATCAGCCACCCAAACACCGAATCGCCGAGTGCCCCGACAAAGCCGAACGGCTCAACCGGGCCAAGGTCCACGCCGCTCAGCCATTCCGCGTTCAGCTTCGTGACGGCGCGGAGACCGGCGCCGCTGGTCCAGTTGGCGGCCCAGACCTCGCCTGGGCGGTCGGCGGTGCTCCGGAGGAAGACCATGTCCTCGCCGCGCGGTGGGACGCGCACGCTTCGGTTGGTGCCGCCCGAGACCAGCAGCGTGTGCCGCCCTCCGCTGACGTCGATCCGGTAGAGCGAGGTGCCGCCGCGCTCCGGCACCTCGGCGATGAGGGCGCGCGAGTCGGGGGTCCAGGTGATGGCATCGACGCTGAGCGGCCAATCGGTCGTCAGCGAGCGCCGTCGGCCCGTGGCGCGCTCGTACAGCATGACCTGCTGTCGGTCCGCCTCGAACCCCGGCACCGCCATTGCGAGATACGCCACGTATCGGCTGTCGGGGGAGTAGGCCGGCGAGTTATCGTTGGCCGGGTTGGTGGTGATGGCCTGGCGGCCGCTGCCGTCCGGACCCATCACGAAGATGTCGTTGTTGGTGCTGGTGGCCAGGGCGGAGTCGGGGTTCAGGACGATGGCCACCTCGGTGCCGAACTGCGACAACGCCACCCCGACGCCGCCGAGCGCCAACGTCGGAACGTCCCGGTCGTAGGGGGTCACGTCGGTCCCTGTGGAGTCGCCTGGCGCCAGCCGGAACAGGTGCTGCCGGAGCCCGACCCGCCAGCCGTCCCAATGCCGGTAGAACAACCCGGTCCACAGCTTCGCCGCGGTCGGGTACGCGCCGTGCAGTCGGTCGATTTCCTGGTCGGCGGGCCACTTCACGTCCTGCACGTAATACAGCACCTTCCCGCCGGGCGACACCCAGAAATCCGCCACGCCGCCCGGCGCCGCCGAGAGCCGCGTCGGTTCGCCGCCCCGGATCGGCAGCCGCCAGATCTGGGCGCCCCCGTCGCGTGTGGAGAGGTACGCCAGGGTCTTCCCATCGGCGGACCAACGGGGCGCGCGCTCGCTGCCCGAGCCCGAGGTGGCTTCCCACGCCTCCCCGGAGCCCAGGTCCGCCAGCCAGATCCTGCTCCGGTTCCGGTCCTCTTCGAGCGAAGGCGTGGAGACGGTGAAGGCCACGAGCCTCCCGTCTGGAGAGGGCTGCGGATCCGACACGGTGCTGAGCGAAAGAAAGGTCGCGATGGTGAGCGGCGTCCGGGTGGCCTGCGCAGCGGCGCCGTGTGCCACGCCAAGGAGTCCAGCCAGGGTTAGCAGCGCGGTGTGGGCAGGACGCCGACTCATTGGATCACCCCGCCGCCGAGCACCTGGTCACCGGCGCCATACAGGACGCCCGACTGCCCGGGAGCGATGGCCCGGGCGGCGGTGTCGAGGAGGAACGTCACGCCGTCGTCGGTCCGCGCGGTGACCGTGGCGGGAATGGCCTGGGAGCGGTAGCGGATCTGGACGCCACAGCGCTCGCCGACTGTGAGTGGCGCGGCGAGCCAGTTGACCTCGGCCAGCTCGATCCGGTACCCCTCCAGCGCCGCCGCGGGGCCGATGACCACCTCGCGTCGCTCTGGGCGGATGGCCACGACGTACATCGGCTCGGCAAACCCGCCGGGGAGTCCGCGGCGCTGGCCGATGGTATAGCGCGCAAACCCCTCGTGCTGCCCGATGATGTCCCCGGCCACCGTGGCGAGCGGACCGGGGCGGAGCGCCGGCGCGTCGGCGGGCAGGCGCTGTTCCAGCACCCCCACGTAATCGTCGTCGGGCACGAAGCAGATCTCGACCGACTCCGGCTTGTCCGCCGTGGTCAAGTCGAGCCGCCGCGCCATGGCGCGGGTCTCCTCCTTGGTCGAGGCGCCCACCGGCGTCAGCATCCGCGCCACCACCGCACGGTCGATGCCCCAGAGGAAGTAGCTCTGGTCCTTGGCCAGGTCCTGGCCGCGGAAGAGCGCGCCGTCCCGGGCCACGGCGTAATGGCCGGTGGCCAGGTACGCGCAGTCGAGGGCGTCCGCGTGGGCCAGGAGATCGCGGAACTTGGTGAAGGAATTGCACCGGACGCACGGAATGGGCGTGCGGCCCCGGCTGTACTCCGACACGAAGTTCTGGATGACGTGGAGGGAAAAACGGTCTTCGAGGTTCAGCACGTAGTGCGGGATTCCCAGACGGTGCGCCACGTCGCGCGCGTCGTTGATGGAATCGAGCGAGCAGCAGGGTCGATCCGGCACCGAGTCGCCGTAGCAGAAGAGCTTCATGGTGGCGCCCACCACGTCGTAGCCCTGCTCGACCAGCAGCGCCGCGGCCACCGAGCTGTCCACGCCGCCCGACATGGCGACCAGCACGCGCTCAGGCACGCCCCAGCACCCCCGCCAGCTTCCGCACCTTGGCCACCACCGCGGGGAACACCTCCGCGGCCCGTTCGATGTCGGCGGCGGTGGTTTCCCGTCCCAGCGAAAAGCGCACCGTGCAGAGCGCCAAGGACCGGGGGACACCCATGGCCGTCAGGACGTGGGACGGTTCGGCCGTGCCGGTCATGCAGGCGGATCCGCCCGAGGCCGCCACCCCCTGGAGGTCGAGGTGCATCAGCATCGCCTCGGCGTCGGCTCCCGGCACCGCCACGCTGAGAACATGGGGCGCGCGGGGCGCGTCCTCCGCCACCCACACCACATCGGGCACGGCGCGGCGGATGCGCGCGGCCAGTTCGTCGCGGAGCGGACCGAGCCGCGCCGCCTTGCCGGCCTGCTCGCTGGCCGCCAGCTCCGCCGCCCGGCCGAGGGCCACGGCTCCGGCCACGTTCTCGGTGCCCGGCCGGAGCCCGAACTGCTGGCTTCCACCATGGATGATGGCCTCGACGGCGGCGCGGCTCCGGACAAGGAGGGCGCCGATGCCCTTAGGCGCGCCGATCTTGTGGCCCGAGAGCGTCAGCAGCGCGGCGTCGGCCGCCTCGACCGATACCGGAATCTGCCCGAAGGCCTGCACTGCGTCGGTGTGAAACAGGGTGCCGACCGCGCGGCACCGACGCCCGATCTCCTCGACCGGCTGCATGGTGCCCACTTCGTTGTTGACCCACATGACCGAGACCACCGCCGGTTGCGTGGCCAGGACGCGGTCGAGTGCGGCCAGGTCCACGATGCCGCGGGCATCGACCGGGAGGATGGATTCCGAGCCGCCCAGCCGCACCACCGCGTGGGCGGCCGCCAGCACGGCCTTGTGCTCCGTGGCGCAGGTCGCCGCGTGCATCGGGCGGCCCGCCGCGCCGGCGGCCAGCGCGGCACCCAGGACGGCCAGGTTGTCGGCCTCGGTGCCGCCGGACGTAAAGATGACGTGGCTCGGCTCCGCGCCGAGCGCCGCGGCCACCTTGCGCCGCGCCTCCTCCACCCCGGCACGCGCGGTCCGCCCGAACCGGTGCGCGCTCGACGGATTGCCGAAGGCGGCGGGCCCCAGGAAGGGGAGCATGGCCTCGAGCACCTCGGCGCGCACGGGCGTCGTCGCGGCGTGATCGAGATAAACTGCGGTGTGGGACATGGGAGGGAAGATACCTACATGCTGGCGACGTCGAGCGCGAGCACGTCGTCCACCAGGACGGTTTCCTGCGTGAAGTACGGCTCCCCAAAGCGCGTCCGGATCAGCGACCCGTAATGGGCGTTCTGGGTCTCGACGAGGGCGTAGAGGTCCTGGCCCGTGGGGAAGATCTCCCCGGCCGCCTTCGCCCCGTCGAACTGGCTGGCGTAGCAGCGGATGGCGGCGAGCTTGCGGGCAAACTGCGCGCTGATGTCCACGACAAAGGTCGGCTTGACCGGGTCCTCACGGTAGCTGAGCGCGTAAAGGATCTTGTGCGGGCGGTGCGGTTCGCCGGGGGCGTCGTACTTGGACAGGCCGGCCAGGAAGCAGGCATCGCGACCAAGCTCCGAGGCCGCGCGATGGTCGGGATGCCGGCCGACGGGGTAGGGCAGCACCACGACGCGCGGCCGAAAGCGCCGGATCTCGGCCACGACCACACGCCGGGCTTCCTCGGAATTCTGCAGGTGGGCGTCCGGGAGTCCAGCGTTCCGCCGCTCGCGGACGCCCAGGATCCGGGCGGCGGCCTCGGCCTCCGCCGCGCGCAGCTCGGCGTTGCCGCGGGTGCCGCCCTCACCGGCAGTCAGGTCGAGAATGCCGGCCGAGTGGCCCTGGTCCACGGCACGGAGCAGGGTCCCGGCGCAGGTCAGTTCGACGTCGTCCCGGTGGGCCGCGATGGCCAGGATATCCACGTGCATGGGGGGCAATGTAGCGGGGCCGGGGGTGGCGGGCTATTCGTGCCGCAGGGCTTCGATCGGGTCCATGGCCGCCGCCCGGTTGGCGGGGTAGAGCCCGAAAATGAGGCCGATGCCAACGGACACGGCGGTGGCGAGCACGGCGCTCCAGAGTGGGACCGAGGACTCCAGGCTGAGCACCCGCTTCAGCACCTCGCCGAGGCCCAGGCCCACCATGATGCCGAGCAGGCCACCCACGAGGGTCAGGGTGGCCGCCTCGATCAGGAATTGCAGCAGAATTTCCCGCCGCGTGGCCCCGAGGGCCTTCCGGAGGCCGATCTCGCGAGTCCGATCGGTCACCGAGACCATCATGATGGCCATCACCCCGATGCCCCCCACGAGCAGCGCCACGCCCGACAGCGCCACCATCACGCCGAAGAAGGCGGAGGTCAGGCTGCTGATCGTGTCGAGGATCTGGTCCTGCGTGAGGAGGTCGAAGGTGTTCGGCACCCCAGGACGGAGCTTGCGTTCGCGCCGGAGGGCCACGGTCACCAGGTCTTGCGCGCGTACCACGTCCACCTCCGGCCGGCCCTTCACGGAAATGAACAGCCCGTTGGTCTCGTCGTAGCGGAGGTTGTACTTGGCCGAGCGGTAGGGGACGACCCCGCCGGTCTGCTGGCCCGGCGGCTCGAAGATGTTCTGGGGCTTCTGGTACACGCCGATCACCCGGAAGGGCACGCCGTTGACGCGGACCAGCGCACCCAGCGGGTCGAGGCGCCCGAAGAGGTGGTCGGCTGTCTCCTCCTCGAGCACGATGACCTGCTCGCCCGAGAGCTCCGAGCGGGTGAAGAACCGCCCGCGGAGCAGCGTACCGCCCTGGATGTCCATGTAGTGATCGTCTGCGGCCCAGACGATGATGGTCTGGGTGCGGGTGCCCTGGGATTCGATCCGCACGAAGATCTGGATCCACATGCCCGAGTACTGGATTTCGGGGATCTGAGCGATGGCCGCGGCGTCGCGCTCGCTCAGGACCGGCCGGATGCGGACCTCGTACGGCAGGTTGTCGGGATTGACCGGCGTCTGGGAGAAGTAGCGCATCACGTAGAACGCCGTCGGGCCGGCGGTCTCGAGGGCGTTGAAGATCTGCGTCCGGACGCCCTGGACGATCGAGGCCATCGTCATGACGGTGGCCACGCCGATGATCACGCCCAGCACGGTGAGCGCCGAGCGTGTCTTGTTGGCGCGCATCGCGTCGAGCGCCATCACGACGCCCTCGCCCACCCGGCTGAGCGGAATCACGGCCTACTCGGCCCGGAGCGCGGTCATGGGGTCGAGTCGCGCGGCGCGCGTGGCGGGGTAGACGCCGAAGAGGAGCCCGGTCCCCGCGCCGAGGGCCAGCGCGAGCGACACGGACCAGGCCGTGACACGGGCGGGCAGCGGCGTCAGTGAGGACACCAGCAGCGCGAGCGACCACCCCGCCAGGACACCGAGGATGCCCCCGAAGAACGACAGCGTGGCGGCCTCCACCAGGAACTGCCGCCGGATGTCCCGCCGCGTGGCGCCCAGCGACTTGCGGATGCCGATTTCCCGCGTGCGCTCGTTGACGGTCATCAGCATGATGTTCATGATGACGATGCCGCCGACCACGATGCCAATGCACACCACGGCGGGGATGATCGTGAACAGGATCTTCGTCAGGCTCTTCCAGAACGCCACCAGCGCGTCCGCCTTGTCGACGGTGAAGTCGTCGGCTTCGTTGGGCCGGAGCCGGTGCGCCACGCGCATGGCCTCCTGCGCCCGCGCCATGGCGGGCTCCACCTCCGCGGCCTCCCGCATCTTGACCGACACCACCGTCGTCTTGCGCCGGCCGTAGATCGACTCGAAGGTCGAATACGGCAGCAAAGCAAAGCCGTCGAACGACTGCCCGAGCACCTTGCCCTTCTTCGCGATCACGCCCTTGATGAGGAACTCGCGCCCGGCGATCCGCACCTTCCGGCCGATCGCCTTCTCGGGGTCGCCGAACAGCTTGTCGGCGACGTCGAAGCCCACAATCGTGACCATCCGTCGCTCGGTCACGTCCGGATCGGTCATTGGTTCGCCGGCCGCGAACACGTAGTCGCGGACCAGCTGGTAGGTGGGGGTGATGCCGAACACCAGCACGTCGCCGATCCGCAGATTGCGGTACACCAGGTCGCTCGTCGGGGTGGGCCAGCCGGACTGGAACGCCACGGCCTCGGCGTCGGGCAGGGCGCGCCGCACCACCTCCGCGTCCTCGGTGGTCACCAGCGGCCGTTTGGCGATGGCCCGCACCTCGTCATCGTCCATGAGGCCGAACGCCACCGGGGTGCGCCGCACCTGGAAGGCGTTGGTGCCGATCACCGCGCCCGTGATGTTCTCTTTCACGTACGCGTTCATCCCCTGGATGATGGCCACCACGGCCACCAGGAACCCGACGGACACGATGATGCCGAGCAGCGTGAAAAACGATCGCAGCTTGCTGCCCAGGATGGATTGGAGGGCGAGTCGGAAGGCTTCGCGGACGGGCATGACGCAAAATAGCGGGGCAGGGGGGCTATTCGTATCGCAGCGCTTCCACCGGATCCAGCTTGCTGGCCTTGCTGGCGGGGTACATCCCGAAAAAGATGCCGGTGATGACCGAGGCGAGCAGCGCCACGACGACCGACCACATGGGCACCGCGGCCGGAATGGGCGTGAAGGCGTGGATGCCCCAGGCGATCAGCCCGCCCAACCCCAGCCCGACCAGGCCGCCTACGAGGGTCAGGGTAGCGGCCTCCACGAGAAACTGAAAGAGGATTTCACGGCGGGTGGCGCCAAGCGCCTTCCGGACGCCGATTTCGCGGGTGCGCTCCGTCACCGAGATCATCATGATGGCCACGACGCCCACGCCGCCCACCAGCAGCCCCACGCTGGACAGCGCCAGCATCACCAGGAAGAACGCCCCCGTCACCTTGTCGAACACCTCGAGCACGCGCTCCTGAGTGACGATGGCGAAGTTGTTCTCCTGGCCGGGCTTGAGGCCGCGTTTGCCGCGCAGGGCGGCCACCACCTGGTCCTGGGCGTCCTCGATGCTGACGCCCACCACCGGCATTACCGCGATATCCATCCACCCCTTCCAGTAATCCGCCACCTTCTCGAACGTCGTGTGGGGCATGGCCAGGCGCTGCTCGTCCCCTCCGCCGAAGAGCGACGCGGCCTCCACGTGCAGGCCGATCACAACAAATGGCTGGCCGAAGATCTTGATCGATTTCCCGATCGGATCGAGACCCGGGAAGAGCGTCTCGGCCAGTTTGTCGTTGATCACGGCCACCCGAGCGCCCGCGGCGTACTCCATGGCCGTGAAAGTACGGCCCGACACGATCTCTCCACCGGTCACGTACACCCAGCTCGGCCCGAAGCCGGCCATGCTGACGCTGCCCAAGTCGATATCCCCGTACTTGACCGGGCCTTGGGTCCCCTCCGAAACCGACACGTCCTGGATCATGGGGAGCTGGCGGATCATCTCGGCATCGGCCACGGTGAGCCAGGGATTCTTCCGCCAGGGCGACAGCTCGTCCGACCCGTCGGAGATGTTCAGCCCGCCCTGGAAGAATCGATTCACGTAGAAGGTGCGGGGCCCCGCCGATTCCAGCATGGCGGTGATGCTGCGGTTGATGCCGGTGATGGCGGACGCCATGGCGATCACCACCATGACGCCGATCGCCACGCCGAGAATGGTGAGCGCCGCCCGGACCTTGCTGGCCCGGAGGGAGTCGAGCGCGATGCCGACGCCTTCGACCGCGCGACTGAGGGACTGGGACACGCTGTCTCCTGGGCTATTCGGCGCGGAGCGCCACGATGGGATCCAACCGGCTGGCGCGGCTGGCGGGGTACACCCCCGCCACCATGCCGACGAAAATGCCGAGGCCGACGCCCACCAGGATCGACCAGGGGGCCACGGCCGCGGGCAGTGGCGAGAGCGCCCGAACCACGAACGCCAGCGCGATGCCGAAGCCGATGCCGAGCGCGGCACCGACCGTCGAGAGCGTGGCCGACTCGACGATGAACTGGGCCAGGATGTCGCGCCGCTTGGCGCCCAGCGCCTTCCGGATGCCGATTTCCCGGGTCCGCTCGGACACCGCCATCAGCATGATGTTCATGATGACAATTCCGCCGACCACGAGCGAAATGGCCACCAGGCCGGGGAGCGCCATGAAGAGGATCTTGGAGATCTTCTTCCAGCCCTCGAGCGCCCCTTCGGCTGTCTGCAGGTGGAAATTGTTTTCCTGCGCCGGCTTGAGCCCGCGCCGGGCCCGCATCAACGCTTCCACCTCGGCCAGGGCGGCCTGCATCTCGGTCGGGCCGGCGGTTTGGATGTCCACTTCATCCAGAATGTTGATGGGGCAGATGTAGCGGCGCGCCGGGGCGGTGTAGGGCATGACGGCGAACTTGTCCATCGACAGCATGAACAGGTTGCCCTGCTTGGCCACCACCCCGATCACCCGGTAGGGGAGCCCATGGATCATGACCTCTTTCCCCAGGGGGTCCTGCCCCGCGAACAGCTTCTCGGCCACCAGGTCGCCGAGGACCAGGACCGGACTCGCGGCCCGGGTCTCCTGTGGCGAAAATGCCCGGCCGCTGACCACCTCGTAGTTCTTGATCTTGAAGTAGGTGTCCTCGGTTCCGATGAGGGCGATGTCCTTGGCCGTCTTCCCGTTGTAACTCAGGGGTTCGCGGTCGGCGCAGTACATTGCAAAGGTGGCGGGGGTCGTCACTCGGGCCTTCACGTACTCGGCGTCGGCGTAGCTGATCCGGGGCCGCCGCCGCCAGGAGAGCCAGGTCTCCCGGGTCACGTTGCCCGTGGTGAAGTCGGGCTGTTGCCGCAGCTGAAAGGTGTTCAACCCGATCAGCCGGTTCGCGAACTGGTCCTCCATGTAGACGTTCATGCCCTGGACGATCGACACGACCGCGATCAGGAACATGACGCCGATCAGCACGCCGATGAGCGAGAAGAAGCTCTTGAGCTTCTGCACCCAGATCGTGCGGAGAGCCATCGTGACGGCTTCCCAGATCGGCATGGGGTCAGGCCGCGATCGGCTGGTTGCGCCGGTCGCTTGCCACCCGGCCGTCGCGCAGGACGACCACCCGCTCGGCATGCGCGGCGATGTCGAGCTCGTGGGTGACCATCACCACCGTCTGCCCTTCCCGGTGCAGGTCGGCGAACACCCGCATGATCTCCGTGCTGGTGGTGCTGTCGAGGTTGCCGGTCGGCTCGTCGGCCAGCAGGATCGAGGGCCGGTTGACCAGCGCGCGCGCGATGGCCACGCGCTGGCGCTGGCCGCCGGAAAGTTCATTGGGCCGGTGGTGCATCCGGTCCGCCAGGCCCACCCGCGCCAGCGCCTCCTCGCCGCGGGCGCGGCGTTCCCGCGCCGGGACGCCGGCGTAGACCAGCGGCAGCTCGACGTTATGAAGCGCCGTGGCCCGCGGCAGGAGGTTGAACGTCTGGAACACGAATCCGATTTCCTTGTTTCGCACGCGGGCCAAGGCGTCGTCGGCCATCCGGGACACCTCCTGGCCGCTGAGCCAGTACTCCCCGCTGGAGGGCGTGTCGAGGCAGCCGATCATGTTCATCAGCGTCGACTTGCCGGAGCCCGACGGCCCCATGACGGCCACGTACTCATTGCGCCGGATCTCGAGGTCTATCCCGCTGAGCGCCTGGACCACCTCGGCACCCATCTCATAGGACCGGGTGAGGTTGCGAACGGCGATGATGAGGTCGCTCATTACTTCTTGTCTCCGCCGGGCGCCGGGGCCTTCATCGGCCGGACCCGGGCGCTGTCCTTCAGGTCGCGAATCGTCTGGTAGGTGCCCGAGACGATCGTGTCGCCCTGTTGCACCCCGGAGAGGACCTCGAAGAATTCCTCGCCGGCGATGCCGACCTGCACCGGCGTGAAGGTGGCGACGCCGCCTCGCACCACGAACACCCCTTCGGTGTCCTTCTTCTTCTCCTCCGCCGTCGTGTCGCGGGGGACGCTCTCGTTGGGCACGACCTCGTGCTGCCGGACCGTCAGGGCGATGATCGGGACGCTCGGGACCTGGGTCCGGGTATCCGTGATGATCTTGGCCGTGGCGCTCAGGTCCGGCCGAATGTCCTGCGGCGGGTGGGCAAGCGTGATTTCGACGTCAAAGTCCACCGCCTTGTCCACGCCGCCACCGCTCGCGGTGGAGGTCAGCTGGGCGCTGTTGCTGATCTCCGTCACCCGGCCCACGAAGGCGGTGTCGGGGAAGGCGTCGATCGTGATCCGGACGGAGTCGCCGAGGGCCAGGCGCACCACGTCGGTCTCGTCCACCTGCACCTTGGCCAGGATGACCGACAGGTCCGCCACGGTCATCAGGAGCGCCGTCTCCTTCGAGAAGTTGCCGGGCACCGCGACTTCGCCGACTTCGACGTTGAGGCGGGTGACCCGGCCGTCGAGCGGTGAGAGGAGCCGGGTCTTGGAGAGCTGGTCCCGCGCGTCCTGCAAAGTGGCGCGGTTCTGCGCCATCTGGGCATTGGCCGAATTGAGGTTGGCCCTGGCCACCTCAAAGCTGGTCTGCGCCTGCTCCACCGCTTCGGTGGAGATCAGATTGGGACTGCTCGTGCTCAGCTCCTTGGCGCGGCGCACCGTGCGCTCAGCCTGGTCAAAGTTGGCCTTGCCCTGGACCTGGAACGCGGTGGACGCCGACAGCAACGCCTCCGCGCGCGCCACCGCCGCCTCGTACTGGGCCGGGTCGATCTGGAGCAGGAACTGCCCCTTCTTGACCCAATCCCCCTCCTTGACAGCGATCTGCGTGATGCGGCCGGTGATGTCCGCGCTAACGTCTACCTTCGTCTGCGGCTCGATCCGGCCGCTGGCCGTCACCGCGGCCACCAGGTCCTGCGGCTTGACCACGTCCAGCCGGACCTCGATTGCCCGCTTGTTGCGGCTGGCCGCGGTCAGGAAGAAGAGGCCGCCGGCCACGATGACGATGATGGCGGCAAAGAGTCCGAACTTGGTGCGACGTGACATGTGCATCCTCGGGATTAACGAAGGGGTTGCCCGACCGCCTCTTCCAGCGCGGCCACAGCCTTGTGGTATCCATAGACGGCATCGACGTAGGTGCCTTCGGCCCGCTGCACCGCGCCCTCGGAATCCGAGAGCTCGAGCGCGGTGCCGATGCCCAGCCGGTACCGGTCCTGCGACAGGCGGAGCTGGTCCGCGGCGGCAATCTTGTTGGCCTCGGCCACGCCGATCGCCTTGTACGCCGCCCCGATGGCCAAGTAGCGGCTGGTCACCCGCGTCCGGACCAGCAGGGCCTCGGCGCGCAGCTGCTCGGTGGCGTCGTCGCGCCGCGCCTTCGCCTCGGACACCCGGGTCTCCCGCTGCAGGCCGGTAAAGATCGGCAGCGACAGGCCGGCAAACACCTGGAAGGGCTGGGTGGTGAAGTTCCACGGGAAGACGTCGTTGCTGGTGATGATCTGCTGCGACACCACCGGGTCCAGCGCGCTGCCGGACGGGTTGAGCCCGGCGTAGGCGTTACAGTCGGGGATGATGCCGCCGTTCGGCTGACCGGGAATGCCGCTCGGGCCGTAGGTGAGCCCCTGAATGATCTGGTTCTGGAAAGTGCAGTTGTCGGCGGTCGCCGATGCGCTGCTGTACGCCTGATTGACGAGGGACTGGTCGTCCGTGTACTGCTGCGTATACCCGCTCCAGGTTGCGGCGGCCCGCAGGGAGGGGAAGTACTCGCCCTTGACCGCCGTCACGTTGTACTTACTGGCGTCTGCGGAGGCCGCCGCCGCCAGAAGATTCGGGTTGACCTCTGCGGCGGTGGCGAGGAGGTTGTCCAACGAATAGGACGGCTCCACGACCGGGAAGGAGTCGGTAAACGTCACCTGCTCGAATCCCTCCGGTGCGGACACTCCCATCAGCCGAAACATCTCCAATCGGGCATCCGCGTTCTGCTGCTTCGCGACGAGCAGGTCTACGTCCGACTGTCCAAGAGTTACTTCCGCTTGTCGGACGTCGAGCATCGTGGCCTGGCCCACCTGGTTTCGGGCTTTGGCGAGGTCCAGGAACACCTTGTTCCGCCCGACCTGCTGTGTGACCACATTGATGCGAGCGTTCGTTTGGAGGACATTTAGGTACTGGACCTGCACCGCGGAGCGGAGTTGTACCTTGGCGGCCTGGATCTGCTCCCGCGTGGCGCGAAGGTTCGCCTTGGTTTGTCCCGGCGTGGCGAGGACCCGGCCGTTGAGCGTCCAGTCGAGGTCGACGCTGTAGTTCGAACCAATCGAGGCAGAGGTCTTGACGACGTTCGTGCCGCCGAAATTCGAGGAACCCGATCCGGTGTAGTTGAAGCCAGCAGCAACGCTGGCGCTCGGAATGAAGCTCGCATAGGCGCTCTTCACCGCCAGGCTCGCGGGGCTCTCGTTGTTGAGCCATTGCTGGTACTCGGGGTTCTTGGCCAGCGCGGAGCTGAGCGCGTCGGCGAGCGAGAGCCCTGCGGTCGGGGCGGGCTCCAGGGTGGCAGTCGGTGTCGGCGTGGCGGGCTGCTGGGCCAGGGCCAAGCTCGGGATGAGGAGGCCGAGCGCGAGCAACCGCTTCCAGTGCGTCATGAAAGAGTCCCCAGAAGTTTTCGATTGGTACAATGGAGTCGTGCGGCCCCTACGGGGGGGACGCACTGCGAGTTTCAGCTTGGGACGAACGGCGGGAAAGGTATGGCGGGGCAACGACTTGGGATTCGAGGGTGCCTGCTACCTGGCCTGCCGAATCGCCGAGACGCCGTCGGAGAGAACCACCCGCATCAGGCGCCCGCCTGCATCCACCGTGAGCGTGCCGTTCACGACCCCGTTCACCTCGATCGTCGTCGGGGTGGAACGGGTGGCGGTCAGTTGACCTCGCCGGCCGCTCCGGGGGAAGAGGACCGGCAGCCGCGCCCCCGTTGGCGTGGCCCGCTCGGCCACCACCCCATACAGGGCAAAGACGCTGTCATCGAGGATGACAATGCCCGCCGCCCGCGGATACTCCCGGACCGATTCCGCGGCCGGGGTGGTCTGGCGGATGGTCAGGTTGTCCTTGAGTGCGGCCCCGTACACGCGGCTCAACCCGCTCGCCTGCCGAGTGTCCATCTGGAGCGCCACCACCGACCCTTCGGCGTTGCGCTCGAGCATCGCCTGGATCTGCACACTCGGCCGCGCGCCTGGATACCGCGCCAGGGAGGCGATCGTCGAGCCGGCCGTGCCACCGCCGGCGCCGGGCTGCACGGAAAATTCCTCGCGACCAAGCGCCAGTTCTCCGCGCTGGATGTCGAAGACACCCCGGTCGCTCTGCTGGGCGGCGAGTGGTGCGGCGCCCAGGGACAGCACGAGGAGTGTGCGCGAGGCACGCATCAGGACTCCTGGTTCAGGCAGCGGACCGCGATGCGGTCCAGGATGAATTCGTACAGCCGCGCCCCTTTGTCGGCGGTGGCCAGTGAGGGCGTGGCCACCGCGGTGTCCCGCGCGGCCTCCAGCCGCACCAGCGACGGGGCGATGTGGAGCAGCAGGGAGGTGTCGAGTTCTCCGCCGTGGGCCGGCATCCCCGGCTGCTCGAGCAGGGTGCCGAAGTCCAGCGCAAAGATGTCCACCACCTGCACCCGCGCTTCCTGAACCAGCAGCGTGCTCAGTGCCTCCTGATGCGCCTCGTGGCCTTCGGCCGTGATCAGGATGAATTCCTGCACGCCGCTGCCCACTTCCCACGCCTCGATCAACTCGTTCATCAGGCGGTGGAGCGTCTTCCGCCCCAGTGGTGCGCTTCCCGGCAGCGGCCGGTGCGGATCCCGGTTGGCGCCGTACTCGACCGCCGGTGCCCGAAGTACCCCGAAGCGCGCGGAGAGGTCATCGGCCAGGCGCTCCACCAGGATCGTGTCGATTCCCAGTGGCAAGTGCGCGCCATGCTGTTCCGTGGACCCGACCGGCACGATGAGCGTCGGGCGGCGGGCCAGGCAGCGCTCCACCGCCTCCGGGGGCAACTCCTTCAACCGCCAGGGCGTCGACGGACTCATCCTGCGTATAATACGCGGGTGAACCGCTCCTTGCTCCGATGGTGGCTCCCTGGAGCCGCACTGACGGTTGTTGCCGCCGGGGAATGGTTGCGCACGCCGACCACGCCCTGGATTGCCGTCGCCTGCGTCGGGGCGCTTGGTGGCCTCCTCGGCCTCAGGCCCTGGGCTGGATGGCGGGAGCGGGCGGTCGGCTCGGCGCTGGTGTTGCTGGCCCTGATACCGCTCGCCACGGCCTGGCGCCTCGACCAGTTGAAAACGCGCTGGCCCGCCATCCAGCGCGCCCGCGTGGACCGCGCAACCAACCGCCTGGCTGGGGATCTCCACGCCGCATTCCTCCTCGCCAGTCGCCTGGCCGAAGAGGCCAGCACCGCCCCCACCGAACCGCAAGCCGCGTTTCTGGCCCTGGAGCGGGCCGTGGCGGGCGCGCCGGTCGAGGCAGGGGTGGCGCTGCTGGGCGAGGGAGAGCGGGTCCACGCCTGGGCCGGCTCGCACCGTTTGTCGCCCAAGGGCGACGGGCGTCCCGTCTCGACGGTGGACAATCCATTCTATCTCGTGCTCGAGGTGGCCCGCGACGCGCCCAACGGACGGCGCGCCGTCGGCACGGTCGTGATCTGGGCATCCCCGGCGGTGCCCGAGCGGGTGCAATCCGTCACGGAGGATTTCCGGTCCCGGACCGGTGTGGGCCTTCGGGTCTACCCGGCCGGGACCGCGCCGGATCTGCCCAACGTGTTCGACTACACCGAGCCGACCACCGCGGGTCCCCGCCTCCTCTTCAGCGTCGAGCCCGTGCCACCCGCGCTTGGCGATGCCACCGCCTCGGCACTGTTCCGCGGCACCCGCACCACCGCCTGGGTCCTGGTGCTCACCCTGCTTTTGATCGTGGTGGCGACGGGGAATGCCGTTGTCCGGTACGCCATGCTCGTCCTCGGGGTCGCGGTGCTGATCCGCGCACCAGTCGGGGAGTCGATGGGGTTCGCATTGTTCTTCTCTCCGATTTCGTTCTTCCGTCCTGCGCTGGGTCCGCTGAGCCGGTCCGCCGGGGCCCTCGCGACCCTGTCTCTCCTCGTGACGCTGCTGGCCGTGGCGCTGTGGAATCGCCCGCCGCGGCGGCGGTGGTTCTCGGTGCCGCTGGGCATCCTGCTCCTGCTCGGTGCCCCGGTTGTTCTGCGCTATTTCGCGCGCGGCATCACGCCGCCGCCGGGGGGCGTCTCGCTCGGTCTCTGGCTCGGCTGGCAACTCACGCTCGCCTTGGCGTCGATGGCGCCCGTGGTCGTGGCCGCCGCGCTATTCCGCGGTGCGCCGGCGGCGAGTGGGCGGCCCGCGGCGCTCTGGCTCGGCATGGCCCTCGCGAGTGTCGCCGCGACCGCCGGGCTCTACGCCTGGCAGCCGGGCAGAGGGTGGGAAGGGTGGTACATCTTCTTCTGGCTGCCAGGGCTCCTCCTGGTGACGCGCCCGGCGGCCCGCGGGGCAGCGATTGCCGGGATCGCCGTGGTGGCGGGGAGCGCGGCCGCGCTGCTGACGTGGGGCGCCATGGCACAAAGCCACCTCGAGCTGGCGCAGCAGGACGCCATGCGCCAGGGGCTCGCGGTGGACCCGGTGATCGTGCCGCTCCTCGAACGGGCGGGGACGAGGCTTCGTGCCGCGCCTGCGCCGCGCGACGCTTCCCAACTCTATGCCCGCTGGTTCCAGGCGCGCGCGGGGCTGGACGCCTACCCCGCCCGTCTCGCCATCCGCCGGCCGGATGGGGCTATCGTCGCCGCACTCGCGCTGGACTCGCTGGACATCCCGGAGGCGGTCGTAGCGCAGGCGGCCAGCGCCCTCGGCCCCTCGGACACGTTGCGAGTGGTATCGGTACCGGGCGTTCCCGCTCCGTACCAGGTGCTCGCGCTCCGACTGGGATCGGGCGACCTGCTCACCGTGGTGCTCGGCCCGAAAACGCGGCTTCTGGTCCCGGACCGCCTGGGGTCGCTTCTGAATCCCGCGACGCTCGATGAGCCGCCGTACCGCATGACACTCTCCCCACCGACGCCGGGGCTGACCCCAGACACCCGCCGCCTCCGGTGGCGGCGCGACGGGTGGGTCCTCCACGGGGAACGTGCGGTCCAAATGGTCGATGGGGTCCACGAGGCCCACGCGGAAGTGGACCTCCGCGGCCCGTTTCCCCTCCTGGTGCGTGGCGCGCTCGTCGTGACGCTCGACGCCGCGCTGCTCGCGTTCATCTGGCTGCTTGCGGAGGCGATCGCGGGCATGCCGCCCGCGCTGCCGGCGTGGAGGAAGGGCCTCCGCTCCTTCCGCGTGCGGGTGGCCGTCGCCTTGGCCGGGTTCTTCCTCATCCCAGCCGTGGGGTTTGCCGTCTGGGAGCTTTCGCGACTCAACAGCGAGGCGGATCACCAGCGGGATGACGCGGTCGCCCAGGTCCTGCGCGACGTCATGGCCGCGACCGGCGATCCCTCCACTGGGCCAAGCCCCTCCGTGGCGGCTCTCGACAGGCTCGACAGGCTCGGCAGCCGCTTCCGGACGGAGCTTGCGGTGTATCGCGGGGGCGCGCGGGTCGTCGCCACCGACTCGGTGCTGGCCGCCCTGGGGATTCTGGCTCCGCTGCAGGATCCCGTCGCCTTCCAGACGCTGGCGTTTGGTGGGGAAGTCGAGTCGGCCGCGGACGAACCGTTGCTCGGGCGGGGAGGGCGGGTCGGGTATCACGTGGAACGACCAGCCGAGGCGGCAGAACTCGTCGTCCTGGCGGCGCCGCGCGGCTCCGAGGCCCCCCGGCTGGCCGCGAGTCAGGCCGACCTCGGCTGGCTGCTCCTGCTCGCCACGGTGCTCGGCCTCGTGGCGGCCTTGGCCGCGGCAGGTCTGGTGGCCGAAGCACTGGCCCGTCCGGTGGCGGACCTCCGGAAGGCGGCGTTGGCGCTCGGCCGGGGAGAGCCACCGCCCGAGCGCAGCAGTCCCCCACCGGCGGAATTCGAGCCGGTGGTCGCGGCCTTCGGGCGCATGGCGGAGGACATCCGACAGAGCCGCGTGGCGCTGGAGGAGTCGCGCCGCACGACGGCTGCGGTCCTGGCCACCGTATCCACCGGCGTGGTGGGCATTGGACCGGATGGTGCGGTGCTGGTCGCGAACCTCCGTGCGGAGGAGCTGCTGGGCGGAATCCTGGAGGTGGGGGCGGACTTCGCCGCCTCCCTGCGTGACGGGTGGCCTTCATTGGTTGGCGCGGTCCAGGACTTCCTTGCCCGACCCGACACGGTGGCCGCCCAGGCGGAACTCGAGGACGGCTCCCGGCGGCTCGCCGTGGCGTTGGCCCCTCTGAGTCCCGACATCGGCGGCGCGGTGCTCGCCCTCAATGACATCACGGAGCTTTCGCGCGCAGAGCGGGTGCTCGCCTGGGGCGAGATGGCCCGCCAGGTCGCGCACGAAATCAAGAACCCGCTCACACCGATACGCCTCGGCATCCAGCATCTCCGACGGGTCCACCGCGAGCGCCCCGAGGTCCTGGGTCCGGCGCTCGAGGAAACCGCGGACCGCATCTTGGCGGAAATCGAACGGCTCGATACCATCGCGCGGGCCTTCAGCCGGTTCGCCGCCCCGACTGGCCCGGCGATCGCCCCGGATCGCATGCAGCTCGCCCCGGTCGCCTCCGAGGTGGTCGAACTCTACCGACTTGCGGGGGAGGGCACGGAAGTGGTGCTCGAGGCGGACGCCGATTCCTGGGGGCGGGCGCGGAGCGACGAGCTGAAGGAAGTGCTCGTGAACCTCCTCGAGAACGCGCGGCAGGCCGGCGCGCTCCGGATCACCGTGCGCGTGCTCTCCCGCCGGCTGGAAGTGCGCGACGACGGCCGCGGAATTCCCGAAGAGTTGCTTCCCCGGATATTCGAACCCCGGTTTTCCACGATCACCAGCGGCGCGGGATTGGGATTGGCCATTGTGAAGCGTCTGGTGGAGGCGTGGGGAGGGACGGTACGGGTCGAGAGCCGGGGAGGGCGCGGTACGGTGGTCATCGTGGACCTCGTCTGACGGGACGCCTTCGTCCGGAGCTCCCTGGGTTCCCTTTCGCGATCCGCCCGATATGTTTCGCGGTCGCCATGGACATTCCTTCGGTTCGCCCGACGCCACCCGTGATTCGCTCGGAGGTTGCCTGACGGATTTGAGAGGCATGTCACGACGTCACTTCCTCGCCGCCTGCTGCAGCGTGCTAGCGACCGGGGCGGTTTCCGCCGGGCCGCTGTGGGGTACCGAGCGGGAGGGGCGGCGCGGCCCCGGGCACCCGACTCCTCGTCCGGGCATCACCGCGGTCAAGGTCATTCCCGACGCGGAGTTGGTCGACTACCCCGGGGCCAAGACGGCCTTCGAGGCCGTCCGGCAAATTCCGCAGATCGTTGACGGCATCCGTTGCAACTGCGGCTGCGCCACCTTTCCCGGATTCTACTCGCTGCTCTCTTGCTATGAGGGA
>Ga0315273_10003159_pt1 | contig 19765 bp, 8 predicted proteins | sample YL17G02_0_MG_FD_205753 | JGI IMG/M metagenome (GOLD analysis project Ga0315273, IMG submission 205753) | Sediment microbial communities from Yellowstone Lake, YNP, Wyoming, USA - YL17G02_0 | ecosystem: Environmental > Aquatic > Freshwater > Lake > Sediment | place: USA: Wyoming | collected...
GCAATGGGTGAAGAAGGCGATGGCCCGATCCCGATAGCGCCTCAGCCAGTAGTTGGTAGCGGCGGCGGAGCAACGACATTAGCAATGGGTGAAGAAGGCGATGGCCCGATCCCGATAGCGCCTCAGCCAGTAGTTGGTAGCGGCGGCGGAGCAACGACATTAGCAATGGGTGAAGAAGGCGATGGCCCGATCCCGATAGCGCCTCAGCATAACGACTAAATTATAGAAGAGATATATAGTCTCAAACACATAAGACCGGCTAACACAGCCGGTCTTTTTTTTATCAAAAGGATTGATTCTACCTGATCGAGTATGATAAAATATGAGATCAGTTCAAGAAAGGATGATTTGAGCATATGAAGAATCTTGATAATCACGTACGTAAAATAGATTATATATTATCACATCCTGACCTGCGGATGATTATCTGGGAGGCAACACGGAATTGCAATTATCATTGCCTTCATTGTTGTATCCCGCGCGGTGACTGGGATCAGGGAAAAGAGCTTAACACCGAACAGGTGAAAAAGATCTATTCCGAGATCGCACAGGATTTCGGTCCGTCTAAAATCCACGTTGCTTTGACCGGAGGAGAGGCAACTTTACGAAGCGATCTTATGGAAGTCATAAAGTTCCTCGTAGGCCTTAAGTTTAAAGGAGTCAGCATTGATTCCAACGGCTTTAATTACGCGAAAGACTTGACGCTGATCGACAGATTATATGAAGCAGGCATGAGGGGGCCTACGATAGGGGTGGACGGCCTCAGGGAAGGATATAAAAAAACAAGGGGCATGGATTTTTTTGATGAGATCATAAAGGTTTTGCGCTACATAGTTGCCCGATACCCCGACATGAATCTCACGACTTTTACCGTTATCAACAACCATAATAAATCTGAAATCCAGGAGCTCTTTGAGCTTCTTGCAGAGATAGGCATAAAATATGCGCGCGTAGCAACTGTCATTCCCATAGGAAGGGCAGCGCAGTTGCCAAAAGAGGCTTACCAGCTAAGCGTTGACGAATTTCATGAGCTTCTTGAGTGGGTCGGCAGAAAACGCCAGGAATACCGGGAGAAGAAATTCCCCATGGAGATAGAGTTATCTGAGGACGGCTGGTGCGGTTTAAAATATGAGACGATCACGAAACGCGACAATTATATGTTTTTCTGCCAGACGGGCTTAAAAGTCGCCGGCCTTTTATACGACGGCAAAATCGCGGCATGCCCGCATCTCGGCAGGAATCTGACTGTCCAGGGAGATGCGCTTACCCAGCGTTTCAGCGATGTGTGGAAAAACGAGTTCAAGATGTTCCGCACAAGCAGGGATTGGCTTAAGACAGGTAAATGCCAGGATTGCAGCGTCTGGGAGTATTGCCGCGGAGGCCCTCTGCATTACCGCGATGAAAAAGCAACAATGTTTAAGTGCCTTTATTGGGAGGATATCGTTCCGGTATTAAAGAAGTTCGGGGATGATGACGCCCAGTATATAAGCAGGAATGCGCAAAAAATAGGGATTGTCGGAGCGGAGAACGAGGCGCACACCTACCACATGAAACGGGTCCTGGAAAGCTACCACGCGCAAGTCACTATCATCGATACTTTAAATTTCCCCAAAAACATCACATTTTCTTTGCTGGACGATAACCCCAAATACCAGGGCGAGTCCATCGATAATCTAGCTGCCTTCTATGTGCGGATGAAGTTTTACAGCCATCCCCCTTACGATCTGGAAGAACAGCGCGCAGCAGGCAAGCTTGACCTTAAGAGCTGGTATGCGGATTACATGGCTGAGAGGGAGCGGCAGTCGCTTTTGACTTCCTGGCTTCGTTGCGCGGCATTGCGGGGAAAAAGGATTATTAATCCGGTCGAGTCTTTTGATCTGCACTATCTTAAATCATATCAGCTTGCTTTATTAAGAAAATATTCGATTCCTGTCCCGCACACACTGGTTACCAACAATGCGGAAGAATTAAAGGCATTCAGCAAGGAGATCGGTTCTATTGTGTATAAACCTGTTGCAGGAGGGGCTTCCTGTAAACTTATGACAGAGGGTGATTGGAAAGAAGAACGCCTGGCCCTTCTTCAGAATGCGCCTGTATTGTTCCAGGAATATGTCGACGGAGACAATATCCGCGTTTATGTGCTGGACGGGCGTATCATCTCAACCGGGATCATCCATACCAAAGAAATCGATTACCGCGGAAACGAGGAAAGCATCGAGAAAGTGAAATTGCCGGAAGCCGTTAATCAGATGTGCGTGCGGGCAATGAAGATATGCGGCTTGAGATTTACCGGGATAGACCTGAAAAGAAGGTCAAACGGCGAATATGTCCTTATCGAATGCAATCCCTCGCCCATGTTCCTTGGTTTTCAGAAGGCGACCGGCGATCCTATTGATGCCTGGCTTGCAGAAGCCATTTTAAGAAAATCTTAATGGAAGCTTCAAAATTCCAATCTCGCCTTAATTTTCACTACGGTCTTTTAGATGATAAGACCGTTTGGATCAACCCTCCGTCACATCGTCTTTTCCGCGTAGACCAAAGGACTTTGCAGGTAATCCTCGACCTTAATAAGGGGACAGCTGTTGAAGAGGTATGCCGCATACACGATGTGGATATGGAGGAGATACAGCGGCTGATATCAAAGCTTTCCCGCGAGCGCGCGATCGAAGACCCCAGATGGGCGCGAGTAACTTTTGAGAGTGGAGAAAAAGATATTCCCCTGAGCGGTTTTATATGGCAATTTATCGCGCTGGCCGCAGTCCAGTTTGCGTATTTCAGATTTTTCGCACATACATATCTGATGAAGCATATCTGGGAAGGCATTGCCGTAGCGGCAGTGGCAGTAGCAGTTGTTTTCTTTCACGAAATGGGTCACTACTTTACGACAGTCAAATATCTGAAAACCCGGCCCAGAGTCGGTTTTACCTTTCTTTTTATTTTTCCTGCCATATATGTTGACACGCAACAGGCTTGGGTTCTGCCCAGGAACAAGCGTCTCGTGATAAGCGGCGCAGGGGTCTTTATGGATTGTGTAGTCAATGTCTTTGCCATACTTTTGGTAGTCTTGCATCATCCGTTGGAATATTATGTCACTCCTTTCTTACTCACGCAATACACGCGGATGGTTACAATCATCAACCCGTTCTTTCGGACGGACGGGTATTGGCTTCTTTCTGATGCTACCCGGGTCATAAATCTTAGTACTGTCGGTAAGCAGGATCTCAGGAAGCTCAAATTCAATCTTTTGTCGCTTTATAGCGCCCTATCAATGTTGCTTATGGCCTTTTCACTCCTCGGGCTCGGCTGGTTTATCTTTACATTCATCTTTCAATTCATAGTGAAATACATAAAATAGAAAACCTGTCCTCATAAAAAAGGGAGCCATTGCCCTTGAGCAGGTTGGAGTTTTTTTGTTGAGGTCCGGAGTTTGCAGCGGTATAATCATAATATGCCTAGGATCGATCCTTCGAAGATGAAAATAGGCTATGTGGTGCTTGTGGCTGGAAGAAACCCTGCCATCGAGGGCGTCCAGCGCAAAGCCGGATACAAGGACAGCGCCAGCTGGACCCATGTCGCCGGAAGCCTGGGCGGATTGACTCTGATAGAGGCCTGCGTTCCAAGAACCATCCTTTCTGATATCCAGACAAAATACGCAGATAAAGGGATCGTAATCAAAGTCCTTAAGCGCCGCGGCCAGGATGCTCATAAGCGATATAAGGTCGCGCTCTGGTGGGCGACTATGAACAACCTTCCGTATGACGCTTTGCAGTTTTTCTGGTTTCCGCTGTCAGTGGTATGCGGCAGGATCGGCGTGGCGTTGCATGCGTTCTTCAGCAGCAGCAAGCGATTCCTCTGCTCGGAGCTGATCGTAACCGGCTTTTATAAAGAAGGCGATTGCCTGTTCGCAAAGCCCGCAGAAAATGTGATGCCTGCGGATTTTGACGACCCGGAGCTGTTTGAGGAAGTGAAGGAGATCTGGCAAAATGGGACTGAAGGGCAAACTTTCAAAACCCGAGGGGTTTTTAAATAGGAGGAGTAATGGAAAATGATCTTTTGAAAGATCTGTCTTGCAGGTTTAGAAAAGAGATCGAGGATTCTCCGATTTACTGGCAAAAGAAGTCCCTGAAGCTGAAAGAGGATGAGATGCAGGCTATAGAGGGGATCAAACAGGCACTTAAAATCAATTACAGCGTGAGCGGCCGGCTGCAGGCCGGGGAATATTTTTTAGAAGATACCGAGCAAATGATCTTAGACGGCAGGCGTGTCAAAGATACACTGCGGGATTTGACGAACATTTATAATGTGCGTGAACCTGAGCCGGATTTTAAGATCGAAGGTTACAACGAATATTTTGTTAAATGCGAATTCCTGGCGAGGATAGAAAAAGAATTGAAAAATACCGGAGTCAACACAAAAGAGCTGTGTTCCGGGGATCCCGCACCATTTTAACGGATTGCCGATGATTTAGTCACCGGGTTTGTAATAGATTTTTTCAGGAAAATTTGAGCTTTTTTACCGTAGAATAAGTGATCGCAAAAATACCCGCCTCGATGGCTACCGTAGCAACCGCAGCACCCGCATAAGAAAAAGAATATATCAAAAGAAATATCAAAGGCATGCCCATCATCGCCATCATCACGTGTATCCTTGAGTAAATATGAGTCTTTCCGCAGACGAGCAGGAACTGCACCCGAAATGCATTAGAATGTACAAAAAATACGGAAATAAGCAAAAGCCTCAGGGATAATACAGCTTCGGGGTAATCCCCTCCGCAGGCAACGCCAATTATCAAATGCGCGAAGATAAATATAAGCGGCAGGCAAAGCAAAGAGACGCTGACGGTGATCTGCTGGAGCCGCTGCATTATTTTAAAAGCCTTGAGCTTATTTTTGTGGAATATTTTGCTTAAGCGCGGGAAAAGCGCCTGGGTGAAAGAAAACAGGGGGAAAGTCTGGAAGGCATTGGCGATCTTTTCAGCAATGGAATATAATCCCGTAAGCGTATTGTTGGTCAGAAGCCCTACGGTAAAAACGCGCGTCGTCGTATAAGCGTTTATAGCTACGTTGGAAATAAAGATATCCCATCCTGCTTTCAGCTGCTGCCTGAAATTTCTGTATTCCGGGAATTTAAACGACATCCTGAATCTTCTAAAAACTATGTATTGCCCGAGTATCCCTGTTATCAAAAATACTAAGGAGTATATCAGCGGGACCATCAGGTAGTCCTTGGGCCCTCTGACAAAAAGAAATATCAAAAGCGCGTAAGAAAATCCTCCTATGATATTCAGGTCTGCGATATGCCTCATTTTTTCCGTGCCCTGGAAAAACCAGATGGGAAAGATCGTGTTTCCGATGACCGCCCCGAAGCTTAGCGCGTAGACCTGCCAGTCGTTCTTGAACTTCGGGATAAAATACACGGTTATGCCCAGAGCGAGCAGGCTCAGGAATGCCAGGACTATTTTTACCGTCATGACCGCGGAGAAGATCCTGCAGACTTTTGCATGTTCGTTCCGGCATATCGAGATCTCTTTCGTGGCTGAGATATTGAATCCGTAATCCGTCAATATCATGAAATACTGGACAAATGCCTGCGCAAAAGCTATCAAACCGAACTTTTCAGGACCTATGGCCCTGAAAAGATAGGGCACTATTATGACAGGAAGGATGTTAGTAATGGCCTGCAGCACTGAAAGGGAAGCGACGTTACCCAGCACCAACTTTCGCTCGGCCGGCTTTGCCATCTTATAGGTCTTTTTGATCAGTTTTATTAAAGAATTCATACTTTTAATTTACACTCATTTTCGCCCTAAGTCAAGCATTGCAGTACGTATCGGAAGATGGTATAATTTTATCATGAAAAAATTTCCGCAAGGTTTCCTTTGGGGTGCTGCAACAAGCGCTTATCAGGTCGAAGGCGATAATGTCAACTCTGACTGGTGGCAGTGGGAGAAGGATAAGGGGATCCAAAATTCCGGCCATGCCTGCCGCCACTACGAATTTTACGAGCAGGATTTTGACCTGGCTAAAAGTTTGAACCATAATTGCCACCGTCTTTCTATAGAGTGGAGCAGGATAGAACCTGAAGAGGGAAAATTTTCGCAGGACGGGCTAAAACATTACATCAACGTCATCCTTTCTTTAAAGAAGCGCAATATCGAGCCGATCGTCACTCTGCATCATTTTACCAATCCGGTATGGTTTGGCAGGTCAGGGGGATGGGAGAACAAAAAATCTGTTGCCTGTTTCCTTCGTTACTGCGATTTTGTCTGCCGCAGCCTGGCAGGCAATGTCCGTTATTGGATCACCATAAACGAGCCGACAGTGTACATATCTCATTCTTATATTTTCGGGGTGTGGCCTCCTCAGGCAAAGTCGCTTCGAAAAGCTAAGAGAGTCCGGGCAAATATTGTCTGGGCGCATATCCGGGCATATCGCCTGATCCATAAAATTTATAAAGAATCAGATATCCCGGGACCCTCTGTAAGCATCGCCCATAATATGATGGCTTATGTGCCATGCACGCAAAATATGAAAAACCGTTTTGCTGCTTATTTCAGGGATAAGTGGTTTAATTTCGGATTGCTCGATAAAATTATGCGTCAGCAAGCAATGGATTTTATAGGAGTCAATTATTACTCGCGTCAATTGGTCGATGTAGAAAAATGGAGGATCTCTGACTTGGTCATGGATGTATGTAAAAAAGACCATCATCCAGTCAAAAAAAATTCGATGGGCTGGGATATTTATCCGGAAGGTTTATATGAGCTGCTTTTAAAGCTTAAGAAATACGGCCTTCCGATAATGATAACGGAAAACGGCATCTGCACAGAAGATGATAATCTGCGCTGGGAATATATATGCAGCCACCTGAAAAACATCTCGCTTGCCATTGAAAAAGGCGTTAATGTGACAGGTTACCTTTACTGGTCGCTCATGGACAATTTTGAGTGGGACAAGGGGTTTGTGCCCAGGTTTGGTTTGATTGACGTAAATTACAATACCTATATAAGGACGGTCAGGGAGAGCGCTAAGAAATTCAGCGCAACCTGTAATACCGGCGTTTTAGAATAATTGCTTTAAAAAGCCAGAACTGCTTTATTTGCAAATACTTAAGACTTATTTTAGCTGTTTGAACCAAAAACCTGCAATTTAACGTAAAAAATTCAATTATTTCTGTTAACTGAAACAAAACTTAGTTTTTTTACCTTGAAAATCTCCTATATATAGTGCATACTTAATTGTAAAATAATTTTTTTATAGACTTATTTTACAGTTTTATAAAGTCTGTAATATGAAATCGATAAAGCCAAACCCGTCGTAAGGCGGGGGCGGAAAGCCACGGATCGATAGAGTTGATAGTCGGTAGTTCATAGTTGGTAGTCTTAAATATCTGACTGTGAACCAACCACGTTTAACTTAAAATGCGATAGCCGGGTTGCCGAAAAAAGCAACCCGGCTTTTTTATTGAATATTGCGCCTGTATTTTTAGGCGGAGGTATATATAGGTAAAGGGAGAATATAAGTATGCGAAAATCATGCGAGAAAAAAATCATAAAAATTTAAAAATATTTGCTATTAACGGAGGGGTAAAATGAAGGGTCTAAAAGGAGTATTGGTGTTAGTGATCGGTTCATCAATGGTATTGCTATCCGGTTTTAAAGGTTATGTTTTTTCTCAGGATAAAGAGACTTGGGGTGAAAAAGAGCAGAAAAATATGCCTGTGTATCATGAAGGATTCAATAAAAACAAGGATGCATATAGGACTGAGAAAGGAAGTGAAGGCGGGCTGACTTATGAGGAATATCTGAATCAGCAAACCCAATCCGAGCCTGAATTGACTTATGAGGAATATCTGAATCAGCAAACCCAATCCGAGCCTGATTATGGCGATAATCTGCCAAAAGGGATACAGGATAAGCTGGATGAAACAGGCGAAGTACCCGGAAACGGATTACATAGAGGTTGGACACAGGGTAATGGTTATGGCAGGACCGTTCCATCCGGAGAGATAGCAGAACCTGAGCTGACTTATGAGGAATATCTGAATAATCAACCGGTTCCATCCGGAGAGATAGCAGAACCCGAGCTGACTTATGAGGAATATCTGAATAATCAACCGGTTCCATCCGGAGAGATAGCAGAACCTGAGCTGACTTATGAAGAATATCTGAATAATCAACCGGTTCCATCCGGAGAGATAGCAGAACCCGAGCTGACTTATGAAGAATATCTGAATAATCAACCGGTTCCATCCGGAGAGATAGCAGAACCCGAGCTGACTTATGAAGAATATCTGAATAATCAACCGGTTCCACCCGGAGAGATAGCAGAACCTGAGCTGACTTATGAGGAATATCTGAATAATCAACCGGTTCCATCCGGAGAGATAGCAGAACCCGAGCTGACTTATGAGGAATATCTGAATAATCAACCGGTTCCATCCGGAGAGATAGCAGAACCTGAGCTGACTTATGAAGAATATCTGAATAATCAACCGGTTCCATCCGGAGAGATAGCAGAACCCGAGCTGACTTATGAAGAATATCTGAATAATCAACCGGTTCCATCCGGAGAGATAGCAGAACCCGAGCTGACTTATGAAGAATATCTGAATAATCAACCGGTTCCACCCGGAGAGATAGCAGAACCTGAGCTGACTTATGAAGAATATCTGAATAATCAACCGGTTCCACCCGGAGAGATAGCAGAACCCGAGCTGACTTATGAAGAATATCTGAATAATCAACCGGTTCCACCCGGAGAGATAGCAGAACCTGAGCTGACTTACGAAGAATATCTGAATAATCAACCTGAAATTTCGCCAGGAGGCAAGCCAGCCGGATAATCTCTGAGAATGAACATTATGAGGTGATTGAAATCTCTACAAAAATTTGTAAAAAACAAGGAATACCAGTTAATAGCAGACAGTTCTTAGCTGGAAGGTTTAGCTGGGTTGCCGAAAAAGCAGCCCGACTTTCTTATTGAACATGTCGCCTGTGTTTGTAGGCGGAACTATATATAGGTAAAGGAAAAATATAAATATGCAAAAATCAAGTGAGAAAAAAATCATAAAAATTTAAAAATATTCACTATTAACGGAGAGGTAAAATGAAAAGCCTAAAAAGGCTGCTGGTATTCTTAATCAGTTTATCTATGGTGATGCAACCCGGGTTTAAAGGTTATGTTTTAGCATGCAATGGAGAGCCCTGGGATGATGAAGATCGTGACGTGATGCCGGCGTATACTGAATCGTTTCAAAACAACCGGGAAGCGTATAAGCATGAGGATGGAAATAAATGGGAATCCTCAGAACATGGCAGACATGGGGGCTGGGATAAGGAAGGCAGATCTAGCGATGAGGATTCTAGTGACCAGGGCAACCATAAGGGCTGGGAGCAGGGTAAACATAAGGGATGGGATGAGGGGAATCACTACGGCAGGCATAGACAGGAAGAATCAGGTGACCAGGAACAGGAAGGTATAGAAGACTCTACCTCGGACACAGACGCTCCTTCAGAGACACCGGAGACTGATAATGAGATTCCCGATACTACTCCAACCAACGACCCCGTAACACCGGAGTCAGATACAAGATGGGATAAAGTCATTGACACGAATAACGAATTATATTGGCCTGATTCTTCAAGAGGATTGCCGGAGCCGGATATGAACTATTTGCAGGTGCTGACTCCATTAACTGACGAAGAAAAAGCGCAGTATTCTGATTATCTTGCCGGACTGGGAGAATCTACTCCAACCGGAGAAGAGGAAACGACTGAGGCTGAACCGACGCCTACGACTGAGGAAAACAAAGTCACTACTCCAAAGACAGCGGCGACTAATGACGCGAGTCTCAAGGCTGCGTCAACCGGGGAAGAGAACTTGCTAGCAGCGTCTCCAGGAAGAAAAATCACTTTGGGTAACGGAGTAAATCTTACCGAACAGGATGACGGCACGTTCAAGGATGAGGAAGGAAATAAGTGGGTCATGTCTGGCGAAGGTGAAGACGGCAACGAACAATACAGACAGGTCGGATTCAAGGAGGGCAGCGAGATAGAACTGAATAATGAAGAAAAGACTAAATTAATCGCCCAGGAAGACTATGAACTTGATGAAAACTTTGAATTGCCTGATGATGTAAAGTTCAAAGATGAAAAAGACAACCGTTGGGTCATCAAAGAAGGCAGTTTCAGGCAGATAGACTTTGATAAGGGAACTGTGATAACACTGACCAGCGGGGCTAAATTGACTGCTGATAGTGATTTCAGCGTCAATGAAGAGACATTTGACATGCCTGATGGCATATATTTCAAAGATGAAAAAGACAACCGTTGGGTCATCAAAGAAGGCAGTTTCAGGCAGATAGACTTTGATAAGGGAACTGTGATAACGTTGACCAGCGGCACTAAATTAACTGCTGACAATGATTTCAGCGTAAATGAACAAACCTTTGACATGCCTGATGGTATATATTTCAGGGACGAAAAAGACAACCGTTGGGTCATCAATAAAAGCAATTTCCAGCAGATAGACTTTGATAAAGGAGATGTGATAACATTGACCAGCGGCACTAAATTAACTGCTGACAGTGATTTCAGCCTCGATGAAAAAACTTTTGAAATGCCTGATGGCATATATTTCAAAGATGAAAAAGACAACCGTTGGGTCATCAAAGAAGGCAGTTTCAGGCAGATAGACTTCCAGGCGGGCAGCAAGATCACTTTGGGCAACGGCTCGGTTTTGACCAACACAAATGCATTCAGTTACAATGATGACGGGACAATGCCTGACGGCATAGAGTTTACCGATCAAAATGGAAACAAATGGATCACCAAAGACGACAAATTTCAACAGCAGGGATTTGCTGCAAAGACCATCAGCATAACCCTGCAAAACGGCGCTGTCTTAACCAACGCCACACCCTATGATCTCAATGCTGACGGAACAACACCCGCAGGAGTTTTGTTTACTGACCAAAACGGAACCATGTGGGTCAGCGGGGCTGGCGGCTTATTCAATGTTTTCGATCCCAACAAAACTCCGGTATCGGGCCTGCAGATAGTCGCTAAGTTGAAGGGTATGACGGCCCAAGACGCAGGAGCGTTATTAGCTACATTAGACCCAAAGATTAGCGGGTTATTACTATTTGATCCTTCGGTTTTCACTGATCAGCAGCTAATCGATGTTTTGGGGGGTATGGACCCTGACAAAGCAGCAGCGCTGCTGAATCCGTTTTTGGGCACCGATACATATAACCATATGCCTGCTTACAACAACCCAATGCCTGGGCAATGGGCCCCATTCAGTATTCTCACGAACGCTCGTGTCTCCACAATTTTGGCAGGTATGGACAAGGCCAAGGCAACTGCGATCTTAGCCAGCGATAAGCTGAGCGTAGATCTGGCAGGCCTGATATTAGCGAAGATGTCCGGTCAGCAGATAGCAGATTTCCTGACATCTATGTCCCCTGACCGCGCAGCAAGGATAATAAGTTATGGGTTCTACACTCCTACGACATATGCTTATTATAATTACTACAATCCAGCCGTAGATACATCCAGGGCGAGCACTTTAGCGGCTAGCATAGCACTGATGGATCCAGCCAAAGCAGCGTTGATCCTTTCCAGCGATCAGATGAAGAAAGATCTTACCCTTAAAAAAGTGGGAACACAGTATGGCCGGGCATTGACAGATGAGGAGAAGGCGTACTATGGAGTAGTGCTTAACCCGGCATTGCTTACCGGAGGAGGAGTTACAGAAGTTATTGAGAATGGGGTTCTGACCAAGTATATCACAAAATGGATGGGTAATTATGAACTTCGCTACGTTACCAAACAACAGGTCACCGGCTCGGAGTATCTTGGCGCAGAAACTTTCTCTTCGGGGTACCATCCCCAAGGGATCACCGGGGGACCACCTGTCGGGGCTGGGGGCTTAGCTGCTCTCGATCCCCTCGCAGCAGCTGGCATCATCAACAAGCTTGACCGGGCCACAGCCGCATCGATCCTTGGTTCGCTTTCCGTGGACCAATCCAGCGCGATATTAGGAAAATTGGACAAGGCAAAAGCCGAGACGTTTTTGACCGAGCTGGAAAAGACTAATTTCGCAAAAGGAGATGATGTAAGTATAAAACTGGGTTTTGACCCTGATATAAATACATTGACTGCTGATGCCGGAGCAGAATATCTGGCCGGCCTTGATTCTACCCTGGCTGCGAACAAACTGAGAAGGCTTGCTGCAGACAAGGCAGCAGCCATAATAGCCAGCGCCAAGATGACTGAAGCACAAGCAATAAAGATCATGGGTGCGATGATCGATCTTGCCACGACGGTAATTCAGGTGCCGGTACCTGGAACTGGTGGTGAGGATGCGCCACCGGAGTACACAGCAAAGACCGTTATTGATGCAAGCCTGGTAGCGGCGATATTGAACTGGAAATCAACTGATGCAGCAGCGAGTTTTACGGGTATCACCGTAGATAAAGCAGCAAATATCCTGGCAGGTCTTGACACAGCTGACGCAGCATTGATCATTGCCAGCGACAAGATCAGCTTGGATAATGCAAGCGCGATACTTACCAAGGCTAATGAATCCAAAGCTGCGCAGGTCACAAATATATTACTGCAGCTTGATAAGACAAACAAAGCCAAGTCAGACCAGGTGCGGGCGAAGATCGGCGCTGTGCCGGGCGAAATAACTGCTGACGCATCAGCGGTATATCTGTCTGCGCTTGCCCCGACCGTTGCAGCAACGGAATTGGCCAAGCTTACCGTAGATCAGCAGGCAGAGATCATTGCCAGCCCTCAGATGAGCCCGTCAGCAGCAGCAAAGATCCTGGAAAACCTTACTGCAGAACAAGCGGCTGCGATTATCGCCAAGGATAAGGTGAGCGTTGAGAGCGGCGTCAGGATCTTAGCAACCATGGATGCAGTTAAAGCAGCTGCTTTGGTTACTGCATTGCTCAACACGAGCGCAGACAAGGCAACGAAGCTCTTTGCGAGCTCTACGATGAACCCGGCAGCAGCGGCAAATATCATGAAAGCAATGGCAGCAGATAAAGCAGCCGCCATTGTTGTCAATGGGAATATGAGCGTAGGAGCTACTGTTGCTATACTTACCAAACTAAAAATATCCGATGCAAAAAAATATACCGAGATAATGGCTCAGCTTGCGCTTGATGAGGCCAACAAAATCAAAGTAGGCCAGATCACCACTGAAATGGATAAGGCACCAAGTTCCCAGAAGGTCTCTTCATCTGAACAGACCCGGCTTAAGTCTATTTACGGGTATGCTCCGGCCTTTTCCACAAAAGAGGTCATTCCCGGAGTTAACGGCGCGCCGGATTCGGTGAAGTGGAATTATCACGACCAATACGGTAACTTGATCGGGACCCGTGTAGATGCCAACCCGGGAACATATGTAGATTACGGTGATGGAGTCGGCGGTACGACCTATAGCGGGTATGCAGCCACCTACTACGATATAAACGGCAAAGTCCTCGCGACAAGTGGTGGGGGAGGTTTGCAGAGGCTCTCCGCAGATCAAGCGAATTCACTTACGGATCTCTTCCAGGCTAAAGCAGTTTATACCATAAACGGAAACGTAAAGATGCATGCCGGCGGTACGAGCTCCGGAACTACCAGTTATTATGACGAAAACTTCAACTTGATCGGAAGCCAAAATTGGTCCACAAGGTTTGCGGGTTACGGGGTTGGGTTTGTGACAGACATCGCGGGATATTATGACAAAAGCGGAACACAAATCGCGATCGGCACCGGCGCGATGAGGAATTATAATCCAACAGCACCAGTCACCCGTGCGATCACTGCGGGATCAGCAGAGGAGCAAAGCCTGTTATCAACATTCGGGGTTGCCCCTGCTTCTGCAAGAGACTTTACGGAGGCAAACTACATACATGGGTCATATGCTACGGGGTGGGGAACTTCCGGACCGATAACTACTTATTACGACAAAGACGGTAATCTTCTCGGCAGCAAACAGACGAGAATGGTATGGGTGAACCAAGGAGAAGTGGGTTATTATGTAGATAGGAGCACGTGGTATGATAAAAACGGAGACTTGATTATCTAAAACGGGGTCAGAATTGTTTTTTTTGGGGACGTTACCAAGTTGACGCCCTTACAGATTGAAGATGTGTTAAATTTGTAAAAAAGAGAAGGATTTTTAAAAAATAGATCTACAACGATAAAGCCAAACCTCGGGTAACCGGGGGGCGGAAAGCCACGGATCGATAGAGTTGATAGTCGGTAGTTCATAGTTGGTAGTCCTAAAGATTACTGACTGTGAACTAACTGCGTTTAACTTAAAATACGATAGCCGGGTTGCCGAAAAAAGGAACCCGGCTTTTTTATTGAATATTGCGCCAGTGTTTTTAGGCGGAACTATATATAGGTAAAGGAAGAATATAAGTATGCAAAAAACATGCGAGAAAAAGGGTCAGAAAAATTTAAAAATATTTGCTATTAGCGGAGAGGTAAAATGAGAAATCTGAAAAGGTTCCTGGTATTCTTGATCAGCTTATCGATGGTGATACAACCAGGGTTTAAAGGTTATGTTTTAGCTGCAGATGGAGAACCTTTAAATCAAGAAGATCCTGGCGTGATGCCGGAGTATCGTGTACCATTCCAAAAGAACCAGGAAGCTTATAAGGTAGATGTAGGGGAAGAGGTAACTGATCCTGAAGAGCCGCCTGAAGATCCTCAGCCTAATCCAGAAAAACCTGACCAAGGTCTGTCAGTCACAAATGATAACCAGAAAGGCGCAGAAGCTGCTCCTGCACAGCAAAACCTAGGAGCGTCTCCCGGAAGAAAAATTACTTTGAGTAACGGAGTAATCCTTACCGAACAGGATGACGGCACATTTAAGGATAATGATGGCAATAAGTGGGTCACTAAGGACGGCAGTTACCAGCAGATAGACTTTGATAAAGGAGATGTGATAACGCTGAACAGCGGGGCTAAATTAACTGCCCAAAGTGATTATAGCCTCGATAAAGACTTTAACTTGCCTGATGGGGTACAGTTTAAAGATGAAAAAGGCAATAGGTGGATCATCAAAGGAAGCAGTTTCCTACAGATAGATTTTGATGCAGGCCAGGTGATAACATTGAACAACGGGACTAAATTAACTGCCAAGACTGATTTCAGCCTCGATAAAGACTTTAAAGTCCCTGACAATCTGGAGTTTACAGATCAAGATGGCAATAAGTGGGTCACTAAGGACGGCAGTTACCAGCAGATAGGAGTTAATTCAGCCATAGTGATAACATTAAACAATGGTGTTCGATTAACGAGCGCCACCCCGTTTACCAGCAATGCCGACGGTTCATTACCAGCCGGAGTTTTGTTTACTGACAAAAACGGAAACATTTGGGTCACAACAGCCGACAACAGATTCACCTGGTTTGATCCCAAAAAAACGCCGGTATCGAGCCTGCAGATAGTCGCTACGTTGAAGGGCATGAATTCCGCTGACGCAGCAGCGCTCCTGGCTAAGTGTGACCCAACAATCGCCGGCATGATCCTTATGGGTACAACTAAGGATCTCCAAAAAAATACCACCCCGCTTTTCTCCGATCAGCAGATAACCGATATTTTGAAAGCCATGGGTACTGACAGCGCCGCAGCATTGCTGAATTCGCTTTCCAGCATTGAACCTCGTATACCTCGTATCTCGACAATTTTGGGAATTATGGACCCGGCAGAAGTTGGGAAAATCTTTTCCAGCGATAAGATAAGCGCGGACAAAGTAGCGTTTTTATTAGGTCCGGTAAGGGAAAACAAGAAAATTGGTAAGCATAATTCCGCAGATAGCAACAAAGCGGGACTTTCCGGCCAGCAGATCGGAGCTATTTTGAGTGCCATGGACACTGACCGTGCAGCAGAAGTATTGACTATGACGTTCCTTATCCGGGGAACCGTGCTCATACATAAAGAGTCGGGCGGTCCTCTTCCGGGGACTCAACAAGATGTCCGCTATAGCCTTACGCGTAATCAGTTAGAACGGATGAAAGCCCTCCAGTCAGGCCTTGCGAATATGGACCCGACAAAAGCAGCTGCGATCCTTGCAGATCCTAACTTGAGCCTGACAACCGCGGCCAAAGCATTATTCGGAGTACCGAAGAGCAAAAGTATCTCGGTCAGCGAAGACGAGGTTTCAACAACGCCTTTGCGCGGAGCAATCCTTGCGGCTTTGGCAACACTTGACCCTGACAGGGCCAGGAACATCAACGAGGTGCTTGCGAACTTTGGTAAGGATTTTGGGGCTGTAATGCAAAGTATGTACCGCCACTTAACCGCCGATGAGAAAACGTACTACACGATGCTGCTTGGATTTACTCCGGAAAGTGTGAAGGAAACTTATTTGGGCGGGAGAATTAGAAGAGAGTTCACGAAACGTCAAAGCGGCTGGATAACTGCCCATAGGGCCATTATTAGCCAGAAGATCGACTCTCAAGGGATAGGTCCGGAAAGAGTTGTTGTGAAAGGTCTTTTCAAATGGAATACTATGGATCTTGCCCGTAAAATCAATACTCTTTCTACCGATGATGCAGCGAAACTCCTCGAATTCCTTAGTCCGACGACAGCAGTATCGATCCTTGCCAGCGACAAGATGGCCGTGGACAAGTCAAAAGAGATATTAGGCAAGATGGACAAGGCTCAAGCCGAGACTATTTTGGCTGCGCTGGACAAAACAAATGCCCTGAAATCGGATGTGCTCGAGGTAAAACTCGGGATCGAACCGGATATCAGCAAGATGACTGCTGATGAGGCAGCTGAATATTTAGCCGGGCTTGACCCAAAGAAGGCAGCAATCAAGTTGACAATGCTGACCAATGAAGCTAAAATCAAAGAATTTTTTAATAATAATCTGGGCAGGGATCCTTCTACTATAGAATTGGAACACTGGCTAAACGAATTTGTAAATAATACGAGCATTGATCTTGAAAAGCAAATGCTCAAGTCTATATGCAAGACAGACGAATTTAAGGCTTTTGCTTCCGAGAAAATCAAGGAGTTCTACAAGATTATTCTGGGCAGGGATCCAAGCGCCAAGGAAATGTCATCCTGGTCGTTTACCTCTCTCTACAGAGGTAAGACATTGACTGATATTAAAAATGAGCTTTTAAGCTCATCTGAGTTTAAGGCAAAAACCGACAAGAAAAGTGTAGAAGAATACAACGTTCTTCTGGGAATGACATCAAATGCCGAAGTCCGGGCAGCAGAGATCCTTACCAGCGACAATTTTACCTCAGAACAGGCAGCAGATATTTTAAGCGCTATGATCGATGTTGCAACGAAGGTAACTACTGTGCCAGGAGACGAGATGGCAGGACCAAATACCGTGACAACCATCAATAGCAGCGTAGCGGCCGGAATATTAAGCAGTATGGATGCCAATAAAGCCGGGGATATTTTAGGAAAACTTAGCACAGAAAAAGCATCGGTAATAATTTCAAGCGATAAGATGAGCGTGGAAAACGCAGCTGCGATACTTGCAAAAGCGCCGGCGCAACAAGTAACGAATATATTAACCTTACTTGATAAAACAAAAAAAACCAAGGCAGACCAGATACGGGCAAAAATAACCGCGATAGATACGTCCTGGCTGCAAGATCTGTCTAAACTTACACCTGAAGATGCAGCAAAGAAGATTCAGGCTTATGTCAAAGACAATGCCACGGCAAAAGAAGTAGCGGCAGCATTGGCAAAGCTTACACCAGTCCAGGCAGCAGGGATCATTGCCAGCGCAAATATGAGCGTTGAGAATGGTGCTAAAATCCTGGCAGCTATGGACGCGACCAAAGCAGCTGCAATATTGAATGCCGGTGACCCCAACGTAGTTGATAAAGGGGTAATCCCAGCTGACAAGGCTGCGGCTTTCCTCGAAAAAATGGATATAGATAAAGCTGCGGCGATTTTTGCAAAATCCGAAAGTCCCTTTATCATAGACGCAATGGATAAACAGAAAGCGGCGGATATTTTAAGCAGGCTCGATCCCGGACGTGCTGCTTTTGTGTTAACGGCAAATCCCGCGCCAAGCGGCAATCCGATCACCGCACAAGAAGCTGCAAAAATACTTTCCTTAATGGATGAGACAAAATCAGCCGCTATCCTAGCGCAAATAGATATAATCGATGATGTCAAGGCAGGCCAGATACGAACAAAAATGGGCTCTGCGACGGACATCTCAAAGATGACCGCTGACCAAGCAGCTGACTATTTGACCAAGCTCAACGACCCTGTTAAGGCAGCAACGGAATTGGCAAAGCTTGACGCGGCAAAAGCAGCAGGGATCATTGCCAGCGCAAATATGAGCGTTGAGAATGGTGCTAAAATCCTGGCAGCTATGGACGCGACCAAAGCAGCTGCAATATTGAATGCCGGTGACCCCAACGTAGTTGATAAAGGGGTAATCCCAGCTGACAAGGCTGCGGCTTTCCTCGAAAAAATGGATATAGATAAAGCTGCGGCGATTTTTGCAAAATCCGAAAGTCCCTTTATCATAGACGCAATGGATAAACAGAAAGCGGCGGATATTTTAAGCAGGCTCGATCCCGGACGTGCTGCTTTTGTGTTAACGGCAAATCCCGCGCCAAGCGGCAATCCGATCACCGCACAAGAAGCTGCAAAAATACTTTCCTTAATGGATGAGACAAAATCAGCCGCTATCCTAGCGCAAATAGATATAATCGATGATGTCAAGGCAGACCAGATCAGACAAGAGATGAGCAAGACGCAGACAAGATGGTCATATGTCATTGACCAGGACGGCACCTTGTTCTGGGGCGACTCTTCCAGAGGCATGCCTGAGCCGGGCAAAATGTATTTGCAGGTGTTGACTCCTTTAACCGCAGAAGAAACGGAACAGTATTTCGCATACCTCAAAGGCCTTGATAATACCAAGATCATAGATTTGATCAAAAGCGACAAGATCAGCGTGAAAACCGCAACCACGCTTATAACGCAACTCGATCCTACCAAGGCAGCAGGCATATTGACTGCAATGATCGGTACGGCCGATGTTGCCTTGCGAGGGATAATGGCTGGAATTGATGCTGATGTTGCGGCAACAATAGTCAGCAAAATGGATCCTGCAACAGTAAAGGTGCTGTTCCGTCAAATAAGGTCGGAAACAGATTTACCTCCCGGGATGACTATACCGCCTCAGCTGCCGCCATTTGTAACTAAGGAAAAGGCTGCAGCTATTCTTGCCAGCAAGAACATGAGTGTAGATACTGCAGTCAAGATACTCAAGGATTTCACTTTTAAAGACGTTATTCTGGCAGAGCTAGATAAGATCAACAAGCCCAAGGCAGACCAGATCAGGACAGCCATGCAACAGCCGACCATCCCTGTTCGTCCGCCTGACACCGAGACCGATTCTAAGGTCTGGCAGAAATACTATGCCGACTATGTCAAGTATATCAATAGCATCCCGGTTACGGATGTGGATGCGCGTAAGATAGCGTGGGATACGATTTCAGCAGACATCTTAGAGATGTCGAAGAATCATCCTGAGCTGATCACCGCCGCAGCGATCAACGGTTTAATGGCGGCGTTGACCCAGGAACTCAAGACTAAATACCGTGATCCCAACTACAAGCTGGATGTTCTTTCAGCGCAGGCAAACCTCATGGACGCTGCTTTGAACATGATAAAAAACAAGAGTCTGGATGATGCATCGAAGATATCCATCAGCGCTAACTTCACGAATCTTGCTATTGAATCGTCATGGCGCAGTGC
>Ga0315273_10003162_pt1 | contig 19759 bp, 18 predicted proteins | sample YL17G02_0_MG_FD_205753 | JGI IMG/M metagenome (GOLD analysis project Ga0315273, IMG submission 205753) | Sediment microbial communities from Yellowstone Lake, YNP, Wyoming, USA - YL17G02_0 | ecosystem: Environmental > Aquatic > Freshwater > Lake > Sediment | place: USA: Wyoming | collected...
TGTGGGCGCAGCTGGAGCAGGCACTGCCTGCTCCGCCGCGGGAGGGGTAGGAGGGTTAGTAACCATCTCTTCCGCAAAAGCGAATCCGCTGATAAGTGTTAAAATCAAAATTACTAATACAGTAAATCGTTTCATGTTAAATCTCCTTTAAAAGCTCAGGGTTATGTTAATCCCACCATAAAATATTTCTTTGTCTCCATCGTCACTGATATTCTTTATCGCCTCCCTGGCATCGTTGCTGAGGGGAAGAGAATAGGCAAATTTCGGTGTTATGCTGATAGCCTTCCAGGCCGGGATATTCAGTGATGTTGAGAATTCAGCATTGTAAAAGTTGCTGAACTCATCCCCGTCTTTATCAAAACCCATCACCTTATTATTGATGTTGTAGCCTGCAGATGCGCCAAGGTTCCAGTTAATGCCCTTCGCCACCTCAAAGGAGTGGCCGACCGAAGCAACTATGAATACACCATTGCCTTCATCAAAGTCGTAATATACAGCAAGTGTCGGTTTCAGTATCGTGTCATATACGACTGATAAATATAATTCCTGCGTGTCATTTGCTCCTTCAAGCGCATAATAAATATAACCGGCAGATACATTGAACTTGTTAACTGCAAAACTATAGTTCAGTGTATAATCTGTTTCGGTCCCTTCTCCATGTCCACCACCGAAAGTATTTGTTTCATTCCTGTCAGTATCAAAATTAGCCCAGAGATTGGCGCCAAAACCGCCGTAAGTAATTCCAACCGAAGGCTGAACAACCACGCTGTTACTTAATTTCTGACCTCTCCAGACATAATTGCTCATTACGTCAACCGATGCGTATCCCGATGTTTTTGGCTCCTCGGCATATGCGCTCGCTGTTGCACAAATTATTGCAACAAACAATGTCAGACTTAAAGCTCTCAAACTTTTCATTTTTTATCTCCTTTATTTTTATTTGTTTTTTACCCCGTTTGCTGTCTGCTTTCTACAGTCTACTTTTCCCCGCCTTCTTTCTGAACACCTGATTTGTATATATCAAAAACCCTGCCAACTTTAACCCATTGATATTTAAGTAAAATTCAGTCAGAACTATGCTACAATTTTGTAATATGCTACAATTTTGTAGTGAAATATGAAGGTTTATGGAAAAAACTGCGAGTTTAGTATAAAATTCACTGGGTCTGAAAAATCAGATGCTCAGTACAGAATCAAAACATGCGGAGTGTTTAAATGCAGGTTACAAAAAACGTAAAAGACATAATGGTTGGTGTCTTTGATTATCCTCACGTCCCTTACTGGTTTTCAATAAGCCAGGCTATTAAGATCATTAGGGTATCGTTCATCAGTACAAAAAAGTATCCTGCGCCAATGGCAATACTGGTATTCGACGAAAAATATAATCTTATGGGCACAGTGACCCTTAAGGATATCCTGAAAGGACTTGAGCCGAGGTTTTTGAATCCACCCAAAGGTGCTCCATTTTCTGGAGAAGAGAAAGAAACCGAACTCTCTCTTGTCTGGGACGCGCTTTTTACAAAGGAGTCAAAAGAGCTTGCAGAAAAGGAAATGAGCGATATCATGATACCCGCCAGGATTTTTGTTGAACCTGATGACCCGATAACAAAGGCTGCGTACCTGATGCTTCACCATGGCCTGGTTATTTTGCCAGTGTTAGAAAATAAAAGGAAGCTCATCGGCCTTATTAGAATGTTAGAGGTATTCGATGAGATATCGAATGCAGTTCTGAAGGAACAGACAGCAACATAAAGTTATTGATAACACGAATTTTCACATCCTGATCCTTGTCATGATGCCGTGGAGCTTGTGAGAAGGCAGTTTATAGAACTGGACAAATGTTGAAGTTAATTTCTTTATTATGGAATACGATTTCCAGATAATATTATCCGTTTCGATATCTTCAAGTCCGTAAAAGATCGTCTGTTCGTCTATGCCGGCATCGCGCAATATCTCTTCGATGTCAGGAACCTCCATATAACCCAGCTGGATCTCGAAGATCCGCAATCCGTCGCTGAGTTCTGCCTTAAAAAAACCGATAACTCCAAACGGATCATCCCGCTTAATGATAGAGACCAGGATATTGTCTTCATAAAGGATATGGTTTACGAACATGCTGCGAATCATATAAGGTGGAATCTCTGTCGGGTCCTTCAAAAAGAAAAGAGCAGTCCCTTTTACCTTGCTCATGGTTTTATATGCCAGTTCATAGCGCATGAGAAAATCTGTCAGCGGCAGGGGTTTAAGCACCTTATAGAGCCTTTTCTGGCCGCGTGTATAGAGCAGAATCAGAAGAAAGGGGATAGCTCCGATAATGATTGACCAGTAGCCCCCATGAGGTATCTTGTATGCATTTGAGAGAAGAAATATTATATCAATACATGTCACAAATAATGAAATTAATGCCAGTCCTTTTTTCTTTTTGAGATAAAAGATCCAGGTCATCATTATCCCGGTGAGTGTCATGGTCCCTGTTACAGCCAGGCCATATGCGGCAGCAAGGCGGCTCGATTCCTTAAATTCGTAAATGATAAACAATACGGAGAAAAGGAGAAACCAGTTAACAAACCCTATATAGATCTGCGACCTCATTTCTGTGGATGTGTAATCAACCTTGAATAAAGGCAGGACATGGGTTGTGATACCCTGATAAACGATCGAGAACATACCGCTGATCATCGCCTGTGAGGCAATAACCGTAGCCATGACACTGAGGATAAGAAACGGCACATAAAGAATACGTACGTTATGAAATATCATTTCAAAAAGCACATTCTTTGCATCCGGATGCTCGATGAGAAAGGCGCCCTGACCGAGATAATTGATCACGAGGGCAAAGAAGACAAAATACCATGCCCTGAGAATAGGCGCTCTTCCCAGGTGGCCCATATCCGCGTATAATGCTTCTCCCCCTGTGGCACAGAGAATGACTTCAGAGAGTATGAAAAATCCGGTTATGCCATTTTCATATAGAAAATGGACCGCATAGTATGGATTTACAGCATTCAGTACAACAGGGAATTTGATTATTGACAAAAATCCGGAGACTGTCAGCGATATAAACCATAAGAGCATCAGAGGACCGAATGCCTTAGCAACCTTCTCTGTGCCTTTCTTCTGAAAAGAGAAAAGGATTATTGAGATCAGTCCTGCAATAAGTATAAGGGTTCCCCGCCCTGTCTTTTCAAATCCGGGGATAAGAAGCGAGCCTTCTACTGCGCTCAGTATACTTATGGCAGGTGTAATTACGCCGTCTCCAATAAGGAGAGATATTCCGATAAAGGCAAGCATGGTAACAAAGGCCACCTGTCTGCCTGACTTTAACATTGGCACAAGGATTTCTTTCAGGACTATGGTGCCGCCTTCTCCCTTTTTCCCGAGGCTCATGGCAAGCCATGCATATTCAACAGTCACCAGGATTATGAGCGTCCAGCAAATCAGTGATAGAACTCCAAGGACATGAGATTCATTTGGGTTTGTCAGGAGAAAGACAACGGTTAGGGTATAAATCGGACTTGTTCCAATGTCACCAAAGACAAGACCTAAGGACTTGATTATCCCCTTCACAGGAGATTCACTGTTCGGCATAACTCCTCCTCTGAGGGCAAAGGAGGAGAAACAAAAAAACCGCTGGCAGGGCAGCGGTTTGGGTCTCTGTCCATTGCCCTTCCAAATGCCTACGAGGTTAGCTGCCGGGCTCGGGCTTGGAAGTGCCCTGTCCATTAAGGACTACGCCCCATATTCTGGGTCCCCCGTATCCATTCTATGAATGGATTTCGGCTACAATTCAATAATTTTTATTTTAGGTGTTTGTTATGGTCTTGTCAAACGAAAAAGAAGTCAGCGGTTACCTCACGAAGTTTTTCGATCTCTCCAGGAAATCAGCAGCCATTTGAATGGCTTCAACTGCTTCTTCTGAGGTAAAAGGGACCTCGGGATAATAATCTGCTTATTTATTCTCTCGACCATATGGTAATCCCTTCCCTGTGTGCCTGATTAAGAAATGAAATATCTTTTCTTTGAAAATCGTCACTGCTGATAAAAACAATGGAAATAACCACACTATGTTCTACTTCAAACTCAAAGATCATATCATAGATCTCATATTTTAAAGTTCTTGGTACGGCATAATCAGTGACCAAAAGAATGTCAATGTCAGAATCTTCCACAAAATCGCCCCTGCTTTTGGAGCCATAGAGAATGATTGTATTAATCATGGGATACTGTGAAGGTATCCGCCGAATAATATCTTTCAATGCCTGTTGCTCAGGGTAGCTGAGATGAGTATTTGCAGAGGCTTTCATATGAGGATTATAGCATAAATAAACTGCCCGGGAATAAAGAAGGGAGTATGATAATCATTGATTGACAAAATTGTGAGAATAATGTGAGCTTGTCCATACATTGCTATTTAAATTGATTGGTCTACGACTCATGGAGGGAATCAAGGGGTTTCTTCAACTTAAATACGAAAGATACGTTAAAAATTAATTATAATATCATAATAAAATACAAGAATTGTAATAATAATAGTATTATTGTAAAATGAATAAAACAATAATGATGATAGTGGATCTGGCGAATTAATTACATTTAAGTCATCATATTTAATTTATAACTCATTAAACTTTTCTGAAATTTGTTTTCAAATAAAATTTACCTGATAAAATTATTAAAGGAGAGTTTATTATGTTGTTACGGATCTTCCCGTTTCTTGAATGGTTGAAAAGTTATAATTTTGGTAAATTAAGGGCTGATGCAATCTCCGGTCTGACAGTTGCCCTGGTTCTTATCCCTCAATCCATGGCTTATGCACAATTGGCCGGGTTACCGTCATATTATGGATTGTATGCGTCTTTTTTGCCGCCAATGGTCGCTGCATTATTTGGTTCCAGCAGACAGCTCGCAACAGGTCCTGTCGCTGTTGTTTCACTGATGACTGCTGCTTCTTTGGGTCCGCTTGCAACCGCAGGCAGTGATAGCTTTATAGCATATGCAATTTTATTGGCTTTGATAGTCGGAATTTTTCAGTTTCTTCTTGGTGTTCTCAGGCTCGGATTAGTCGTGAATTTCCTGTCTCACCCTGTTGTGAATGGCTTTACCAACGGGGCTGCGATCATCATTGCCACATCACAGTTGTCAAAGATGTTCGGAGTTTCTGTAGACGAAGCAGAGCACCATTATGAAACAATCATACGTGTTGTTCAGGCAGCTTTGCATTATACGCATTGGCCGACTTTTATTATGGGTGTTGGGGCATTTGCGATAATGTTCGGGCTGAAAAAGATCAATCCCAAAATACCGAATGTCCTCGTCGCAGTGACCATAACAACTCTCATTTCCTGGGCCATAGGTTTCGAAAAAGATGTCAGGGTGGATATTGCAAAGATAGAGTCTCCAAAGATGCAGGAGCTTGTGACCGGTTTCAACAAAACACTGAATGACATCTCTGAACTCGCAAAACAGCGTACAGAAAATACGAAGCTCATGGAAGAGGCAAAAAAGAACCATGACAAGATAGAAATGCTGAACACAAAAAGAAATGAAGAAGTACTGAACATAAACATGGAGGAGCTGAAACTCAAACAGGCTTCAATGAGAAAAGAAATCAGGGACATGTTTTTTACAGGAGTAAAACAGCCTGATGACACAATGAAATTTTACCAAAAGGATGAAGTGCCTCAGGGAGTAGCCCCGGACAGAAAGATATGGAGAATGAATGTAGGAAACAAACCGATAAAGGTAGAATCCATTCGTATGATAGGCGGCGGCGCTGTAGTCGGCACAGTTCCAAAAGGACTGCCTTCATTTACAGTCCCTCCGCTGGATTTTAAGGTATTCCTGCATCTTCTCCCATATGCCATAATCATTGCCCTGCTCGGTTTTATGGAAGCCATTTCTATTGCCAAAGCGCTTGCAGGAAAAACAGGACAGAGACTGGACCCCAATCAGGAACTGATCGGACAGGGCCTGGCGAATATGATAGGCGCCATAGGCAAGGGATATCCTGTTTCCGGTTCATTTTCCCGTTCTGCGGTTAACTTCCAGGCCGGCGCCCTTACGGGATTTTCAAGCGTTTTCACAGGCATAGCGGTTTTGATTGCGCTTCTGTTTTTTACCCCTTTGCTTTATCATCTGCCACAGTCTGTATTGGCAGCAGTCATTATGATGGCGGTTATCGGCCTGATTAACGTCTCCGGGTTTATTCATGCATATAAGGCCCAAAAATATGACGGGATTATTTCTATCATATCTTTTATCGCCACATTGGCCTTTGCCCCTCATCTGGATAAAGGCATTATGATCGGCGTAGCGCTTTCTATTTCGATATTCTTATATAAGAGCATGAAACCAAAAATATCCCTGTTGGCAAGACACGAAGACGAATCCCTGCGTTGTCTGGAGACCCATGGTCTGCAGGAATGCGAACATATCGCTATGGTACAATTTGAGGGAACGCTGTTTTTTGCAAATTCAAGCTATCTGGAAGACAGCATAAGATCAATAATTGAGAGGAAGAAGGATCTCAAACATATCATCCTTGTTGCAAATGGGATCAACGAAATGGATGCATCAGGTGAGGAAACATTGTCATTGCTTGTAGATAGAGTGAGAAGCGCTGGAATTGATATATCCTTTAGCGGAGTAAATGAGTCAGTCATGAAAGTTATTAAGCGGACTCATCTGCTGGAAAAAATCGGATATGACCATATATATAATACAAGTGACAATGCTATCCGTAAGATTTATTCAGCAGCACATAAAGGGGCGCCCGAGAAAGAATGTCCGCTTATGGCTGTTTGCAAAATTTAGATTTTATTTTAGGGAGGGAGCAAAATGTCTATTATTGCAGTATTTGCAGGAACCTATTGTAATGATGAATTGGTAATAGAGAAGATACTGAAAGAAACAGGCTATAAATATCGGACAGACTCAAATATTGTTACAAAAGCCAGCAGGTCATCCGGGCTTTCGGAGGGTAAAGTATCAAAGGCATTTTCAGCAAAGACATCTGCTTTCAACCAGTTCACGCATGAGAAAGAACGTTCCATCTCTTATCTAAAGCTTGCTGTGGCTGAAACGCTTTTTGAAGATAATATCCTTATCAACGGATTCACAAGTCTTCTTGTACCAGCACGAATTTCAACTGTTCTGAGAGTATGTATCATCGCTGATATGAAGCACAGGGTTGCCTTAGCATTATCTGCCGGAATGTCTGAAGGTGAAGCACTAAAAGTGCTTCATAAGAGCGACGAGGACAGAATTTTCTGGACGAGAAGCATTTTAGAAAAAGATGATCCATGGGACGCTTCTACCTATGATATGGTTATACCAACAGATAAAATGACTCCAGAGGAAATAGCAGATTTAGTAAATAAAAACCTGGGAACTGACATCCTGAAAACTTTAGCTCAGGATGAGAAAGCCATTCAGAATTTTCTTCTTGCATCCCAGGTTGAGACTGCCTTGGCCAAAGAAGGGCATTTTGTCGCTGCAGAAGCGGATGCCGGGGCTGTGACCTTAACAATAAATAAAAAAGTGCTTATGCTGGAGAAACTGGAGAAAGAACTGCAAGCAATGGCCGTAACTATTCCAGGGGTAAAATCTGTTAGAACGAAAGTAGGGGGAAAGTTCTATCAGGCGGATGTTTACAGGCAGTATGATCTTGAAGTGCCGTCCAAGCTGCTCCTTGTGGATGATGAACGGCAGTTCATTCAGACATTATCCGACAGGCTGCGCTTAAGAGAGATAGGGTCAGTAGTTGCTTATGACGGCGAGAGCGCTCTCGAAATGATAAAAGAAGAGGAGCCCGATGTAATGATCCTGGACCTTAAAATGCCGGGGATCGACGGCATAGAAGTATTAAAAAGGGTGAAACAGACAAAGCCTCATATCGAAATTATTATCCTTACAGGACAGGGCTCTGAAGCAGATAAAAAATTATGCATGGAATTAGGGGCATTTGCATATCTTGAAAAACCTGTGGATGTAACTTTACTGAGCGAAACGATTAAAAAAGCTAATGAAAAAATAAAACTGAAGACAGAAAACAAGCCAAATTAAAGCAGTTGATTAATTTATGTTGACAAATACCTGATTCTTGATAGTATTATGAAGAGTACTCTTGTAAGGGGAAAAAATGGTATACGAGAAAAGAAGGTATTCGAGGTGTGGTTTCCCGAACATTATTGTTGAATATACCCTTAAGTCTCATATAGCTGATACAGTGTCAACAGGTTTGCTGCACGATTTCAGTTCCACGGGACTCTGTGTCATGACTCATAATCCCCTTGAAGAAGGAGAGGAGATCATTATCAAAAGCATGCTGACACATGAGTCAATACATGCTGTTGTTCGCTGGTGCTGTGGAACAGGCAATAGTGTCTATAAGGTTGGCCTGGCTATGAAGAAGCAGGAAAAGTTGTAGCAGAATATTTCTCTGTTGTTTGTGTCTTGCCTGAAACCGGGCTGTTTCAAAAGAGCAGCCCGGTTCTTATTCTCTATTTACCAGCCTTTTGATTGTAATATCTCCCTTACCTGTAATTCTTTCTTTTTATCAACGAGAAGAATTCTCTTTTTTGTTTCGGCAATCTCTCCATCAGCCTTTAGACATTTCAGGGAAATAGCACTATAATACTTTCAATTAGTTTGATTGGTAGTGCAAGTATGGTTAGCAGTATATTTAAATATGCATTATACGGACAATTAGGATAATCCTGAGAGACAAAAAGATGAGCACTATGAAATGCTGGGAGATTTTTCAATGTAATAAGCAGGCATGTCCTGCCTACGGGTCAAAAGACCTCAAGTGCTGGCTCTTTTCCGGAACCCATTGTCGTGAAGCTATTCAGGGGAGATTTTTGGAGAAGATGGAGATGTGTCTTGACTGTGAGGTTTTAATCGCGAATAGAGATTTCAACGCAATGAAGGCTACCCTCAATGCTGTTAACAAGCAATTCAAGGAATTTACCAGGATTATTGGGGAGAGGGATAATGAGCTTGAGTGCATGAGCATGGAATTAGCCATAAGTCTCTCAGAAGTCTTCGAGGGATTAAAGAAAATAGCGTCGGGAGACCCTGATGTGAGATTGGATGAGAGGTCTGATATTGAATTGATCAGCAAGTTAAAACAATTTGTTAATATTACCGCTCAGGAAATCGGCGGGATTGTTGATCAATCTCATGAATTTGCCATAGTTCTTGCCGAGCTTTTTGACGTATTGCATAAGGTTTCCAGAGGGGACCTTCTCACCAGAGTAACCGGGAAATCGCAGGTCGAACTCCTGGAATCTCTGAAAACAGTAACGAACGAGACGATTGAGAGCATATCAAAAGAAATTACCAAACGAGAACGAGCAGAGACAGACTTGAAGAAAGCCTACGATAAACTTGAGCACAGGGTGGAAGAGCGGACCGCGGAGCTGAGGCGCATCAACGAACAATTGTGGCACGAAATAGTGGAACGGAAGAAGGCGGAAGAAGAGCTTCGGGAGGCGGAGTTGCAATATCGTACCGTGGCTGACTTTACCAATGATTGGGAATACTGGGAGACCCCTGAAGGAAAGCTGCGCTACGTGTCGCCCTCGTGTGAGCGTATTACCGGGTATAAGGCTGAGCATTTTATCGAAAACCCCGGCCTGATATCTGAAATTACTGTGCCTGAAGACAACAATATCTGGGCGGGTCATCATCATGATGCTCTTGATACGCTTGGTCATCGGGATATTGTATTTCGCATCAGGAGACAAGACGGGCAGATATGCTGGATTGAACACGTCTGCCAACCGGTAACTGATAACAAGGGGGCATTCTTAGGAGTTCGTGCAAGTAATCGTGACATCAGTATGCGCATGCGGGCGGAAGATGCGTTAAGGAAATCTGAACACTTGCTTCTGCAGGCTCACAAGATGGAGGCTCTTGGCCGGCTGGCAGCGGGGGTTGCTCACGAAATCAACAATCCATTGGCCATCATCAACGAAAAGGCTGGTTTGATGCAGGACTTCCTTGAAATGTCCGGAGACTTTGCGCAGAATAAAGAAAAGTTTATCGGTTTAATTCATGGAATATTTGAAAGTGTAAACCGTTGTCGAACCGTAACACACCGGCTTTTAGGATTTTCAAGGCGAATAGATGTAACCTTTGAGGTTATCAATCTGAATGATACTATAAGAGAGGTGTTAGCATTTATAGAGAAGGAAATATTGTACAGGAATATCCGGTTAAAGCTGCATCTGAAAGAGGATCTTCCAAAGGTCTTCAGTGACAAAGGACAGCTACAGCAGGTTTTTTTGAATATTTTCAACAACGCTGTCGACGCTGTTGAAAAAGGTGGTTTTATCGAAATTCAAACTGATATCAAGAATGTAGACTTCGTCACGGTATCAATAAGAGATAATGGCCCTGGAATTCCTCAGAACATACTTAACCATATTTTTGAACCCTTCTATACGACCAAGGAAAAAGGGAAGGGGACAGGCCTTGGGCTTTCCATTTCCTACGGAATTATCCAAAAATTAGGGGGATCAATTCTTGTTCAGAGTGAGGAACAAAAAGGAACTTCTTTTATCGTTGAGATACCCGTAAAAGCCAAGACCGGTTAAGGAGAATCATTTTGCTACAGGCTAACGTGCTTCTGGTAGATGATGAAACAGAATTTGCATCAGCGCTGGCAGAACGATTACGATTGCGGAGTTATAATGCAAGAGCTGTATTTCATCCTGAGGATGCCATTGCTGCTGTCCAAAGTGACCCGCCTGATGTTGTTTTGCTTGATTTCAGAATGCCCGGGATGGATGGTATCGAGGTTCTTAAAAGAATTAAAAAGATAGATCCTGCCATAGAGGTTATTATGTTGACCGGCCATGGAGACGTCAGTAGCGTGGAAGAAGCAATAAGGAACGGCGCTTACGCATACATTATGAAGCCGTTAGATATAGGGGAACTCATTATGAAAATTAATAACGCCAGAAAAAAAAGAAATTCTGTCAGCTAAGCTGCCCACCGGACAACACAGCAAAAACGCGGTTTTTCGGACATACAGTACACAAGAGCCCCGCAGCTGCGGGGCTCTTGTGTGTATTTTTCCAGGAGGAAAAATACTCCCTGCTACCAGCCTTTTGACTCTAATATCTCCTTTACATTAGCTTCGTGTTTTTTCTCAACAAGAACCACTCTCTTGTTTTTGGCCTCTGCAATTTTTTCCATAATCTTGTTTATATCAGCAGGTTTCTCAAGGAAATCCACAGCCCCGGCCTTAATCGCCTCAACACCTTTTTCTACGGAACCGTGACCCGTCAGCATTATAATCTGCACATCCGGATTTTCGCTCCTGATACGCTTGAGGGTTTCGATCCCGCTCATTCCGGGCATAGCGAGGTCGAGTATAATCGCGTCGAACTCTTTACCCTTCACTTTTTTAAGCGCTTCCTCTCCGCTGACAGATGTATCAACTTTCAGACCACGACCCTCCATCCTCTTTGAAAGGACTTTCAGAAACTGCTCTTCGTCATCTACTAAAAGAACGTCTGCTTTAATGTCTTCAGGCATTTTAACCCTCCTCTTTGTGATAGATTTCGTTTATTGATTGTTGTCAGCAAAGGTATTTGCCGACAAGGTTCTATCAACCTTCTCTTTGAATGCTGCTTTAATCTTGTATTCGAGTGTGTCGATATCTGCCGGTTTGTTAAGAAAACCGAAACCCCCGAGTCTTTTTACTTCTTCTTCATCTTTATCAGTGCCATGTCCGGTTAAGACAATCACCTGTATGTTCGGATAAGCCTTTTTAATCTCCCGGAGGACTTCCATGCCATGCATTCCCGGCATTCTTAAATCAAGCACTACTACATCCTGCTCCTCTCCTTTCAGTTTTATCAGAGCCTGTTCTCCGTCGTACGCAGTATTAACTTTCAGGTTCCTCAGCTTTAACCGTTGGGCAAGGGTATTAGCAAAATCCTTTTCATCATCAATGACTAAAACTCTTATATTTTTATGTTTCATCAAGCCCTCATAGGCTTTATTAACTTTAACAACAAACCATTATGTTGTCAAAGTTGTTCGGACATTAGCAAAACTATCAGGACAACGATACGGGAAGCGTGATGCTTGTCAGATCATTTTCCTTTATAATAGTCCCTCCCAACTGATCTATGATATAAACATGTATCTTATCGTTACCCGGCTTTTTTTCTGTATCTGCTTCCAGATAAGTTCCCTTTGCAATTATTTTAACTATAACTGAGCCATTTGAAAGTGAAGTCTTCAGCATTAGACTGCTGTCTTTATCAAGTCGTGTAAACTGTTCTTCAAGAAAATGAAAGACAAGTAACTGGAGCAATGAAGGGTTATTATTGATGGATGGAATATCCTGCTGAAAATCCTTCTCAAGGCTTATTTTCTTCTGGTGTGCAAACCTGGTTAAAAGGGCAATCAGTTCTTCCAGGGTTTCATTGACATTGAATGTGCACAGTTCAGTATCCATCCTGTGGGAAAACCGGTTGAGATGCCGAAAGAGATCGGTTGCCTTTTCTATCTGTTCTTCAATCGAATGAATGATCTCAAGATATGCTTGTGACTCATCCCCGGCTTTTTCCCCCAACTGTATCATATCCCCAATCAATCCGGCTGATTCTTTGACAATAGCTATGTAATTCTTGGATTCATGGGTGAACCCTGCGAGGATCTTTCCGATAAAACGCAACTGAAGGAGCCTTAAATCCCGTTCGCCTTTATTTTCAATATGCTGCTCCATACGTGTCATCCTTCTTTTCTTTTTTTCTGAGCCTTATCAATTTTAGAGGTGAGCTCTCCGATATCGACCGGTTTCATGATATACTCAAAGGCCCCGCTCGTCATCCCTTCCTGTACGCTCTGAACATCTCCATGGCCGGTTAACATAATGACTTCAATAGTCGGGTCATATTTTTTTATGGTTTTCAGTGCTTCTATGCCATCCATACCCGGTATTCTCAGGTCAAGGATTACAACATCAGGCCGATCTTTGTAAACAAGCCCCAGGGCCTCTAAAGCATTATTAGCAGTATGTACATAATAATTACGCAACTGCAATCGTTCTGCAAGGGCTGATGCAAATTCGACTTCGTCATCCACCAAGAGTACTTTTGTTTGTGACATTATAACTCCCCCCCTTTAACAGCCTTGGCTGTAACGGGCATTTCAATGATAAAGGTTGTTCCTTTGTAGCTTTCACTTTCTACAAGGATCATACCTCCCAATTTTTGCATTATCCCATATGAAATTGACAGTCCGAGACCTGTCCCTTTGTCTTTTTCCTTTGTTGTATAGAAAGGTTCAAATATATGCTTGAGTTTGTCTTTTGGAATCCCGACCCCATTATCTTTTATCAATACTCTGATTGTATTTGTGTCTTTTATGTCTGAAGAAACCTCAATCTGACCACCCTCCTCAACAGCATCAACAGCATTATTAATGATATTCAGGAACACCTGCTGAATCTGTCCTTTATCAGTGATAACCCTTGGAAGGTTTTCCTTGAAATTCAGGGCCAGTTTAATATTTCTGTATAACATCTCTTTTTCAAGAAACCCTATAACCTCTCTGATAGCATCATTTATATCAGTAAGGTCATGACTTAGATCCATTCTTCGGGAAAATCCCAAAAGACGGTGTGTTACTGTTCGGCATCGGGCTACACTGTCGAATATCCCATTCAGCAGGCCCAAAAATTTATCTTTATTCTTCTGCAGGTTCTCTGATCCCTCAAGGATGTCTTTCATTAAGCCGGCTTTCTCGTTGATTATAGCCAATGGATTGTTGATTTCGTGCGCAACACCTGCTGCAAGCCGTCCAATAGATGCCATTTTACTGGAGTGTTCGATTTCAGATATCGCGACTTCTCTTTCCTGATCAGACTTTTTAATACGATTTACAACTGTCTGTGTAAGTATGAATGTGACTGCAACACTGAACAGGATGCTTAATACTGTAATGTAAAAGAGTTCGTTTCTGAAAATATTAGGTATTTTTGCATATGGAGTCGATTTGATGGCCGCAACAAAAATCCAGGGCACATTTTTTATTTGAGCATATCCGCACATGCCGCAGTTATCCATTGACGATTTGAAATCCTTCACTGTAGTTTTTTCTTCAGGAATTATTTTGAAATCTTTAAAGGTTTCGAGCACGCTTCCATGAAAACGCGAGGTGGTTTGCAGGATACCATTATGGTTGATAATAAAAGCATCATCATTTTCTCTCAGATTGATGGAAGTTGCGTATTTCTTGAGTGTTTCCACATCAATGGTAACTCTTAGGATCCAGAAGGTCCTTTTGTCCGGAATTTCTTTCTTTACGGCAATTGCAAAATGGGGTATTTTCCGATACCCCATGAATACGTCACTAATATAGGAAGAGCGGATAACAATCTCGTTAAACCAGTTCTGGCTGGAATAATCAGCTCCCTGCAGTCGATAGGGACCTGCATACGACCGCTGAATACCATCTGCATCAATAACACCGAAGTCAACAATGCCGGGGAACTCTTTTTTAAATTTGATAAAAACATCGTTCAGTTTTTTCTGGTCTGAAAGTTCTTCATAGGTGTATGTCGAAGTAATAAACCTGAGTGTAGATAATCTCTCTTCAAGAAAGTATTCGATGGATTGTTTTGTGTTTTCAATCTCCCATTTCAACTGGTTCCGGAAATCATCCTTTAAGATCTGCTGAAACCAGAAATAACTGATGGTTATAACAATAAAGAGTGGGATCAGAGAGAGAACTGCATCGAGCAAAACAATCCTGATTTTCAGACCTCTATAACGGTCTGAACCTGATGTATTGAATAATGCATTTAAGCGAAGAAAATTCTTTAAAGAATATAAAAAGCTTTTTTTATCTTTCTTAGAGAGGTCGTTATTTTCTGTCATCTTGATTGTAATATAATGATAATAATTAAAAAATCTTTCTTTCAAGCTCCATTAAAAAGTTATAACTGTCGGTCCGCTTGATGGAACGTGTGTATATAACCAGGGTATCTCCTGAGTAGAAATACTGGTTCAGAAGGACTGCCGGCGAACCTTCATTTAACCCTACAAGCCGGGCTTCTTCATTATTAAGAAAAGTGATTTCGATATAGTTTTTTGCCTTTGTAATCTTTATTCCGTACTTGTTTTCAAAAAGTGAAAATATGGATTGGCGCTCTATATCCTCTTCAAGAAGCAATGGGCAGATGTGATAGGGGGTGTATGTTTCCTGGAGCAAAACTGGCCTGCTGTCGATCAAGCGAAGACGTTTAATATAGATAACGTGTTTATCCTTCGGGATATCAAGCCTGATATCCAGATCATCAATGGGCATCATTACAGTCTGTGCAAGGACGTTTGTGGAGAATTGGGTGCCTTCTTCCAGCAGAAATTCACTGAAGTTTGTGGACATTGATAATCCGTCGGAAATGACATTTCTGAGCACAAACGTACCTTTTCCCGGGTGACGATTAAGATAGCCATGTCTGACAAGCTCAAGTAGTGATGTCCTGACAGTCGCTCTGCTGACCTCAAACATTTTACAGAGATCCTCTTCAGTAGGTATCATGGAACCGACTGACCATTCATTGCTCTCAATCTTCTTTTTGAAGATTTCATACAACTGGAAATACAATTTCTGATTAGCGTCTCTGTTGATTAATTGCATAGGATATAATATTAGAATATTAGAAGAAAATTCAATACAAAATATAATGTTATTATTAAAGCTATTACCGAACTGTACTTCCTGGGGTTTACTGAGATACTTACTTGCCAATTCGATAACTTATTGAAATAAAATGAAAAACCTTTTGCCTTTAAGAACAGATGTTGACCATGGAGATTTTGAATTTATCAATAAAGATGACGCTGCAAATGCACTGAAGCAGGCAAAACTATTTCTGAAGCAGATGGAGACTGCGAGAAAAAAATTGATTAAAGAAATCTCCTCCCGTTAGAAAATTTTTAAGGAGTTTTTAAGTAAAGCCCCCTCACACTTCCCCTCTTCGTCCAGTGAATATGCTAAAATTAAATTTTAAGGGAAAAATAATGAACATTATGGAACAGAAAAGAAAAGAAATGAAGGAAGAATTCCTTGCGCTGACGCCTCTTGAGCGGATTAGACAAATGAATGCTGTTTTTAATGACGTTATCTCGTTGAAGGCAAAGACACAAGGGGTGCCGGAATATGAAATCTATAGAAAATACCTTAAGCCTAATAGATAAAATCGTTTCATCTCTTGCAGAAGATGATACTATTAACATTGCGCTTGCAGGCGGATATGCTGCAATAGCTCATGGAGTTGAGCGAACTACTGCAGATATTGATTTCTGCATTTATACAAAGGTTATTCATGAAGATAATATCCAAGCCTTTATTGGCTTGTTAAGAAGATCTCTTCCGGATAACTTCCGGATAAATTATCTGGAAGGAAGCAAGATTATAGATGATCCCTTTAAACATGATGTCATTTTTATACACGATAATTCCGGTGAATATCCAAGGATAGATTTCATTATTGCCAAATATAAATGGGAACTGGAAGGCACAAAGGAGGCTAAACCTTTGTCGGATATCCCTTTCCCGGTTCTCCCTAAGCCTTATCTTATTGCTATGAAATTAAAAGCCGGAAGTTTTAAAGATGATCTTGATGTAACAGAACTTTACAACCTTCTGACGGAAGAAGAAAAAAGCAAGACACTTGAACTATCTAAACTCATTCACAGGGATAAAAAACTCGCCCGTCTCATTAAGCCAAGAAAACCATTCAGGGATAAGGAAGATAAAGACCAACTGCTTTAAAGAGGTTCAACCCCATCCAACCCCTCCTCCTGAAGAGGAGGGGTTGGTTTGTCAAAGGAGTGGGGTGTATGAGTCCAGCGTTATATCTTTAAGACGTAATATCTTACCCAGACATAAACTGTCGAAATGATAACTGTCATTACCATCATCGGCATCCCATAAAGCATGAACTTACCGAAGGAGATCCTCTTGCCGAGCTTCTCCGACATGCCGACAACAATAACATTTGCAGATGCACCAATCGCTGTCCCGTTGCCGCCAAGGCATGCACCTAATGCCAGTGACCACCAGACAGGCATAAGATCAGGATGGTGCAGGAGCTGTAACCCTGAGAGATTCGGCCATAGCTGTTTTGCCATATCTACAATCAGCGGGTTCATAGTTGCGACATACGGGATGTTGTCAATAAATGCTGATGCAAATGCTGAGAACCACATCACTACCATTGATGTGGCGAACATATTTCCCTGGGTAATCGCAAGCACCTGAACTGACATCCATTTTATAAGTCCGACTTTTACGACGCCTCCGATAATTATGAATAATCCCATAAAGAAAAAAATCGTTGGCCATTCAACGTCTGCAAGGATATGATGGGGTTCATGGGTTTTGGAAAGAAGTAGCAGAAGACCGGCGCCAAATAACGCAACCGTTGCCGGCTGAAAGTGGAGTGCGCCGTGGAAGACGAATCCCGTCAATACCATTGCGAGAACGAAAAGAGATTTCTTAAGCATCACCGGATCTTTGATCGCCTCATTTTCATCCATCGCCATTATCCTCTGTTTCAGCTCTTCTTTTGTCTTGAGCTTCTTGCCCCAGATGAGTTTTATCGCGAATACATAGAAAACCATGATAACAATGACTACTGGTGAAAGGTGATAAATGAAATCCATAAAATTCAGTTGGGCTTTTGATGCTATCATGATGTTCGGCGGGTCACCGATAAGCGTAGCGGTTCCGCCGATATTCGATGCAAAGGCACATGAGAGGAGGTATGGCATGGCATCCACCTGCAGTGCATCTGCAATAAGAATAGTCACGGGTACAATTAAAAGTACTGTTGTGACATTGTCAAGCAAGGCGCTCAGGACCGCCGTCACTATGGCGAATATCACCATTATTCTGAATGGTTCACCTTTCCCCAATTTTGCGCTCTTTATCGCTATATACTCAAAAACGCCTGTTGGTCTCATCAGATTGATAATCACCATCATCGAGATGAGCAGAAAGATGACGTTCCAGTCAATGCCGAATTCCTCTACATGAAATGCCTCATGCTGTTCAAGTATCTTGAGAATAAGCATCACTCCGGCGCCGAAGATTGCTACAATCGTTTTGTGTATCTTTTCTGATACGATGACAGCATAAGCGATCAGGAATATCCCGGTCGCTATCCAGAATGAATAGCCCATAACAACCTGGGTTGAAGCAGTAAGTTCTTCAGTCATTTTACACCTCCGCTGTTTTCAATGAAGAGCATAGAGACCTTTCCGCAGAGCTCTTCGTTAGGTTAATGTAACTATCAGCCTTTGCATTCCAATATCCAATAAAAAAGGCCGCTATCCGATAGCTGTATCGGAATAGCAGCCTGTTTATTACACAAAAGAAAAGCCGCTATTCGATACTGCTTTGGAATAGCGGCCCGACTATTCTGCTTTTTAACCTCCGGGAATATTGCATATTCCCGGACCCTTAAATTTTTAAAAGTATAATCTACCTAAATATTATTTACAAATTATTCTGTTCAACCCCATCCAACCCCTCCTGCTTGGAGAGGAGGGGTTGGTTTGTCAAAGGAGTGGGGCGTATGAGTCCAGCGTTATATCTTTAAGACGTAATACCGAAGCCAGATGTACACGTGGCAGATGATAACTGATTCGATCATCAATGGCATTCCGTAGAGCATAAACTGTTTGAAGGATATGGGTCTGCCCATTTTCTCAGCCATGCCGCAGACCACAACATTTGCAGATGCGCCGATCATTGTCCCGTTGCCGCCGAGGCATGCGCCGAGGGCCAATGACCACCAGATGGGCATGAGGTCAGGATGATGCAAAAGATTAAGACCTGTGACGTTTGGCCATAATTGTCTGGCCATATCGATGACCAGCGGGTTCATGGTGGCAACGTAAGGGATATTGTCAATAAAGGCCGATGCAAATGCTGAGAACCACAATATAACCGTAGCAGTTCCCAAAAGACTTCCCTGTGTAATCTCAAGGACTTTAATCGACATCCATTTAATAAGCCCTACATTCACAACACCTCCGATGATCATGAAGAGGCCCATGAAGAAAAAGAGGGTTGCCCATTCGCACTCGGCAAGGATATGATGGGGCTCTTTTGTGCCGGAGACCAGGAGCAAAAGTGCGGCGCCGGCAAGGGCGATGGTTGCAGGCTCATAATGGAGCATGCCGTGAAAAATGAATCCTGTTACCGTTACCGCAAGAACAGCAAGGCATTTTTTCAGCAGCAAGGGGTCTTTAATGGCTTCGTTTTCATTCATTGCCATAACCCGTTGCCGTAACTCCTCTTTCACTGTCAACCGTTTGCCGAATATGAATTTGATGGTTATTACATATGCTATGAGCACGACTATGATTACCGGTGTGAGGTTATAGACAAATGCCATAAAATCAAGCTGTGCCTTTGATGCGATCATGATATTCGGGGGATCACCGATAAGGGTCGCCGTACCGCCGATATTTGATGCGATTGCCTCTGTAATGAGAAATGGCACCACATCGAGATCCAATGCCTGACAGATGAGCAGTGTTACCGGAGCGATAAGAAGAACTGTTGTTACATTGTCAAGGAACGCTGAAACAACAGCGGTCACAACAGAGAATATCGCCATGATAGCAAATGGCCGACCTTTTGCCACCTTCGCGCTTTTTATGGCTATATACTCAAAGACGCCTGTCGGCCTCATGATGTTGATGATAATCATCATGCT
>Ga0315273_10003163_pt1 | contig 19756 bp, 14 predicted proteins | sample YL17G02_0_MG_FD_205753 | JGI IMG/M metagenome (GOLD analysis project Ga0315273, IMG submission 205753) | Sediment microbial communities from Yellowstone Lake, YNP, Wyoming, USA - YL17G02_0 | ecosystem: Environmental > Aquatic > Freshwater > Lake > Sediment | place: USA: Wyoming | collected...
CCTGTGCGCAGATCACGGTTCAACTACGCTGTGATGATCGCAGTCGTCACGCACTGGAAGTCGCCGTTGATAAACCGACGCTCTCGCTTGACAGATTCCTGCGACAATTGCGCTGTCAACTGGCGAAAGTCGATCTGCCGGCAGGTGTGATCGAACTTGGTGTCGGGCCGGTCGTAACCACCTCGCAAGCGATCGAGCAACTTGCTTTGCCGACGGCAAACTGCCGTAATGGTGGTATTTTGCCGTCGGCGACAGTTGCGTCGGCTTCCTGTCAACCTTTGTATCCGATCTTGCAGTACGCATCGATTCCGGAACGAACCTATCAACTGTTGCAGCAACGACCGTCAGCCAAAGCTACAGGCGCACAGATACAGATTCTCAATACGTCATACTGTCAACGGTCGCTGGTGGGATTGCGTCTGATCGATCCGGCGCAGGAACTTGAAGTTGTTGATGACCATGAGACGTTGCGAACCTTTAAGTGGCGTGGGCGCAAACAGCGGATTATGTCACAGCGAGGACCCTGGCAGGTATCGGGGAATTGGTGGGAAGGCGCATTCGACCGGCGCTACTACGAGATCGAGATCGCAGGAGGAGTGACGTATCTCTGCTACTGCGATCAAGAGCATAGGAGGTGGTATGTGCAAGGTGTGTTTGATTGAGAGAGTTGTCGGGAGAATTTTCGATTTGGACACCCACAGCAAGCTGTGGGGTACCCGGTGGCTTAACAAGTGTCGCGACTAAAGTCGCTCCTACAAAACGAATTGCCGAGGAGTGTGACGAGACTGTAGGAGCGGCTTCAGCCGCGACTTCTGACCTGACAAGGTTTTTCAACAGTCCCAAGCTGTGGGGTACCATGTGTTTGATTGAGGTGAGCGGTTGTGCAGTACGTTGAACTTCACTGTCACAGCAATTGTTCTTTTCTTGACGGCGCATCGCATCCGGAAGAGTTGATCAAAATCGGGGCGAAATTGGGTTTTCCGGCGCTGGCATTGACCGACCACAACGGGCTTTACGGCATCGTGCGTTTTGCGCAGGCCGCCAAGGAATACGGTGTGCGACCGATTTTTGGCGCCGAAGTAACACTGGACAGCGGTCATCATCTGGTGCTGTTGATCAAGAATGAAACCGGCTATACCAATCTGTCGCGGTTGCTTACCATCGCCCAGATGGAGAATGCCAAAGGCGAGGCCAAGGTCAGTCAGGCAACCCTGATAGAAAACAGCAAAGGGTTGATTGCGCTGTCCGGTTGCGGGCAGGGGGAGATTCCCTCGCTGTTGCTGAAGAAGGAAAATATCCAGGCGCGTTTGGTAGCGGAACACTATCGCGAGATTTTCGGGAGAGACAATTTCTATCTCGAACTGCAACATCACCGGTTGCCGCTGCAGGAACAACTCTGCGAAAAACTCGCCACACTCGGCAGGAAACTCGGTATTCCGATTGTCGCGACCAACAATGTTCACTACACGGTACCAGAGTTGCGCCGACTACAGGATATATTGACCTGTATCAAAAACCATACCACGATTGACGACGCCAACGATGTGCTCTATCCCAACGCCGAACGGTTTTTGAAATCCGCCGAGCAGATGCGCGAGTTGTTTGCCGCTTATCCGGAGGCGGTCGCCGACACTCTCGCAATCGCCTCACGCTGCGATTTTGTACTCGGCAAGCTCAAGACATCATTACCCGATTTTCCAATACCTGCCGGTGAGACGGTCGAAAGCTATTTGCGTCATCTGACATACGCGGGAGCCAAACATCGTTATGGTGATCTACCCGAACCCGTGACGACGCAGCTTGAGCATGAGTTACGCATCATCAACAAACTTGATCTCGGCGGTTATTTCCTGATCGTCTGGGATATCACCCGGTTCTGCCAAGTCAACGGTATTCTCTGTCAGGGGCGTGGTTCGGCCGCCAATTCGGCGGTCTGCTACTGTCTGGAAATCACGGCGGTTGATCCGATCAAGTTGAAGCTTCTGTTCGAGCGGTTTGTTTCGGAAGAACGTAAGGAACCGCCCGATATTGACATTGATATCGCGCATAATCGCCGCGAAGAAGTGATTCAGTATGTATACGCCAAATACGGTCGCGATCATGCCGGTATGGTTTGCGAGATCATCAGCTACCGTGGCCGCTCGGCGGTGCGCGATGTCGGTAAAGCGCTCGGATTTTCGCTGCCGGATGTTGATCGACTGGCGAAGCTGCTTGATCATTATTCCGACAGCAACGAAATCGAGCAACGTCTGCAAGAAGCCAAACTTGATCTCGATCATCACCGCGTCCGCCATCTGGCGGAACTGGTGAGAGAGATCCGCGGGTTTCCACGTCATCTCGGTATCCATGTCGGTGGCATGATTATCACCAAAAAACCGCTGTCAGAAATCGTACCGATTGAGAATGCCACCATGCCCGATCGCAGTGTGATCCAGTGGGACAAGGATGATTGCGGCGATGTCGGAATGGTCAAGATTGATCTGCTGGGTCTGGGGATGCTGTCGCTGATTGATATCGCCGTCCGATTGGTGCAGGAACGGCACGGAGTGACGATTGATCCGGCACGGTTGACCTATGATGATCCCAAAGTCTACGACCTGCTTTGCTCGGCGGATACGGTCGGCGTCTTTCAGGTCGAGTCACGGGCGCAGATGAACACCTTGCCGCGTCACAGGCCGCGACGTTTTTATGATCTGGTGATCGAAGTCGCTCTGATTCGTCCAGGACCGATTCAGGGGGATATGGTGCATCCGTATTTGCGGCGACGCAACGGCGAGGAAGAAATCACCTATCCTCATCCGAAGCTCAAACCGATTCTCGACCGCACGCTTGGTATTCCCCTGTTTCAGGAACAGGGAATGCAGGTCGCGGTAGCTGCGGCGGGATTTACGGCGAGCGAAGCTGATGAATTGCGGCGGGCGATGGGGCATAAGCGTTCGCGGGAACGCATGGAGTCGCTCTCCTTGCGATTGATTTCGGGGATGATGAAGAACGGTATTGATCGCGAAGCCGCCGAGAAAATCTTTATGCAACTGGCCGCCTTCGCCGATTTCGGATTCGCCGAATCGCATGCGGCATCGTTTGCGCTGCTGGTTTATGTGTCGGCGTTTTTCAAGGTCTACTATCCGCGGGAGTTTTATTGCGCATTGCTCAACGCCCAACCATTGGGGTTTTATTCGCCATCGACAATTGTCTATGAAGGACAACGGCGTAGTGTCAAATTTCTTCCAGTCGATATTTCCAAAAGCTGTTGGGATTGCGCCATCGAAGGAGATAGTGTGCGTCTGGGGTTTCGCTTTATCAAGTCTCTCGGTAACGCGGCGAGAGAGAAGATCGAGGGCGAGCTTGCAAAGGGATCGTTTTTGTCGCTGCCGGATTTTGTGCATCGCACCGGGTTGAATCGCGATGAACTCGAACAACTGGCGATGGTGGATGCCTTTCAGTCATTCGGTTTGGATCGTCGTCAGGCGCTCTGGCAAATACTGGCGTTGTCCTCGCGTGGTGAATCGGAATTGCCGATCGCGGATGACAACAAGGGACAGAATCTATTGGCACCGATGGATGCGACGGAGCAATTGGTCGCCGATTTTGGCGGGATGGAATTGTCAACCGGTCCGCATCCGATGAGTTTGATCAGAGCGACATTGTCTAAAAAGGGTGTGCTTTCATCGCAGGAACTCCAGCGCCTGGGGGACAAACAGCAGGTGACGGTTGCCGGTATCGTGATTATCCGACAGCGGCCGATGACCGCCAAAGGGTTTCTTTTCCTGACGCTGGAAGACGAGTGCGGGTTTTTCAACATCGTCGTCAAACCACACTACGTCATTCAGTGTCGCAAGGCGGTGGTCTACTCGAATTGTTTACTGGTAAAAGGCACTCTGGAACGTCAAGATGGCGTGCTCAATATCATCGGGGAGAAATTTACACCGTTGCACTTCGGCAAAATCGAAGATTCGATCAGCGTCAGGGAGTTTCGGTAAGGTGGTAGAGGACATGCCGACTCGCGGCGTGAGGAACACGATCATATTCAGGATATTTCCGGGAGATGACGCTAACCCGCTGGTTCTTTACATTGTGAATATGTACGAGGTAACGAGTCGCGCTACTTGCCGCGCTTCTTCTTTTGGCCGGTTGCGGCTTTGTTCGTGCCGAAATTGAACTCGCTGCTGACATGCCTTTGGTTGCCGACGCGATCGGTCACCTTGATATCCAGCCGGTGCTTGCCGGGTGTGAGATCGAAGTGTGATGTGGAAATCAGTGTGCCTCCCTCCGGATCGTAGACAGGTATGCACCATCGTCCGTCGATGTCCACTTCGACGGAGTCACGGATACCGGAGAGATTGTCGTCGATCTTGCAGCGAATCTTCGGGCGTGCGGACGAAACCGAAGCATTAGCGGACGGGCTGATTTCCCGAATCGCAGGCGCAATGGTGTCGATACGCATGCTGACGGCTCCCACGCGATATGATTTCGCGGTAATCGAATTGCCGGCCCTGTCGCTTTCGGCGCCGAGGAAGCTAGGCTTCTCCCCTTTGCCAAGATAGAGACCGACGCCACGCGGTATCACTTTGTCGAACCCGTACGAAATGGTCACTTGCTTTGCCAGCGGGAATTCATCCGGCACAACCGCATACTCTGTACTCCGCATCGATTTGGTCATTTCGATGTCAAAGTAGTATTGCCGATCGAGGGGGAAATAGACCTGCTCCACGGGAGGGAACAGTATCTGTAAGCGACCATCCGGAGAAACAACCTTGCCCTCGGCTTGCTCATCACCAGACCAGGCGCGACGAAAACCCGTCGTAATCGTGTAACTCTGTTTCGTTTCCTTGCTTCCTTCAGAACTCTTGCTGAGAGAGAAGCTCTCCTCGGCATTGAGAAAATCCCTGCTACCTTCCGAATCGACAACTCCGAACGCAAAACCGCCGCCAATGTTTTTCAAAATAACCGGCTGCGACGATGATCGATTGCTTGATAACCTGAACTCCACTGGCGCTACCTTAAGTTGCCTGACCAACAGACAGAGCTTTTCGCCATTGGGAATGAAGGCATAAGAGATATCCTCTTGCTGAGCGCCGTGCCGCTGCAGCAATGCTGCCAGCCGCGCGTATTCCGGTTTTGACTTATTGCGGGACGAATTCTGCGACCGATGACGCATGGGAACAATCGCCCGGCTTTCATTACCGGCGATATCGCGTGCAATCAGAGTGAGCAGCGAAATCGCGCCTCCAGTATCGCGGCATGCGCCTTCGCCAGATTGCACCTGCTGCATAGACACGAGATTGTAGAAGTCGGAAGCGCCGTGGACTGCCATCTGGTAGTTGCGTTCCATATCGATCAGATAAGTATTGTCGAAGCTGAGCGTGTCGTAAGTCAGGCGATAAAGCAAGCGGTCACTCTGCCTCAACTCCAACGAATAGATCGGCTTTAACCAGGCATTGGTTCCGACTCTGTCGACTGCCTCGACCGATAGCCAGAAACCGCCATCGTCACATTCGATCGTATCGTTCAGCACATACGCTGACAGCGTCGACTTCGTAAGAAACAGATAATCGAGTTTGCGTCCCAGCGCGCGTTCCAGATCGTCGTTCCATTTGCCGATCAGACGCAGGCGGCGGAATTCCGGCGGCTGCGTGTCGGCAACTTTCAACCCTTCGAAGCCAAGTGGGTTGAGCGGTTCGTTGTTTGCCGTGCGAATCTCAAAATGCAGGTGTGGTGCGCCGACACCGCTCTGGCCGGAAAAGCAGATAGTGTCTCCGCGATGGTAACGAAACCGAGCGGAATCAAGAATCAGATTCTGATTGTAGGATTGTGATGCGATCTGCTGCTTCGCCACATATTCCTCTACTTCGGGAAGGAAGTGATCGAGATGACCGAAGACGGCAACATTGCCGTCCGTCATCGCGAAGTAAAGCGCTTTGCCGTAACCGTAGTATGATGTCGATAATCGCATGATATAACCATCCGCGGGCGCGATAACCGGTCGGCCGACGGCGCCGCCGGTGCGAATATCGAGACCGGCGTGGTAGTGGCGTGTCCGCCAATCGCCAAAGGCTGATGACAGTTCCTTACCGTACGGCAATGGCCAAAGATAATCGGCACACAAGGGCGTGGCGAAGAAGATCAATACCAACCAAGTTGACAGAGCATACGGCAAGCTGTGCCTCACCGGCCTTTGTATGTTACCATTCCGGCGAAAACTGGAATCAGAATAGCTCATAGTTTTGGCCGATCACACTGTCATTAGCTGCAGGCAGACTCTCTGATGACTCCCGGGACGGCTGTTCGCGCGATGTTGTCACGGGCGCTTTGACCTGATCGCTGCGAAAACCTCTTGTCAAGTATTCGGCATCATAGCCCAGGTCGCAGAGTAATTCAGCGAACCTGGCTTCACCGTGCAGCGTATAGATCTTGCGCGGATTGCATTCCTGTATGTAGGCCAGAAGTTGCGTATAATCAGCGTGATCGGATAACGGTAGTCCAGCATCTGCACCCACAGTAAACCCCTTCTTTACCCCCACCGACCAGCCGCTTAGGAATAGTGATTTCTTGCGCTTGAGTTGCCTGTATTCATCATGGCGTAACGTCTGCGGAGACACCACCACGACTTTGTTCTCAAGAGAAGTGTGCAGGTAATGACTGGTTGACTGCAATTTGACACCGGCGGCGCGATAAAGCTGATTGATCTTAGAGATCGGTGTATCAACGCAGACCGCAAAGCCATGTTGCTGTAACAGCATTACCGCCTCTTGCGACTTCCCCATCGCATATCCGATCAACACCGGGATATTCCGATCCGCGAGCACGCGCTTAACAAAACCGATGATGCGCGTGTAAACTTCGTTTTGCGGCGGGAAGGAATAGCTTGGGTCGCCATAGGTTGATTCCATGATCAGGATGTCGCAACGACGCGTCTCCAGAGGTGGGCAGGTAAGATTGGAATAAACTTTGAAATCGCCGGTGTAGACGATGCGGGTCTTCTTGATCTCGACCAATATCTGCGCCGCCCCCAGCATGTGGCCGGACGAAAACAACTCGACCGTAGCATCACCAAACTTGACAGGTCTGCCGATGGGCAACACTCGCGTCGGCACGTTGGGAAAGCGCTGACGATAGAGCAGCGCCGTCTCGGCGGTGGCGAGAATGCGACCATGCTTGCGTGCATGATCAAAGTGTGCATGCGAAACGTAGGCGTAGTCTGCCGTACGGCTCGCATCGAGCAGAAACTCGAGTCCCTCGATGGCAATGCCGTTGTCGTAGGTTATTAGCGGTGGCACAAATCTATGCGAATATCCAAAGTTTGTTAGAGTTTATAGCCGATCGTTCTCAAGAACGCGTGGCGCTTTTTCTTGGCGGCATCGTCTTCAATCCCCAACGGTGTCTCGCCATCCACGACGCCGAGAATACTACCCCCTTGGTCCGTCCGCGCAACCACTACTTCAACCGGATTTGCCGTGGCACAAAAGATGTTCACTACTTCATAGACGTTCTTAAGACCGGTCAGCACGTTGACCGGATAAGCGTCACGCATAAAGATCAAGAACGAATGTCCCGCCGCGATTTTGTAGATGTTGTCCGCTGCCGCTTTCGCCAATACCGCATCATTGCCCGAGAATCGCACCAAACGGTCGCCGGAGGCCTCGCAGAAGGCGACGCCGAACTTGACTGTCGGTACCGAATTGACCATCAGTTCATGAATGTCTTCCACACTCTTGATAAAGTGCGTCATGCCGAGAATCAGATTACACCCCTCCGGCATGGCGATTTTGACCGTCTCAAGTTGCATGACTGCTCCTACTTGTTCCCACCTGAATAGAAGTATCTGTGGTTAAACAGCGTGTCGGCAATCGCATTGTCGCACTGATAGGAAGTGTATTCTTCGATCACACCGAAACGTCCTTTGAAAAAAAGAAAACCGGCTTTGCCCTTCAATTCAAATCGCATGGGGAGATAGAGGGTGCTGTCGTTGTCGGTGACTACGCCATAGTCCATTTTGAAATCAAGCATGTCAACAAAGTGCGGCAGTTTTGCCGGCGTAAAAGTGGTCTTGAGGACTCCGTAGGTCTTAGCGTCAATCCAGTAGGTTGCATTTAGGTGGCGTGAATCAAGCGTCTTGGAGCGAGCCATAACGACATAGTAGCTCATCAGCTTTTCCACCGACTGATCAATAGTGCCGCCGGTCGTGGCAATCGTCGAGGGGACTACGGCGAATGACGAATCACCTTTGCCGATCTGATAATAATCGTACTCCAACATGCCATCCACCGTCAACGGATCAACGGAGTTGTCCTTAGAACCCTCTTTCTTTTCTTTGTCCTTCTGCTCATCCTGCCACTTCTCGTTCAGATCAACGACCTTTTCCTGGATCTCTTTCGGTGACAGCGGCTTGCCATCCTCAACAATGGACAGAATCTCCTCCGATGAACGCTCGCCCCAGAAATAGACCTTGCGCTTGGTGACCGTGACTTCGTCCCGTTGCATATTCTTGTCGTATTTGATCTTGTTCGTTGTGGCGAGGTTAGTGTATTTCTGGCAGTGCTTTTTGTCGCGCTCCTGCTTGGCGATCACAGCTTTGATGATATCCGGCGCCGCCGGCGTCGTCTGCGGATAAGCCGTGCCTGTGACCAGCAGGGCGCCTATAAGCAAAACCAGACTTTTCACGGCTACTCCTTTGGCTCGATGATCTTGACTGACTTGATGAGACCGCCGATCTCGATTTTCTCAACCACATCCATTCCCTCAATGACATTTCCAAAGAGCGTGTAACGTCCGTTAAGATGCGGCTGCGGTGACTGGCAGATAAAATACTGACTCCCTCCGGTGTCTTTGCCGGAGGTTGCCATGCCGACCGATCCGGTGTTATACGGCAGATTGTTGTACTCGCAGCGAATTTCATAACCCGGACCACCCCAGCCATCACCACGCGGGCAACCGTCCTGAATCACGAAATCGGGCACCACCCGATGCCAGAGGCGCTTGTCATAAAAACCGCTCTTGGCCAACTTGATGAAATTCGCCACCGTCTTGGGCGCAGCATTGCGCAGCAATTCGACGCGGATCGTGCCTTTGACAGTGTTGATCTCGGCAACGGGATTGGGCGAATCACTTGCATAGATTAGTCGATATGATTCGGGAGTAATGGTTGTCAGATAATGATCGGTCTGCGCGGTGATGGGCATCTTCAACAGTGAGGCAAGCGCTGTCGCCCGTTTGCGAATCGCATAGTCCTTGTCCGCCAAAGCGGAGATGATGATGTTCGTGACGCGTGCGATCCGAGGCAATGAGTCGCCAAACTCGGCAAATGATTCAAGCACCGATGTTTTGATTTCCCTGCCGTCCGTTCCCTTAGCGCGTTCAAAGGCAGAGCAAATATCGGGAAGGAAGTTCGCCAGACGGTCAGCACTGATGCGGGTACAAGCCAGAATCACCGGTACCATGTCGGAATCGGCGAGAGCCTGTATGAGATACTTGTCTCTGATTGCACCCGAGTCAGCGCCGAAGAGAAGCTCAAAAGCAGCTCCCTTTACCGACGCAATAGCATCACCGGCAAGCTTATCGAGCACATCCAAGCGAGTGCTTGAAGCCATGAACGCACAAGCAGATGCGGCAGCCGACCGCTTGCAGAAATCATTGGAAACAGCGTGCTGTTGAATTTGTGGCAGTGCTTCGTCCTTCTTGAGTTTGGCTATCGCCGACAGCGCTTCGGTACAAAGATTGATATCGGCGTCATCCAGGAACGGCGTCAGCCGATCGGATGCTTGCTGGTCCCCGATATCGCCCAGAACTCTGATCGCCGCCTGTCGCACATAGACATGTTCTTTAGCGTCAAGCAGCGCCGTTACTTCCGGCAAAAGCTCATGCCCCCTGACCTTGTCAACGACACCAAGAGAGTAGTACTTTACACGCCAGTCGTTTTCCTGCAACAACGGTTTGATTTCAGCAAGGATCGACTTGTCGCCAACTCTGGTGAGCGCGCCGAGAGCATAAAGACGAATCTGACGATTGGTATCTTTCAGACCCGACACGTAAAACGGCAATGCTTCCCGGTTGGCGCGGCGAGAAAGCGAGAAGAAGACTTTCTCCCTGATTGCGACATCCGGATTCGCTGCCTGGGCTACGAGCGCGCCGAAGGAGTATCTGTCTCGGAGACGATGTATCGATTCCGCCGCTAATGCCCGGAAATGCGGTTTTTCGAGTGAGTCGCTCAGGATCGCCATCAGTTGTTTGGATGTCGCCAGCGATGCCACTTTGCTGAGGGCTTCAATGGCGCGTGATTTGATCGCCGAATCGCCGTCCGCGGAATAACGCAGAAGCCATTGTGTGTAAACACTGTCCGCAAGCTGACCGGCCGCAAAGACCGCCTGCAGCCGCACCAGTTTCGCATTATCATCCAGCAGTTTTGATAGGTATGACCGATAGCTCGTATCGCCGACAATTCCGATCATGTACGCGGTTCGGGCGCGGACTTCTGGATCGCCATTCACCGTCCATTGATTGACTTTCGCAGTGTCGATAGCGCGTTCGTCTTCAAGGATGGCAATATCTGCCAGCGTTTTCGTCCGGACCTGACCTTGTCCAAGAGCGTGACCGGCTGCAAATAGTAATAGCAGTGCCGGTGAGGCACAGCATAGAGCAATACGATTGGTTTTCATGGGAATAGATTACAGCGATTTTGGTGATAAGACAAGAGGGAAATAGTATGCTGGTAGAACGGCGAATCCTCCTATGAGTTTGCCTTAGCTGATAATGGAACAGGGAGCAGTTGTTCCCCCTTATTAAAGGGGGATTTAGGGGGTTGTCTTCCTGCTTGCGAATTCTCCGACGTTGGTTATCATTCGAGGCAAAACCTATGCGAATCCACTACGATCCGAAACTTAAGGAGCGAGCGCCAGCCTTGCGAAAAGCGGGTGTACTCTCCGAGGTCATGCTCTGGAACGAGCTCAAAAGTCGCAAGCTGCGAGGATACCAGTTTTCGCGACAGAAACCAATTGAAGAATACATCGTGGATTTCTACTGCAGCAAGCTGTCACTCGTGATTGAAATCGATGGTTCCTCCCAGGTTCACGCCCAGCGCATGATAGTCATCGGCAAGCGCGATTAGAGTCGCTGGGACTGACCGTGTTGCGGTTCCTCGACTCGAACGTGCGGAATAATCTCGCAAGTGTGGTTGCCAGTATAGATGATTGGATTGACCAACGTACGAGCAGTACAACCCCCTGAATCCCCCTTTGCTAAGGGGGAATAAGCACTGACGATTCCATTCATGCTGGTTGATTTGATCCGCCGACAACCTATTGCAGATCGACGCGAGAAGGGGGCTCTTCTGCCTTCTACTTAAGCAGAATCATCTTCTTCGTCTGCGCGATGGCGCCCGCTTTGAGCCGATAGAAGTAGACGCCGCTGGCGACCGGTCTGCCATCGTGGTCGCGACCATCCCAAATAATGGAATGCGTTCCGGCGTTCTGTGTCTCGTCAACAAGGATCGCAATCTGCCGACCAAGCAGACTATATACCGCTACCGAAACCTGACCTGCGCGTTGAAGAGTGTAACTGATCACCGTTTCGGGGTTGAAGGGATTGGGATAATTCTGCTGAAGCTCGAACGCTGACGGCAGATTGGGTTCAGCGTTATCGTCCACCGGCGTTGCCTGTCGATAACGCGCTCTGGCTGATAGGACTGCGGATTGTAGCGCGTCGACATCTCTGCCCCCCATCATGACAAAACAGGCCGTATCGGACGCACCGGCAGCGATATTGAACGGTCCGGTAGCGATGCAGTAGGACTGATCAGCTGCGACAGCCGTCGAAGTCGTATCTTCAAACCTGTGCGTGAGGAATCGATACTTAGTTGGCTCGTTGACCAAACCATTGCCCTTGTCGTCGTAAACGATACCCATGTTCTTAATCGCATAGAACGTATACACACCTTCGGGGTTCAGAACGGCTGTACCTCGGAAACTGTTGGCCACCGGACCGGTCTGGTATTGATAACCAAGCCCATACTCTCTCGAAAAGTTCGTGCGGTCCGATCCGCCCTCTCCCCAAGGGAAGTCCCAATCACAGTAAATACCGACATAGGCCCCGTTAATGGGCGTCGCCGACTTGTTGGACATGACACATTCGATTATGACATACCGCGCGTCAGCGCTGTTGGTGAAGTTGGCGGTGCGCTGCTCCACGACAATACCGAGCGGGTTGGCGGCACGGTCATCTGCATAACGACAGAAAGTTTCGACATCACCAATGCCGCCTTCGGTGTAATGAATCAGGTTTCCACCCGGAGCAACCGCGAAGTCTTGATCCACCGACCCGAGTTAATTAACGACACCATCAGAAACGTGATTGCTGTCGACGCCTATCATCAGCCCGCACTGGAAAAGATTGTTTATGCTGCCGGCGGGGAAAACAAAACCGACTCCACCTTTGTTCGTTATCGATTCGTCCGCGAGTCCGTAAGTGCCATAGTTGCTGACTGTGAAACGACAACTGTCAGTCTGGTGAGTGTATGTCGACTTCACAAGCGCGGTACCGACGGTGAAATGGAGCTTGATCGTTCGCTGATAGCTGAAGCCGTCGTGGATCTGCAAGTCAACAGTCAGATGTGTGCCTTCCGTGATTGACGATGCAAAAGCCAAGCGGTAGGAATTGGCGGAGTTGTTCTTAGACTCATTTAGCGCCATGTTCCCAAAAGACGAGAATCCCTGCAGAATTGTTGCTCCAGACTCTGGATTGGCAAGCTGTCCCGTTACACCCACAGTGCCGAGCCCGGAGTTGCGCAGGGTGACGACGACATCCACGCTGTCCCCCGGCTTGATCGGATTGTGTGTGACCTGTTGAACGTAAATATTAATCTGATTGTTCGGGGCGAGAAGTCGCTTGGCCGCCGGGATGTCGATAACGCCCCAACCGAAAGTATTGTCTTCACCAAGAGTTCCCTTGTCAACCGCCGAACGCATCAGCGCCGCTTTGATCGAATCAACCGGAGCGTTAGGATTGTATTGCCTTAACAGTGCCACAGCACCTGATACGTGTGGCGCCGAAAAGGAGGTCCCATCAAATGTGCCATAGGACGAATCGGGATACGTTGTCCTGACCCGATATCCCGGCGCGACAACTTCGGGTTTGATCGAGATTCCATCGCAGTCGGACGGCCCACGGCTTGACTGATTCCAGATGATGCCGACATCCGTAGACGACACGGCGCCCACAGAGAAGGTGTTATACGGCGTGGTGGCGCGATTGGCAGGATTGCGCAGCGACATCGCGGTGGGACCGCTGTTTCCGCAAGCGAAGACCACGACGGTGCCGGCCGCCTCGACATTGTCAATCGGGTCCCAGAAGATATCCAGGCAACCGAGATTGCTTTGGGTAAAACCCCAGGAATTGTTCAGTACGTCCGGGACATCATCAACGGTATTGGGATCACCATCTGGATCGGCCACCCACTGAAAAGCCTCCAAGTAGTTGGAATGCGGAATGTCAACGACCATGGCGCTAATCCAGTCCGCGCCAAATGCCACCCCAACAGTATCACCAGTAGCGTCATCCTTACCCACCATAACGCCCATGGTTTCGGTGCCGTGATTGGCGCTCGCAAGCATGCGGTCCCAATGCGGATAGGTCTGACCGTATACGGGATCAAACCAGCAGGCGTCCGCGGGGTAGCCATGGTTACCGTGATAGGAATTTCTCAAAGCCGGGTGGTCACCGTCGACACCGGAATCAAATGACGCAATTAGAGAACCGGCGCCGGTGTAACCCAAAGCCCACATGCTGTCGGCATGAATAGCGCGCAGACCCGGTGACACACCTGCTGCGGCGGGCGCCAAAGCCGCCGTCTGGCTGGCAGGATAGTAGAGCGACTGCATCGGAAGATCTGCGATTATTGCCGCCAGATCAGGGCGGTCGCGAAGGGTCTCAATAAATGATTTTCTGGCCTCTACTTGCAAGGCGTTAGTGATCCAGTAGGCCTTATAGGAGCGCACGTCGCCGCGAGACTTGGCTTCGTCAAACGTGCGCAGTATGTCGGTTTGAGCGGTGTGGGCGAAAGTCTGTAACTCGTCGATCAGAATCTTGTGCGACGCCTGTCTGGTGAAGCTGGCGAGCTTGTAGCGCTGCTGCAAAGAGGACACATTCGCACGGTCGCTCATGAATACCAGCACCGATACAAGATCGCCGTCGCTCTTGGAGGAGAGAGTTGAGTCAAGATATTCCGAGAGCTGCGCCGCATTCGTCCTAGAAGCGGAAGTCAAAGGCAGCGATAGAATTATGCCGATTGCGATTAGCGTGATGAAAAACGAGAATACGCTTTGCCTCATATTGATCTTCGTAAGAGCGAACTACATGCCGAAACCGCCAGAGGAATGGCAATCAACCGTCGCTTGGTTATCATGTTGTCGATCATGCGAATAGCCTCTGCGGAATCATTGCGGAGTCGGCACAGACATCCGCCGAGATTAGCTCAAGAGATGCAATCAGATGCACGTTGTATGATCTCTGTTTCAACTAAATCTTGACCGCTGTGCCTGCCGCAGTCACTAGCAGCATTCCTTGCCGGACGACCTCGTAGTCGAGATCAACTCCAACCACAGCATTGGCTCCCAAGCGGGCAGCCTCGTCTTCCATCTCTTTGATGGCTATTTGGCGTGCTCTGATCAGCTCGTTTTCATAGGCGCCAGAGCGACCACCAACTATGTCGGTGACGGTGGCAAACAGATCCTTGATGATATTCGCGCCGAGCACCGCCTCGCCGGCAACAATGCCGAGATACTCGCGCACCGGTTTACCTTCTATGGACGGAGTAGTCGTAGTAATCATCTGTCAGGCTCCTTGGTTTAGCGATCCTTAAGCACAATGATAATCCCGATCGGGGAAATTGGCAACCGGTTAAACTGAGGATTTTGGCAAAGTTCCGATGAGACTGAGAGGACATGAATGCTCTTGACAAACCGGCGAAGAGTCATAAATTCCAGCGCCAATGGTTGAATGTTACTTAAATGGCGGAGTAGCTCAGCTGGTTAGAGCAGCGGAATCATAATCCGCGTGTCCGGGGTTCAAGTCCCTGCTCCGCTATTTTGTCGCAGACTAACACCAACTCCTTATCAGCAACAAATTTGGGGCGCAATTTGCCTTCATTCGCCGAACACGAGCGCTTGGAACTTGTAGATTATGGCATTGGGGTCTTTGTAAGCAGCGCGCGGCAGACCGGCCTTCTGGCAGGTCTGTTCCAGAAATTGTGTGCGATCCCAGCCATATTCCGTCGCGACCTGAGGCAACAGCAGACCGCGATTGTTTCCCAGAGAGATCATCAGGCCGTCACGACCGACCAGTATTGAATCCAAGGAGGTGACTTTCTCCATCGGCGTAAGAACCGATACCTCGAGCTTCAGTCGGGGGACCTCGCTGCGTGTCACCGGTTGAAAACGAGGATCGGATGTCGCCGCTTTGACGGCACAGTCGGAGACGGTTTTGTAGAGGGGCTCTATGGCAACGGTGTAGCCGATACAACCGCGCAACATGTCGTCCTCATTCAGGGTGACAAAGGCCGCACCCGGTTTCGTAAGTGATTCGGGCACGTCAAATGCGGGAACCGTGCCGTCCTTGAGGAAGCTCTCAATCGATCGGCGAGCGATTTCCAGCAGCTTTTTCTTGTCGTAATCCGACAAATATTCTGACGGAGTCATACTTTCCTTCGCCTTTGTTTCCGTTGTTTTCTTGCCACTGCTCTTTCCGGAAGAACTTGGCGACTTGTAGATCGCAACGGCAACATAACCGACAACGGTTGATTTGTCACCGGTGATGTCGCCCGAGTCGCCGTACTTGAGGATTTTGACTTTGTTGGCTCCTCTGGCGATGGCCGCCTTGAGCACAGCCACGGCCGGACCGCCACCGCACATTTCGACGATTCCGTCATCGAGGTACTGCTGCAAGCGGTCGCCGTCAAGCTGCATCAGGCAGGCCATTCCGAGCGAGTCCATTTTGTGCCCCTGCGCGGCAGGCCGATAGTGTTGCCAATCGGAGGAAGCGATCATGATCGTGTGGTCATCGAGCTTGAGCGATTCGAGGGCGCGCGCCAGGAGTTCCACATCGGAAGCGTTTTGTGTGCCCATCCCCACCGGCACGATGCGAAAGTCCTTCAGCACGCTTTGCAGAAACGGCAGTTGCACTTCGAGTGAGTGCTCCCGCGCCTGCGATTGTTCGGATACGATGAACCGTTTGTCGAAAGCCAGGAGGCGGTTGCAGAGACTGTCGTCGCATTTAACGACTCCGAGCGGCGTTTTCCAGGATACGCCGGGTCCATATAGCGCCATGCCCTTATAGGCCACCTGATGCGACGGACCGCAGAGGATAACCTTGTCAATGCCGGCGTTTTGGAAAAGCTTGTAGGCATAGGCAGCGACAGGACCGGAGTAGACATAACCGGCGTGAGGTACAATGACGGCCAGCAATTGACCGTCGATTGTAGGCGATCCGGCTTTCGCGAGGTATTCAACGATTGACTGACGCAACTGAGCGCTGTCGGCTGGATAGAATTGCCCCGCAACCACCGGTTGTCTGACGGTGGCACAAAATGCTGTTGACCATAGCGTCAACAGCATCATCACAAATGCAAGAATTCTGGTCACGGCGCGCCTCCTGCCGGCTGAAGTCTTTCGACGTGGTATTGACTCAAAAGCGGTAGCTCCCAATGTTCCTACGGCGTATATTCATTATATGAGCAAGGTCGTTGTAGTCAAGTATATTGGCGACCAGCGCAATCGCCCCCTGACACAATCAGAATACGAAATGCTTCTTACGGCGGCACTGCCTGCGCTGTCCGGCCAGAACGATCTTGCCACCGCCGTGCGTCGCTATCTCCCCGGCGGAACGGTCGGGATGAAGGCGAACTGCCTCGCACATCGACTGAACTCAACGCCATTGGCACTGGCCGATGCCCTCACGGCGATTCTGGTCGGCGCGGGGTTCAAAGAGAAGAATGTTCTTGTCTGGGAACGGAGCAATCGCGAACTGGTGGGCGCCGGATTCGCTCTCAATGTCTCAGGAGCCGGTAGACGCTGCGTTGGCACTGACGCGAATGTCGTTGGTTACAGCGAAAACTTCTACGGTTCGGGAGAGGTCAATTCGTTGGTGAGCCGAATACTGACCGAGATCGTCGATGTGAATGTGAACTTGCCGGTTTTGAAGGATCATTCGGTTGCCGGTTTGTCGGCGGGGATGAAGAACATGTATGGCGCGATCAACAACCCGAATAAATACCATGGCAACAACTGCGATCCTTATTGTGCGCACGTCAACAATCTGGAGCCGATCAAGAGCAAGAACCGGTTGACGGTGATTGACGCCGTGCGGGTGCAATACAACGGCGGACCGGGATACGACGAGGATTATCTTGCCTACTATAATAGTCTGGTGATCAGTGATGATCCGGTGGCGGCAGATCGCATCGGATTGGAAATATTGGAGCATTTGCGCGGCATGAACGGTCAACCGACGCTGGAACGGGCGGGGCGACCGGTTAGATATCTTGCCAGCGCCGAAAGACTGGGATTAGGCATCGCTGACATCAAGAAAATCGAGTTGCGCGTAATCATGATCGACAAAAACGGACGCAAGTCAGCGGGAGAGTTGCTGGAATGAAGCGACGCACTTTTATGAATTGCCTTGGCTGCGGCGCGGCAGCAACCGTCGCCACGCAGACCGGCCTTTTTCCTCCCGTGATCAATTCGCTGCAGAATGCTTTCGCTCTCGGTGATCCCAAAGAGTTGTCTTCAATGGAGGCGCGGCACTACAAGAAACTCCCCGGTAGCGGCATCGAATGCGGCATCTGCCCGCGTCATTGTCAGGTAACCGATCTTGAGCGCGGCTACTGCGGTTCAAGGGAGAATCAGGGGGATATCTACCGCACGTTGGTGTATGGCAAACCCTGTTCGCTCAATATCGACCCGATCGAAAAGAAACCGTTCTTCCATTTCTACCCCGGCACGCAGGCGCTGTCGTTGGCAACCGCGGGCTGTAATGTTAACTGCAAGTTTTGCCAGAACTGGGAGATTTCGCAGTCACGTCCGGAGCAGACGGAAAACATCGACTTGTCTCCGCAAGCAGTCGTGGATTTGGCAGTGCAACGCAAGACGCCGAATATCGCCTACACTTATTCCGAGCCGACGATATTTTACGAATACATGTATGACATCGCCGAGGCGGGACACAAACATGGTCTCCGGTCGGTGATGGTTACCGGGGGCTACATCGAGCAGGAGCCGTTGCGGCTGCTGATTCCTCATCTGGATGCAATCAAAGTCGATCTCAAGAGCATCCGCGAGGACTACTATAAGACGATTGTCAACGGCGAGCTCAAACCCGTGTTGGATCGACTGGTGCAGATGAAGAAGTCGGGTATCTGGTTGGAGATTGTCACGCTGGTAGTGCCGACGCTAAACGACACCGACGCCGAATTCCGGAATCTGGCAAGTTGGGTAAGAGTCAATCTTGGCGCTGACGTACCGTTGCATTTCTCGCAGTTCTATCCGCAATACTTGCTCAAGAACCTGCCACCAACTCCCCAGACGACGCTCGAAAAAGCGTATGCAATCGCTCGCAGTGAGGGAATGCAATTTGTCTATCTCGGCAATCTTCCGGGGAATCCGGCGGAATCGACCTATTGTCCCAAATGCGATGCCATGTTGATCGAACGTAAAGGTTACCGGATCACACAACAAAATCTCGCCGGCAATCGTTGCCCGAAATGCCAGCAAGAGATTCCCGGCCGTTTTTGAATGAACCGTCAGGGTTTTCTACTCGGCTTTTTTTCCACCGGCGCGCAGGTGTTACTGCTGCGAGAACTGGTGTCATCGCTCAACGGCAGTGAACTGTTCATCGGCACCGCGCTGTTTGGCTGGTTGATCGCGGTAGCAGCGGGGGCCTATCTCGGTGGCCGTGCGAATGTGAGCGCCAAACCCATTGCTCTTTTCGGCATTGGCGCGCTGCTCTTGTCGCCACTAATCATCGCTACACGACTATCACCACTTCTGGTGACCAACGTTGTCGGTGAGATCATTCCGTTCAGCACAGCAGCTATCATCTCAATTGTAGTCACGTTGCCGGTCGGTTTGTTGTCGGGCTGGCTGTTCACGGCGATTCTGAAAAGCTATCGCGCGGATGCCGGATCAATCATGCGGTTGTATTTCGTCGAAGGGATCGGCGCCGGTGTCGCGGGTATCGTGATTACTCTCTTGGTTGGCGCAGTGTTGTCGACGCTGGCGATGGCGGTGGCGATTGCTTTGGTAGTCTTGGTGGGAATTGCCGTCGCTTCGGGAAGTTGGCGTCCAGCGAGAGACGTACCAATAGTCGCAGTCGCGCTGGCTGCAATTGTGCTGGCGGCTATTCTGGCGCCGAGAGCGGACAGGACGATTGACGGCATCAAGTATGTGTCTTATCACGTCATCAGTTCATTCGACACGCCATACGGTCATCAGGCGATCCTGACACGCGACAGCACGGTTGTGCTTGTGACTGACAATACAGTCGAGGCTGTCGAGCCGGACTTGATTACCACCGAGAACCTACTGTTGCCACCGTTCGCGTACAAACCGGAAGCCAAGAAGGTGTTGGTGTTCGGTCGTACCGAGTTCGGTATTGAGCAACTTGCCGGCAAGCTCGCCGATATTGAATTGACGGCTGTGGATCCGCGTCGCGTGCTGTCATCGGAAATGGACGTACCATCACCAAACATTCAGGTGACCAGAGTCACCGATGATCA
>Ga0315273_10003164_pt1 | contig 19753 bp, 10 predicted proteins | sample YL17G02_0_MG_FD_205753 | JGI IMG/M metagenome (GOLD analysis project Ga0315273, IMG submission 205753) | Sediment microbial communities from Yellowstone Lake, YNP, Wyoming, USA - YL17G02_0 | ecosystem: Environmental > Aquatic > Freshwater > Lake > Sediment | place: USA: Wyoming | collected...
AATCCGAAATCCGAAATCCGCAATTCCGGGGAGTAATTCATGGACGCGACTGATAAGGAATCAGCGGAGTTGAGTCTGCTCGATCGCTTCAGTAGGGCGTGGTTTCCGCCCGCCGCCATCGTTGGGGCTTTCGCCGGCTTTGTCGCCGCGGCTTTCCGCACTCGTCCGGAGCCCAAAGCGGCGCCGCGGCGCGCAAAGGCTGCCAGTCCATCGCAGCCCTTGCATCAGATTGCCTCTGCAGCGCCTCCTGCCCGGGTCTTCGACCGGGAATATTTCAGGACTGCCTTTCCTGCAGGCGCATTGTCATCGCATCCCTTCCGGCGCTCGCTTTCAGGGCTCGCCGTCGGTCCGGGTGACAAGATCTATGCCCTGGGCGATGACGAGGTCCGAATCTTCGACACAAGCGGCGCCCTGACCGCGAATTGGAGGGTGATCGAGAATGCCGCATGCTTTGCCCTGGGCCCCGGCGGCATCGTTTGCGTGGCTGCAGCCAACCGCATCGAGATCTATGAGGCAGGAGGCCACCCCCGGGGCCGCATCGAGGCAGGCGAACCCGGGCGGCCGGCGAGCATCACAGCCATCAAATTCTACCAAGAGGATCTGCTCATCGGCGACGCGGCCGCTCGAATCATCCGCCGCATCGAGATCTCGGGCAGGCAGCTCGGCATCATCGGCGACAAAAGCAAGGCCGGAAAATTCATCCTTCCGAACAAGAGCCTGGATTTCGATGTGGACTCGAAGGGAGTGATCCGCGCGACCGACACGGGCCGGCATCAGGTCACGGCCTGGGCTCTCGACGGCACCCCCCTCGGCTCCTTTGGCAAGTTCGGCATGATCAATCCCGAGGACTTCGTGGGTTGCTGCAATCCTGTGAACCTGGCCCTGACACCTGCCGGCGAAATCGTTACGGCCGAAAAGATGGTTGCCCGCGTGAAAGTGTACACCCCGGGCGGAAAGCTTCTCGCCGTGATCGGTTCCGAAAACTTCGATCCCAACTGCACGCACATTCACCTCGCCGTGGATTCGAAGGGACGGATCCTCACCGCCGATCCGGTGCGCCGGGAAATCAGGATTTTTTCGCAGGTGGCCAAGGCAGGTGCAAACGAGGCTGGCCGAGAGGAGTATAAACGCTCATGAGCGAACAAAGCACACGCCGGCAGTTCATCGACGGTTCCTTCCGCATCCTCGGTTTCGCCGGGATTGGCGGAGCAGCGGGTCTGCTCACGCGCAGGGTCATGGGCGGCACCGTATTCCAGGTCGATCCCTTCAAATGCACCACCTGCGACCTGTGCCGCACCTCCTGTGTCCTGAGCCACTCGGCAGTGAAGGCGGTCAACGAATTCGACAAGTGCGGCTACTGCATGCTCTGCCCGGCCTATTTCGATGTGACGAGTCAACCCGACGAGAAGGGGATTCCGGCGGGCAAGGTCTGTCCGCAGGACGCGCTCAAGCGCCGCGTGGTGGGGAGGGTCGATCAGGACGATCCCAACAACAATTATTACGAGTACCTCATCGACGAGAGCCGGTGCGACGGCTGCGGAAAGTGCGTCAAGGCGTGCAAGCCGCCGGCGGGCAACGGCTCGCTCCGCCTGGAAATCCGCTACGCGCGTTGTGTCGAATGCAATGAATGCGCCATTCAAATTGCCTGCCCGGATCTTGCGATCGTGCGAGTTCCGACTCCCGGTCTGGTTCCCGCAGGGCCGCCCGCGCACCAGGAAAAGTTCAGCTGATGATCAGATTGCGGATTGCGGATTGCGGATTGCGGGTTTTAAGGACGGTGATTTTGGCTTTCCATCCGCAATCCGCAATCCGCAATCGGAAGTATCCTGCCAGAGCAGCTTTAGTTTACTGGTTCACACACACGCTAACGTATTCGAGGCCCTTTTTGGAGTGCGGCGGCATGACGCCGCTTTTTGTTGGGCGGCGCAGGATAGACCTGAAAGGTACCAAGAATGCTGCGTGACCTTTGCACTCATTCCAAAGCGGCGTCATGCCGCCGCACTCCAAAAAATGCCACCCGAACGGTGGAGCCAGTATCCCGCAATCGATCCGGTTCCATAAGGCTGTGGCTGGTGGCGCTGGTCCTTGCCACGCTGGCTTCAGGGATCCTCCTCGCACAGTATCAGAAGGCGCCGCCCGATTTCGGCGGCAGCTACAGTTTTCCCACCCCGACCCATCCCGAGCCCCGCGCCGCCTGGGTTCGCGCGCTCGACATCGCGATGCTGGCCGCGGGATTGGGACTGGCCGCGTGGCTCATTTTGAAGCGCCGCAGCCGAAACGGGGTGCTCGCACTGAGCATCGGCGCCCTGGCCTATTTCGGTTTTTACCGCAAGGGATGCATCTGTCCGATCGGCGCCATACAGAACGTAACCTTGTCGCTGGTCGACTCGCGTTACGTGATCTCCTTCGGGGTCATCGCCTTTTTCTTCCTTCCGCTTGCGGCGGCGCTGCTGTTCGGACGCATCTTTTGCGGCGGTGTCTGCCCGCTGGGTGCGATCCAGGATCTCGTGCTCCTGCGGCCGCTGAAGGTTCCGGAAAAGCTCGATCGCGCTCTGAGCTGGCTGCCTTATGTCTATCTCGGCGTTGCCGTCCTGTTTGCGGGCTGGGGGTTGCACCTGAAGATCGGCTCCTGGCAGATACAATCCGGGCGGCGCTTCCTCATCTGCGAGTGGGATCCTTTCATAGGCCTCTTCCGTATTTCCGGCCCCTTTCATATGCTCGCCATCGGAGCAGGCTTTATCCTGGCCGGAATGTTTATCGGACGACCCTACTGCCGCTGGCTCTGCCCATACGGAGGAATTCTTGCGATCCTCTCCCGGGTCGCCTGGAAGAACGTGCAGATTACGCCCGACAAGGAACTGGACTGCGGATTGTGCGCCGACGCATGCCCTTACGGCGCGATTCGCAATCTCCGGGCCGACCGCGCCTCCTGCCTGGCTTGCGCGCGCTGCTACGACTCCTGCCCGCGCGATCACGAACTCCGGGGAGGTTCGAACTCCGGAGCAACATTGGTCCAGGTGAAGCAATGAGGAGCGGCAGCCGGAACTCAAAACTTCGGTCCTGGACCGGGATCCTCGCCGCGTTCCTCGCCGTCGCGTCGGCGGCATGGCTGCTCTCGGAATACATCCATGCCCGGCGCATCACACCAGTCGACAAAGCCATCGTCGATTCTCTCAAGGAAAAGGCCAGGACCGATGCGGAGGTTCAAAAGATCCTCCAGCCGGAAATGGACCGCCAGCATGAGTCTCTGGTCCGGAGGCGCAATGCCTATAGGAGAGGCGGGCTTCTCCTGCTGATTTGCGCAGGCATCTCCCTGGCCTGGTTCAAATGGTTTCGCCCGAAACCCGCAGACAAGGCCGCTTCCGCCGCGGCGCGCCATGACGCAGGCGGTCGACCGAGTCCGGCGCTCCCGGAGAAGCGGGGGCATGCCGCTTCCCCGGAGCCGGCCATTGCCCTGGTTCGGCGGCCCGACCCGGCCCCGCTCGATCTGGGCTTTGTCGAAGAAATCCTTCGTGTCGAAGGCCGCGGTCCCGAAGCAGCCATTCTGGTCCTCCAGGCCATCCAGAGCCGATACCGATATCTTCCCGACGCCGCATTGCGCAGGGTTTGCGAGGCGAGCGAAATCACGCCGGCGCAGATTGCGGGGGTCGCCTCTTTTTATGGCCAGTTCCGGCACAATCCCGCCGGAGAGCACATCATCCGGGTCTGCGAAGGCACAGCCTGTCACGTTTCCGGCGCGCAAGAGGTAGGCGACGAACTGCGCCGCCGCCTGGGGATGACAGGCTCATCCAATACAGACCCGTCGGGGAGTTTTACCTTCGAGCGTGTCGCCTGCATCGGATCCTGCAGTCTCGCGCCGGTGCTCATGATCGACGAGAAGATCTACGGGAAATTGAGCGCTCTTTCCACCGGGAAGGTGCTCCGCGACTTTATCGAGGCGGAACAAGCGGCAGGGAAAAACGGACGCCGGAAAGGCAAGCCGGAACGGCCCCCCGAGGCTCGTCCGGACGACCGCGCGCACCTGCCGGTCGAGATCCGCATTGGCCTCGGATCCTGCGGCATCGCCAGCGGGGCGCTCGAAGTCCGGGCGGCCCTGGATGAGGCGATCGGGTCAATCGGCGGCCGGGTTGCAGTCAAGGCTGTGGGATGCAGTGGCCTGTGTCATCGCGAACCGCTGATTGAGGTGATCGAGAACAGCCACCGAACACTCTATGGCAACGTCGCGCCCAAAGAGGTTCGGAAAATCGTGCGCAACCATGTCAAGCCCGGCGGCCTCGTGCGCAGAATCCGCGCGCAGATCCGGGACGCGCAGGTGCGGCTGCGCGACGATAGCGCCTGGATTCCTGTCGAAGAGCTCCGGGTGGATGCGACGCCTTACATCAAAAAGCAGGTGCGCGTCGTTCTGGAAAATTGCGGGGAGATCGATCCCCTGTCTCTGGAAGACTACCGCAAGCGCGAAGGCATGCAGGCGCTCGAGCAATGCCTGAAGCATCTGTCCCCCGAAGAGGTGATCGAGCAGGTCCGGGTAAGCGGCCTCAGAGGCCGCGGCGGAGCAGGGTTTTCAACGGCGGTCAAATGGCAGATCACCCGCCGCTCGCCCGGCCGAGCGAAATACGTCATTTGCAACGGCGATGAAGGGGACCCGGGCGCGTTCATGGACCGCGCAGTCCTGGAAGCCGATCCTTTCCGGGTGGTCGAGGGATTGGCCATTGCAGCCTACGCCATCGGGGCAAGCGAGGGTTTTGTCTACGTGCGCCGCGAGTACCCCATCGCCGTCAAGCACGTGCGTGCAGCCATCGCGAAGGCCGAGGCGCAGGGATTCCTGGGAGAGCATATTCTCGGAACCCCGTTCAGTCTGAAACTGCACGTCCGCGAGGGCGCCGGCGCATTCGTGTGCGGCGAGGAAACAGCTCTCATCCAATCGATCGAGGGCAAGCGGGGCATGCCGAGCCCGCGGCCTCCCTATCCTGCTCAGTCGGGGCTCCGGGGACAGCCGACACTGATCAACAACGTGGAAACGCTGGCCTGCCTCCCGTGGATCTTTCGGCGCGGTCCCGGGGCATTCGCCGCCATGGGAACGGAAAAATCCAAGGGGACGAAGGTATTCTCCCTGGTCGGAAAGATAAACCGCGGCGGCCTCATCGAGGTGCCGATGGGGATCACCATCCGCGAGATCGTCGAGGAGATCGGCGGCGGCATCAAAGACGGCCGGAAATTCAAAGCGGTCCTCGCGGGCGGGCCTTCGGGGGGATGCATCCCGGCGCGGTTGGCCGACACGCGCGTCGATTACGAAGAGCTGGCGTCCACGGGATCCATCATGGGTTCGGGAGGGCTGGTTGTGCTGGACGAGCGCGACTGCGCAGTGGAGATTGCCCGCTACTTCCTGAATTTCACCCAGAACGAGTCCTGCGGGAAGTGCACCTTCTGCCGCGTAGGCACAAAGCGAATGCTGGAGATCCTGGAGCGCATTTGCCAGGGGAAGGGGAAGGAAGGCGACCTGCAGACCCTGGAGGATCTCGGCGTCAACATCAGGAAGGGCAGTCTGTGCGGGTTGGGGCAGACGGCGCCTAACCCGGTTCTGACCACCCTGCGATATTTCCGGGAAGAATACGAGGCGCACATTCACGATCGGCGCTGCCCGGCGGCATCGTGCAAGGCTCTGATTCATTTCCGCGTTCTCGAATCCTGCACGGGCTGTACTTTGTGTGCCCAGGCCTGCCCGGCAGGAGCCATTCAGGCCAGGCCCTATGTGCAGCACGAGGTTGCCGACGATCTCTGCACCCGCTGCGGCATGTGCGTCACCGCCTGCCCGGAGGATGCCATCGAGGTCGCATGAAAAAACACCTTCGCCACAGATTACACGGATTACACAAATTTTTTAAAATCAGTGTAATCCGTGTAATTCGTGGCAAAGCTTTTTGGAAGCGGACATGGTGAGACTGACGATCGATGGGCGGGATACGATGGTTGAGGAAGGGGCGACGATTCTGGACGCCGCGCGCGGTCTCGGAATCCGGATTCCTACGCTCTGCCACGTCGAAAACTTCCCGCCGTCGGCCTCCTGCTTCCTCTGCGCGGTGCAGGTCGAGGGGCGGGCGAGCCTTTCGCCTTCCTGTGCCATCCCGGCCGCAGACGGAATGGTGGTCTTCACCAATTCCGATGAGGTGCGCGCCTCGCGCAAGATGGCGCTCGAACTTCTCCTGTCGGATCACGTTGGGGATTGCATCGGCCCGTGCCGGACCGGTTGTCCGGCAAGATTCGATATCCCCGGGTTCCTTACCCAGCTGGGCGGGGGCAACTTGCGCCGGTCGGCGGAGATTGCCTCGGATTTCCTCACGCTGCCGGCGGCGCTCGGCCGTATCTGCCCCCGTCTGTGCGAGCAGCAGTGCCACCGCTGCGAGACGGGAGAGTCGCTTTCGGTCGGAAACCTTCACCGCTTTACGGCCGACCGCGACATGGCCTCCGAAGCGCGCTATATTCCTCGCAGGGAAAAAAGCAGCGGCAAGAGAGTCGCGATTGTCGGCTCAGGGCCGGCCGGACTGGGCGCGGCCTATCATTTGCTCCGGCGCGGCCATGCCGCGATCATCTTCGACGCGCACCCTGAGCCGGGCGGCATGCTCCGCTGGGGGATTCCCGCCTTCCGTCTTCCGCGCAAGGTTCTGGCTCAGGAAATCGATCTGATCCGCGCCCTGGGCTGCGACTTCCGCATGCGGAAGCGCCTGGGCGCCGACTTTTCTCTCGAGGATCTGCGCCGGGAGTACGATGCCGTGTTCCTGGCCATCGGGGCGCAGGGGTCGCGCGGGCTGGACTGTCGGGGTGAAGAGCTTGCTTTTCCGGCGGTGGATTTTCTTGCGCAGGTTGCCGGCGGCCACCGTCCTGCCATCGGCGAGAAGGTCCTGATCCTGGGCGGGGGCAACAGCGCCATGGACGCCTCACGCACCGCCGTCCGCATTGGAGGCAAGCAGGTGAAGGTCCTGTACCGGCGCACCCGCCGGGAGATGCCGTGCCTGATGTCGGAGGTGGAAGCGGCCGAGGCGGAGGGAGTCCAACTCGAGACGCTGATTGCCCCGGTCAGCCTCATGAGGAGCGGCGACGGCGGGTTTCGGCTCACATGCGTCCGGATGGAGCTGGGGGCGCCGGATGAGACCGGCCGCGCGCGGCCGGTTCCGATACCGGGCTCCGAATTCGCGCTCGAGGCCTCATGCGTCATCGCAGCCATCGGACAGACCGTCGAGGCCGGGACACTGGGCGACGGCGGCCTGCGCCTATCCCGGCGCGGTATCGCCGTCAATCCCGGGACGCTGACAACGAATCTCGCAGGCGTATTCGCCGGCGGCGACGCGGTCACGGGCGCGGACCTTGCGGTTCGGGCTGTCGCTTCCGGAAGACTGGCAGCGGTCTGCATCGATCAATACCTGGGCGGCCGGCCTGTCCATGGCGACCCGGAGATGGTCACCGTGCTGATGAGCAAGCTGGATGAGGCGGAACTCGCGGAATTCTTCCGCGAGATCGAAGCGTCGCCGCGCGCCCCCATGCCCGAGCTCCCTCTGGAATCCAGGCTCAGCAGTTTCGGTGAGGTTGAACTGGGTTTCCCGGCCGAAGTGGCGGTGCGGGAGGCGGGCCGCTGCATGAAATGCGGGTGCTGGAAAGCCACGACCTGCCAACTCCGGCAGTACGCGACCGAGTACGGGGCGGACCCCTTGCGCTTTGCCGGGGCCCGCAGAAAATTTCAGCGCGATATGTCCCACCCCGAAATCGTCTACGAACCCGGCAAATGCATCCTGTGCGGCGCATGCGTGACGGCGGCGGCGGCGGCCGGGGACGGGCTGGGGCTGGCCATCGTCGGGCGCGGGTTTGAGTCTTCTGTCGCGGTCCCGCTGAGGGGGACCATGATCGAAGCGCTCCCCACCGCAGCCCGGCGAGCCGCCGACGTCTGCCCCACGGGAGCCTTCGCAGTGAAGGATTCCGGCCACGGCGGCTGCCCAATCGCCTGAACCGCGGGTGGAAACGGCTGGCCCTCCGGAAGCAGCAGTTCGCAGTGGGCAGTGGGCAGTGGGCGGCCGTGCGAAAGAAACGGTCCACTTCTGCCCACTGTGAACACGGGAGCCCTCGAGTCAGAAAACGGGCCCGTATCAACTGCCGCTGATGCAATAGAGACGGGTTTTGCTCCGGAGGAAAAATTCGCCGCCGGTAATCGCCGGAGTTGCGATGAATACCTGGTCCGGCATCGTGTTGGTCGCGAGCACCTCGAACTTCTCGCCCATCCGCAGCACGATGACGTCTTCGTTCTCGCTGGCGAGGTAGAGCTTGCCGTTCGCGCCGACGGGAGAAGACTTGAAATTGTAGGTCTTGGGCAAACGCACCTGGTGGTAGTACGGCACGCCGGTGCGGGCGTTGTAACAGCTGATCATCCCGTTGTCGGTCAACACGTAGAGCTTATTGTCGGAGATCACGGGAGACGGGGTGTAGGAGTTGCCCTTGGTCTGACTCCAAACAATGGCGTCCGAACCGGTAAGGTCGCCTTCCCGGCCCAGACGGATTGCCAGAAGCATGGGATCACGATACCCGGTCATGACGAATACCATGTCGTCCTGGCGGACCGGCTGGGGAATCGTGTTGGCACCAAGCCCACCGCATTCCCAGAGAATCTTTCCGGTCTCAGGATCGTAGCTTCGCACCTTCTTGCTTCCATTGACAACAACCTGCTTTTTCCCCTGATATTCCATCACGAGCGGGGTCGCCCAGTTGGACTTCTCGTCGCGGCTCATCCGCCACATTTCCTTGCCGGAGTTCTTGTCGAGCGCGACCATGAAGGAATCCCCTTCGTAATCGAATACCAGAATGAGACGATCGCCCGCCAGCACCGGCGCGGTGCCTTCGCCGAAGGCCATCCGCATGCGCATCGAGACTCCGTAGTCCTTCTCCCAGACCAGGTTGCCTTTCATGTCGTAGCAGTACATTCCGCGCGAGCCGAAGAAGGCATAGACGTGCTTGCCGTCCGTGACCGGCGAGTTGGAAGCGAAACTGCCGTAGGTCGAATGGAATCCCTCGTGAGGAACAGCAGTCTTAGCCGTGCGCTGCCAGAGCACCTTTCCGGTTTTACGGTCGAGGCAGAGAACATCAAACTTGTGTTCGACCTGAGGTCCCGAGCCGCCGCCGAAACCACCGTGCGCGCCCGGACCGGGTGCCCGGGGCGCCGCCGGACTCTGCAGAGCCGGCGCCCCCGTGCGAATAGCCGTGGTCAGGAATATTTGATCTCCCCATACAATCGGGCTGGAGTTGCCGAGACCCGGGATGTCCGTTTTCCAGCGCACACTCTGCGTGTCGCTCCAGTGCAGCGGAGCATCACCGACGGCCATGCCGTCCGCTGCCGGACCGCGCCAGTAAGGCCAGTAGGTGTCTGAGGGAGGGAGAGCCGGTGCGAGGGTCCAGAACAGCAAGGTTAAGACGGCAGCCGCCGGAATGACGCGGAGAACAACAGCACGCTTCATAGTTTACCTCCAGTTGGTGGCGCATAGATTCGCCATTTCCTGCATGGGGGTCAAGCCAAAACTCGCCAAACATTCGGCTTGAAGCGCAGGAGTCTCACAGCAAGATCAAAGCCGGAGCGTTCTCCGCCGCTTGCTGACGCGCGCGGCTCTGTTTTGGCACGTGCCGCAGAGCCGCGACCGTGAGGGAGCGGCGGAGAATGTCTCTTGTTAATCTCTTAGGCTTGCCGGGGGCGGCTGCAAGCACATGGCAAGGGATCTTATCCTGTGGCATAATTCGACCTTCTGCAAGCATCGCGGGCAGCTCTGAGGCTGGTTGCGATCCCGACCAAATGGAACGTGATTTTGATATGAAAACTGCAGGCATTTTTGCATCTCTGCTGCTTCTAACGGGGCTCTACTCAGCCCCCGGATACGCTCAAACAATCCACGCCACCATCCGCGGCCAGGTGACAGGAATTGCAGGGTCCCCATTTCCGAATGTCCAGGTATCGGCGGTCAACCTTGAAACCGGCGATATTCGAAGAGCAGTCAGCGGTTCCGATGGGGAGTTTACCTTTTCGGTGCTATCCCCCGGATCCTACCGTCTCGAGGCTGAAATGGCCGGTTTTCGGAAATACGTGGAAACGGGAATCATTCTTCAGGTAGGGCAAAACCTGCGCGTGACTCCCCGGCTCAAACCGGGCGGTCCCGCCGAGGAAATCATGGTCACGGCCGGACGAGGGTTGATGAAGCCGGACAGCATGAATGCCGGGGCGGTTATCGAGAACGGCCAAATCGCAAACCTTCCGTTGGACGGGCGGAATTTTCTCCAATTGAGCCTGTTGCTGCCCGGCGCGGCGCCGGCAGCCCAGGGCTCGCCGGGCTCCATTCGCGGCGAGTTCACGGTGAACGTGAACGGAGCGCGTGAGGACTCCAACAATTTCATCCTCGATGGCGCCTTCAACAACGACCCCAAGCTCAACACCTTCGCGATTAATCCGCCGGCGGACGCGATTCGCGAGTTCGAGATCCTCACCAGTTCCGCCGATGCGACGTTCGGGCGCAGCGGCGGAGCACAGGTCAACGTGGCGCTCAAATCGGGAACCAACGCCTTCCACGGCACGGCGTACGAATTCTTCCGCAATGCCGCCCTGGATGCGCGCAGTTTCTTTGCACACACCGAGGACGCCACGCCGAGATACCAGCGCAACCAATTTGGATTTTCGCTCGGCGGTCCGGTGTGCAGGAACCGCACGTTTTTCTTCATCGATTACGAAGGACGACGGGCAGGAGAAGGGATCACTCAGGTCACGAATGTTCCCACGGCGCTCGAGCGGAACGGTGATTTCTCCCAAAGCACAGGGACGCCCCCGCTGGACCCATATGCCCAGCGGCCATTTGCGGGCAATCGCATCCCGTCGGCGAGGATCAACGACGTGGGGCGGGCCATCGCGAACCTTTATCCGCTGCCTAATCGCACGGTCCCCAGTCAAAACTATGTCTCCTCGCCGGTCCTCACCGACCGCGACGACCGCTTTGACGTCCGCTTCGATCACTCCCTGGGGAGCAGTTCCGGCCTTGTCGGCCGCTACAGCTTTTCCGACCGCGACCTTTACGAGCCCTTTTCAGGCTCGAGCTTTGCGCGCGTTGCCGGCTTTGGCGTCAGCGCCCCAAGGCGGGCGCAAAATCTCATGCTGGGCGAGGATCACACCTTCTCCCCGGCATTCATCCATCAGGTGCGATTTGCGCTGAATCGCGTCGCAACCGGAGTGTATCAGGAAGCCAGAAACAGCAGCCTGAACCGCACCGTGGGACTCCCCGAGCTTTCGTCGAACCCGCGCGATTTCGGTTTGAGCCTGATTACGATTTCCGGATTTTCCCCTCTCGGCGACGAATACAACAATCCCCAGCACAGCGTGACCAACGTTTACCAGCTCGCGGATACGGTCACCTATGCGAAGGGGCGGCACCTCGTGAAGTTCGGCGCCGACTATCGTGCCCTGCAGCAAAACGCATTCCGAGACGTTCAGTCGCGCGGTTTCCTGACTTTTTCCGATTACGGGCAGGTCACGGGCAACGGACTGGCGGACATGTTGCTCGGATTCATCACCTATTCGGGAGGGGCTCACCTCGATAACACTCAGTACCTGCGCACGAGGAGTTGGAACCTCTTCGCGCAGGACAGCTATCGACTCCGGCGCGATCTCACGCTGCTGTTCGGAGCGCGATTTGAGTACAACTCTCCGCCGGTCGACCGATACGACAGGGCCAGTGTATATGACCCCCGGACGAAAACTCTCGTTCCGGTCGGCAAGGGTGACGTTCCGCGCAGCGGTTATGAGCCTGACAAAAACAACTGGGCTCCACGGGTAGGGATTGCATGGACGCCGGGATCGACCAGCCGGTTCGTGCTGCGCGCGGGCTACGGCATCTATTTTGACCAGTCCTCGCTGGCTCCCGGAGAAGGACTTTACTTCAACAAACCCTACTATGATTTCAAGCTGTACTTTCCTCTGCCGGGTCTGCCACTGACTCTGAACAGCCCTTTCCCTCCCTTCTACCCGCTGGCCATTCCGGCGTCCGCGCTGGGATTCGACCGCAACCTGCGCACACCCTATGTTCAGCACTGGAACCTGACCGCCGAGCATCAGTTCGGGACCAGCAACCTGCTCGAGATCGCTTATGTGGGATCGAGGGGAAGCAAAACCCTTTCGGCGCGAGACATCAATCAGGCCGGCGCGAGCCCGCTGCAGCCCAACCCGAGGCCGGTGCCCCAGTTCGCCGACATTGCATTTTTCGAGTCCCGCGGGAACTCCGCCTATGACAGCCTGCAAATCCGATTCCAGCGGCGCTTCCAGGCGGGATCGAGCGCTCTGGTTTCCTATTCCTTCGGCAAATCGCTGGATGAGACCTCGACCTTCTTTTCGAGCGCCGGCGATCCGAACTTTCCGCAGAACAGCTCGAATCCCGGGGCGGAAAAAGGCAGGTCGAATTTTGACGCGCGGCACAGGCTCTCGGTCGGGTACTCGTACGACCTTCCCATCGGGCGCGGAAGGCGCTTTTGGGTGAACCGCGGCTTCCTTTCCACGCTGCTCGGGGGTTGGTCCACCCACGGCATCGTGACCCTGCAGGGCGGCAGACCCTTCACGGTGGCCTTGCTCCCCGAGATCGACAACAGCAACACCGGCATCGCCAGCCTCGGCTTCGGCGCCAATAACCGCCCCGACAGGATTGCTTCGGGCGCGCTCCGTGATCCCGGACCCGATAAGTGGTTCGATACCGGGGCCTTCGCTTTTGCGCGCTACGGGAGCTTCGGCAATTCGGGTCGGAATATTCTGGAAGGCCCGGGCTATCAGGAGGTCACAGCATCCCTGATCAAGGATGCGCGGATCCGGGAAAGCCTCAACCTGCAGTTTCGCACCGAGTTCTTCAATGCTCTCAATCACACGAACTTCAACCTGCCGGATATCTTCCTCGGATCGCCCGCGTTCGGCCGCATCTCCTCAGCAGGAAATGCACGCCGGATTCAGTTCGGCCTCAAACTTATTTTCTAATCACGCGGAACGTACAGCCAAGGCGACGAATCACTGAACCACGAAGACCTCAAAGACCGCCAAGAAAAGCAACAGATTCTTCGAGGTCTTCACGGTCTTTGCGGTTCGCATTTTTGGTTGCGCCTGCGAACTGACCCCGCAAGCTGCGAACTTCGTACTTGCACTTCTGCGCGCACAGTTATCAAATCAGGCCTCAACCAGGGAGGGTCCGCAATGAAGAGGATCGGGGTAATGCTGCTGGTGATCGCGCTTCCGCTGCTCGGCGGCCAGCAGAAGGCCTCGGGCCCGGATTGGCCATCTTTCCGCGGCCCTTCGGCCTGCGGTGTCGCCGATGGCCAGGCGCTGCCGGAAAGATGGGATGCGATCGAGGGAACCGGTGTGAAGTGGAAGACACCGATTCCGGGGCTCGCCCACTCCAGCCCGATCGTCTGGGGGAACAGCATCTTCGTTACCACGGCCGTCAGCAGCCGTCCCGATGCCACCTTCAAGCCCGGCCTCTACGGCGAAGGCACCGCATCCGAAGATCGCACCATTCAACAATGGAAGCTGTATGCCCTCGACAAGAATACGGGAAAGGTGGTATGGGAGCGGGTCGCTTTTGAAGGCGTGCCGCGCGAGAAGCGCCACATCAAGGCGACCTACGCCAACTCCACCCCTGCCACAAACGGTCGCGCCGTCGTCGCTTTCTTCGGTTCCCAGGGCCTGTTTGCTTTCGACAGGAACGGCAAGCTGCTCTGGACCAAAAACCTCGGGGTGCTCTACACCGGCGCTTACGACGCCCCCGAATATGAATGGGGCAATGCGAGTTCGCCCATCATCTACCAGAATCTGGTCATCGTGCAGTGCGACACATCCAGGCAGTCTTTTCTTGCCGCGGTCGAACTGGACACAGGCAAGACCGTCTGGAAAATCATGCGCGCAGAGTTGCCTTCCTGGTGCACGCCAACAATCTATCCGGGAAAAGACCGCCCCTTACTCATCACCAACTCTCCCAATTTCATTCGCGGGTACGATCCGGAAACCGGCAAGGAACTCTGGCGACTGGGCGGCAGTTCGAAGATCACGGCGCCTACTCCCGTTTTCTCCGATGACCTTATCGTCGTTGCCAGCGGACGCCGGCCCGAGGCGCCGATCTTCGTGATTCGCCCGTCCGCGGCCGGAGACATCACACTGCCGGCCGGCTCCACCTCGAGCGCTTTCATTGCCTGGAGCCGCCAGCAGCGCGGCCCCTACATGCCCACGCCGCTCATCTACGGCGGTCTGCTTTATATCCTGCAAAACCAGGGTATCTTCGATTGCTACAATCTCGCCACAGGCGAAGAGATCTATCGCGAGCGCATCCCCCACCAGGGCAGCGGCTTCAGCGCATCGCCGGTTGCGTCCGACGGAAGGATTTATCTTTCCAGCGAAGATGGGGAGGTGTTTGTGGTGAAAGCCGGGCGGGAATTCTCCATCCTTGCGAAAAATCCCTGCGGAGAACCACTGATGGCCACTCCGGCAATCTCGGGCGGATTGATCTTCATCCGCACGCTGCACCAGCTCATTGCCATCGGCCGCTGACGGGTCACGGCGCCGTCCTTTTTTGGGGTGCGGCGGCATGACCTGCTCATTACACGCATTTCAGGTTTGCGGTGCCGCACCTTCGGTGCTCACTTGTGAGGCCCAGAGGGCCGGCACATTTTTCTTGGGCTTATGTCTAGGCCCATGGAAATGCGGGTAAGGAGCAGGGCATGACGCCACTTTCCGATTGCGGATTGCGGAATTCGGATTGCGGATTTGGAATTGGGAAATGGTATGTACCAGTGCTTGACCAGGAAAACTCCCGGGAAGAGCACGCAGAATCAGCGGAAGATTTTATTCCGCAATCCCCAATCCGCAATCGGAAATCCCGTGCAGAGGGACGCACTCCAAAAAGCATTGCGGAACTACTCGGAGCGCAGGGCGTCGAGCAGCGGCGAGCGGAACGCCGCAACGACCGCCAGCAGCGAGGACGTCAGTCCAACGATCAGCACCGCAGCCAGTATCAGCGCAATCATCGCAAGCGGAATCGAAGATCCCCGTGCGTGCAGCGCGGGCAAAATGGCAATCAACGCACAGAGCGTCCCCCAGGCAAGGCCGCAGATCATCAATACCGCGTTTTCAGCGACGATGATCGACGACAACACCTTCCTGCGGTACCCCACGGCTCGCATCAGAGCCAGTTCCTTCCGTCGCTCCAGCACGTTGCGCAAAAGGACCGTCGCCAGTCCTGCGGTTCCCAGGATCAGGCCCAGCGCTCCCAGGGATTGAAAGGTCGAGAGGTAGGTGTTCTCGACGCGGTGGTACGCGGCGAGCCGCGCGCGGGAAGACTCGACATTGAAGCCCCAATCCGCCAGGCGCTCCATCAGAGGTTGAACCAGCGCATCGGCCAGTGCCGGCGGAACATCCAGGAGGAAAAAGCGAAAGCCTTCCTGTTCCGGAAAGGCGCTGAGGAAGTTCGCCTCGGAGATCACCAGTTCTCCCTGCAGGATGCTGTCCCGCAGGGCTGCGACCAGCCGCAGGCGGACCGGCAACCCGTTGCCGGCGCGCACCGTGATGTAACTTCCGATCGACAGATGCAGAATGTACTGAATCGTGTTCGCATCCCCAATGGCCGGGATCGACCCGTCCTCCAGCCTGGATTCAAGCATCAGCCAGGGATTCTGTTTGTGTTCGGGTGTCGAGGTCATCGAATCCTGAAAGGAAAAACGCCCTGCGGAGAGGAACGAATGTGAGGCTCCCAGGATGCGCGGCTCCTGAGGGGCATACAAGTTCAGGCAGCTGGCATCGTCCCCGGGGCGCTCGCGAAAAGGCACAAACTTTACCTGCGCAAGCTCAGGAACTTCCGCTGCCGGAATCCCCAGGACATCGCGCCCTGCGGCGCTGTTGGGATCGGAGACCAGGGGAAGGGCTGAGCTGGCAACGAGAGGATATCCCCCGGTGCCTGAGTCGGGCGCCAGCGAAACCTTGCGCGGATCCTGGCGGAAGGCCTCCACGGAAACGATGACGAAGGTCGCCGAGGCGATCAGGGCGATGCAGAGCAGGCTTCGGCCGGGCCGGTGCATCGCGTTTCGCAAACCGAGCCGAAAGAAAGCCGGCAAGCCATGCCCCGAGATGAGACCCGGATGGCTGCGCCGCAGGTAGAGCGCGGTTAAACTCAGCATTGAAACCAACAGCAACAGGCCTGCACCAAAGAAGCCGGCGACATCCGGGATCTTCCCCAAGGCTGAGCCGAAGACCAGCAGCAATGCCGAGAGCAACGCCAGCGCGGATAAAATTCCCAGGAGGCGGACCCGACGTGGAGAGATCGCGTTCGATGGCAGAACACCCGTCAAAAGCGCGCGCGGTGAACTGCGCCGAAAGCCCCGAATCGTCAGGGCGACGACTGACAGAGAGACAAGCGCACCGGCGAACGATCCCAACGCAAGATCCGCCAGGGAAAGGTGCAGATAGATACGGTTGGTTCCCACGGCATCGATCCACCATGTGCGCAGGGTGAGAATCAGAAGCCCGCTGTAGCCGACGGCGGCAGCCAGGCCGATAAGACTTCCAACTATCGAAAGAATCGCCCCCTCGAAGAGAAAGAGGACCTGCAGCATGCCCCTCGAAAAGCCCAACGCCTGAAGCGTGCCGATTTCGCGCACGCGCTGCTCGACGCCCAGCCTGAAAAAAAGAGCCGAGAGAAGGACGGCTGCCGCGATGAGAAAGAAACTGAAGTAGACGAAGTATTCTCCAAAATCCGTTGATCCGCGCGAGGCCGCCAATCCCTGTTCCCTCACCTCGGTCACAGCGAAGCCCGAGTATTCGGGATCGAGGCCGCCGCGCAGGCTACGCGCGAACCTTTCCCTTTCCGAGTCAGGATTCATTCCCTCCTGGAACGCCACGCGTACGGAAGAGAGCTTGCCGAAGCGGCTTTGCCAGAGTTGCTGTCCCCGCGACAGAGTGACAAAAGCCTTGGGAGTGGCTTGGTAGCGGTTCCAATATCCTTCGTCCCGCGGCCGGATGCGACCGAGATCCAGCGGGAACGGAGGATCCCAGGCTCCGATACTCCTGGCTTCCGTTATGCCGGGAAAATCCGGCGCAAGCGCTGGGCCGACATCCCCGCCGATTGAGACGGCGCCGGCAAGGCGGAACCTGGCCGTTTGTGTCACCAGCCTCCCCTCGTCCAGCCAGCGATAGTAGTCGATCGCTACGGTCTCCCCTACGGCGCCTTTCAGGTCGCGCCAGGCCCACTCGTTGAGCCAGATGGAATCGTCCCCGGCTGAAGCCGGATTTGATGCGGGAAGACCTTCGACAAGGCGAATGGAATTCATGGCGCCCCGCCAGAGATCGGCGGCCGTTATTACGGAGTAGGGGATTTCACGGTTGCCGATCCGGATGGAATTCGCGAGGTAGGTGAAAACTCCGGATGCTTTCAGCCCCGTTTCGGCGGCGGCCCGGAATGCGGACTGGGCAATGGATTCATCGAGCAGCACGCGGCTGCTCTCAATGTCGATGCCAGGCGGCGAAGCCAGCGATCGAAGGTTGACACCGGCATCACGCAGGGTGATTTTTTCCTTGAGCAGCTTTCGGAGCTTCCGGAAATCGATCTGTCGGGATTTGGGCGCCAGGAGAAGTGCATTCGCGCGCGCGGGTTGTCCCAGGTCCCTCTGGAGGCGCTCAAGCGGCAGGAACATGGAATACACAGTTCCCTGTCCGGGGCGCAGCGCAAATTCTCCCAGCTTTTCGGGGGCGAGAATTCCGCTACAGACCAGCCGCACCGTTCTCCCCACGTTCTCGCGCCGTCCGAAAAGCGATTCGCGCGGGACCCCTCTTTGAGATTCGACTCGGAGCAGCAGGTTTCCGCCTTCCCTTATGCCGAGGCTGCGGGCCAGGGCCTCGCCCACAAGGGCAGTTCTCCCCGCGGGGAATTTCCTATCCGCCTTTTCCTGGAATTTCCAGAACCGATCGTCGACGCCGTATACGTTGACCTCGTATGCGCGGGCCCCTGAGCTTTCGTTCACCACCACACCCTTAAGGGAGATTATCGGGCAGGCTTCTTCAGGGTATTTCAATTCACCGTCCGATGAGAGCCTTTCTGCGAGGTCCTCGGGAAAAAAGCGGTCGGCCGACACCACATACTCCGTGGCGCCGAGACGCTGGAGAAGCAGATTGCGCAGGCTTTCCCGAACGGACTGCCCCACCAGCAAAGCGCCCGACAGGACGGCAACCGCCGTGGCTACGCCCGCAAGGACGGCGAGGTTCGTGCGCCAGTAGTAGAGCAGATTACGACTGAGTAGACGTCCCAGCCTCATCCCATTCTCCGGAAGCTTTGCCGGAAGGGGACTCCTGCCGGCGGCTCCTGAGAGCGACCCGACTGTCTACGGGGTGCGCTTCGCCTCGAATTCCATGATAAAGACCGTTTCGGACTTTGCCCTTAGCGATCCGCCGCTCACTTTTCCCGTATAGGTGGTTACCATCGTCCTCCCGCCAAAATCACGGGTAACTTTAAACGAGGTTGTGCCCTCTTTGACCTTGCCGTCTTCGATGGGCGATTCCTCGCCCTGAAACCCTGTGATGGTCCCTGTCAGCTTTTCGCCATCCTGTTTGAGCTTCAGGGTGAACTCCATCGAACCGCCGGGGCCCTCCTGGGACCATTTCCAGGTGCCGGTCACGTCGCTTTTTTGATCCTGCGCCTGCGCCAGCGGCACTGCGGCAAGCACCAAAACGGCAAATGATAACAACGCCAGTATGAAATTCCATCGCCTAAGCATGCAGATTCCTCCTTACGATATGGTTTCGAATTCAGCCGGGTGATCCGCCCGGATGAGAGGCATCATACTCCGGGCCGGAGGGAGGAATCCAGGAGGTCTGAGCCGTAAAATCGCGATTTGTCCCCCGAAGGGGACGGCAAAGCTGCTGATACTCTCTGTTTTTAAAAAAAGCAATCGGACGCGGATTCACGCAGATTCACGCCGATCAACGAATGCATAGGGATGGGACGAACTTTTGCGCCCACCGCATGGGCCAGCGCTGCGCCGGATTTCAGACGGTTGGAGCAGCACGCCGGCTATCGGAGTTCCAGGCGCCCGTCGAGAAATCGGTAGTTCAATTGGAATCTGGCGGCAAGGTCCAGATTGTGAGTGACGACAATAAGGATTGTTTTCTGGCTTGAGTGCAACTCCAGAAGCAGCCGGGCCACGGAATCCGTAGCCTCGTGATCTAGGTTCCCGGTCGGCTCGTCACAGAGGATCAGTTGCGGTTTCCGAACCAGGGCGCGCGCCAGCGCGACGCGCTGCTTTTCTCCGCCGGACAGTTCATGCGGCCGGTGATGGATTCTCGGGCCCAGGCCGACGCGATCGAGCAGATCGAGAGCCCGCTGGCGCACACCGGCGGCATCATCGGCTGCAACCAGGGTCGGGATGAGGACGTTCTCGAGCACGCTGCACTGGGGCAGCAGATGATGATCCTGGAACACGAAGCCGATGCGCTCATTGCGAAATGCAGACAGGGCTTTATCGTTCAGTTCGAAGGGATTGATTCCGCCCAGCAGGATCGAGCCTGAAGTCGGAGATTCGAGCGCCCCGAGGATGTAGAGAAGCGTGCTTTTGCCGCTCCCCGAGGGTCCCACAATCGACAGGGAGTCACCTGCGTTCAGGGAGAGATCGATTTCCGAGAGTATGCGGAGCTGTCCTGCCGGCGTGGGATATTCCTTTGTGAGGTTTTGTACTT
>Ga0315273_10003165_pt1 | contig 19752 bp, 18 predicted proteins | sample YL17G02_0_MG_FD_205753 | JGI IMG/M metagenome (GOLD analysis project Ga0315273, IMG submission 205753) | Sediment microbial communities from Yellowstone Lake, YNP, Wyoming, USA - YL17G02_0 | ecosystem: Environmental > Aquatic > Freshwater > Lake > Sediment | place: USA: Wyoming | collected...
CCATCGTCTCGACCCCGTTCTTGTTCGGCATCCGGTGGTCGAGGATGATGATGTCGGGGCGCTTCTCCATCGTCTGATACTTCCTGACCGCCTCGTCGCCGTCGTATGCGGTCGCGATGACCTCGTAACCCTTGAGCTTGAGAATGTCGCGGTAGAGGTCGACGATGAAGACCTCGTCGTCGACGACCATGATGCTCGTCATCTAGGGTCGCACCTCTGGCAGCCTCACCGTCAGCTTGGCCCCCTTCGTATGGTCGCCCCGTATGCGGTCGCCTATGATCAGGTGGCCCCCGAACCGCTTCGCCGCGGCCCTCACCATTAGGAGTCCGAGGCCCGCCTGCTTCCTGGTGACGTTGTCCGCCCTCTTCTCGCCCGCTAGCGCCCTTTTCATCTGGTCGGGTATCCCCGAGCCCCTGTCCTCGACGGTCACGTCGACCATTCCAGACGGCGCCTTGGGCCTTGTGATGGTCACTTCGATGGCCGGTTCCTCCGACTGGTCCTGCCTTACAGCATTGGCGAGCAGGTTCAGGAAGACGTCTCCGAGGACGTCCGTCCCCTTGACATTCACATGTCCGGCGTCGTTCTTGACGCGAACTTCGATCTGCATTTCCGGGTGCATCAACCCGAGGTCTTCGATCGACCCCTGGATGACCTCTTCGAGGGAAAGCGTGTCAAAGGCGTCGCTGTTGACCTGTTCCAGGCGGGCCATCTTCTTCACGTCGTCGATCAGCTGGGAGCTGTTCCTGATCTGGTCTATCGCGGACAGGAGGTAGTGCCTCGTCTCCTCGCTCGTCGAGGCGTCGTTGAGAGTGATTTCGAGGTAGCTGAGGACCGCCTGGTTGAAGTTGAGGATGTCATGGCTCATGAGGTCCAGATAGAACAGACAGTCGTTGTTCTCGTCCCGACAGTGTTCCGATCGGGCGCCGGTAGTGCTTCCCATTTCTACACCTGTGCGATGCTTCTATTGTGCTGTCAATGGCCTGAAGTCATATTAATTCATGATTATGTGAATTTTTCTCTCGTGCAGAAGCCTGTCGGCCCCATATTCATCCGGTGAAATCGTCTAGGGTCGAGGATTCCGAAGCGGTCGTTCTGTCAGCGGATTCCGTCATTTTCGGGATAATCGTGCTCGGAATCTCCTTGAGGAAATGCGTCTCGTCTTTCGTGAGAGCGCTGCCGCCGGACTCCGGCAACCCTCTCCAGAACCTCTTGAAGTCCTTACGCTCAGGCGCGAGGGATACTTTCTGTCGCTTGGCGAGGTAAGGGATGCCGTTAAGGAGGATGTGGACGTGGCCGCTGTCAAAGATTGCCACGACGAACCCCTCCGGGCACCGGGTCGTCTCCCCCCTCAGCACCATGTCGCAGATGTCGCTGTCGAACGACGCGCTGGCGAGCGACAGCTTCAGCTCGTCGTAATGGGTGAACTTGACGAACCTCAATGCCCTGTTGAACTCCGAGAGCACCCTCTTGACCCTGAACCGCATCTCGCGCGCCTCGGCGGTGCCTTCTGAGAGATACTCCTTGCTGCCGGAAGCGGCGATCTGTTCGATGACCTGCAGAACAAGGGTCGCTTTGTCTAGGGAATCGAATCTCAGCGCCCAGAAGATGTCGCTGCTTATGACGTCGTACAGTTTCCTGTCCTCCAGGAAGTCGATGACGCCGAACCTCTCTCGGTACTGGGCGTATATCTCGTCATAATCCGCAGCCCGCGCATCATCGATCGCGTCAAAGAAGTACTTCTTCGCCGGATCATGGAGGACGGCCTTGGTGCCCTTGACCTTGGATATCATGTATGCGATTACGACCGACCTTGGGTCTAGACCGAAGACCGTAATCATATCTGAAGCAATCCAGGAAGATGTTATATATAGTTTTCGAATTATATTGTGCGCTGGAAATGCGATGAGCGAGGCGGACCAGAAGAAAGAAGAAGAGCCCGTCCCGGGCGCGGAAGAGTTCCAAAAAGGGCTTTCCTTCTGGGATTCCGGCAAAGTCGAGGAAGCGATTTCCGAATTCTCGAAGGCCGAAGAGCTGGGGTTCAGGAAGGACACCGTCGAGAACAACATAGGGGCCGGGCTCGAGAAGCTCGGCAGATACGAGGAAGCCCTGCAGCATTATTCCAAAGCGCTCAAGAACAATCCCCGGAACTTTTTCTCCATCAAGAACATGGCAGGCACCCTGCTGACATTGGGTAGATCGAAGGAATCAATCCCATACTTCGCCAGAGCTCTGAGGATGAAGGAAGATGACGCTCTGGTACGGTTCGATTATTTCCAGGCGCTCGTTGCTGATGGGAGGACGAAGAAGGCGATCAATATCGTCGACCCCATCCTCGATGAGGCCACCTCAGAGACCTGGCTGGATGTCCTCAGGGTGCTCAGGGAGTTCCAGGCGAACGACGAAATCCTCGACATCAAGGACCGGATCCCTGAGAACCTGGCAACCAATCCCTCGGTCCAGCTGATTATCGGCGAGGTCTATTATGAAAGCGGATTCGTCCAGGAGGCGACAGAGCAGCTGAAGAAAGGGATCGAAACTCAATCCGATCCGGCGAAGAAGAGCTGGCTCGGGCTGGCTATGCTTGCTGAAGGATCCGAGGAGGAGGGGATGGCGCTCCTGAGGGAGTCGATGAAGGACGGCGAAGGCGACATCGAAGTGCTGCGGAACATGTCATTCGCGCTTCACGGGAGGGACAGGCTGGAGGAGGTCCTGGCCATTTACGAGAAAGCCTTGAGCATCTCACCCGAGGACTGCGTGATGTGGAACAACTGGGGAAACGCCCTCTACAACCTCGGGAGATATACGGAGTCGATCCCAAAATTCGTGAAGGCGCTGGAGAAAGACCCGAATTACGAGATCGCCTGGAACAACATCGGAAACGCACTTGAGAAAATGGGTCTTTTCAAGGAATCCCTCCCCTTCCATCAGAGGGCCATCGAGATAAACGAAGATTTCGACTACGCCCACTATGCGGCCGCAGTGGCGATGATGAAGACGGGGTCGAGGGAGCAGGGGGAGAAGGAATTGAACCGCTCGCTTAAGCTTCGGCCGACCTTCCCCGAGGCATGGCTGTTGAAGGCAAGGACAATGATCGGGAACTTCCCTGAACAAGCCGTCTTCTTCGCTTCCCACGCCATCGAGCTTGATCCGGAGTCCTCCGAGGCGATGATGGTCCTTGCAATGTGCCAGCTTGAGAACAATCAGAATTTCGAGGCTGAGATCACCCTGAGAAACGCACGGTCTCTCGCAGAGGCGTCCGGAGAGGAGGGGGCGCTGCACGAAATCAACGAAATCATCAAGGATGGCATCGTCGCGATCAATCGCATGCAGAAGGCCGACGGTCTGAGCGATGACGAGTTCTCAGACAGCGATGAGATGTCATTGCCTGAGGAGGATTCCGCCGCGTGGTATCTGTTGGGGGAAGAGAATCTCCGCAAGGGGAAGAAGGAAAAGGCTCTGGGCGCATTCCGGACCGCCAACGATCTGGATCCGGACTCCGCGACCATAATCTCAGCCCTGCTGAGGCTCGAAAGAGACAAGGAGCGATTGAAGAAGCATCTTGACAGTTCGAAAGATATCGTCCTGCGAGGGCTCTCAACGCCTGAGCTTGACAAATCCATCATCGAGGCGGCCAAGAGAATCGGCTGATCCCTATCCACTGCGGACTGCATTGTCATTTCAAAGGAAGTGTCCAGGTGAGCGAAGTCAGATTCAAGAACAGGCACCGGCTCAGCAAGAAGGAGATAAAATCCCTGGAGCAGGAACTGATCGCATCGACGGGGTTCGCCCCGTTCTCGGAAGGATCGCAGATCGACGTCGCTGAGCGGGACAAATGGACCGTGATCCTCGATTCCGACGAGATCGTGGGGATATACATCAACGACAGGCCGTTCCCGACCATCCGAGGGCTCCTCAGGATATCGCCTACGTGCAGGTACATCACAGTCGACATGGGCGCAGTGAAGTTCGTCGTGAACGGTGCTGATGTGATGGCTCCTGGAATCGTCGAGGCCGACGAGGGCATCAAAGAGGGGGACATCGTCTGGGTTCGCGACGAGAAATATAAGAAACCGATCTCGGTCGGCATCGCCCTGATGGCCGGATCGGAGATGTCGAAGAAGAAGCAGGGGAAGGCCGTGAAGAACATACACTTCGTCGGCGATGAAATCTGGAATATCGGGCAGACGTGAGAGAGAAGGGCGCTTTTTTCCAGCATTCCAGAATTGGCAATATATATATTCTGGTAGCATGATTACAGCAACACGAGGGATGAGGGTGACTATTATCAAGCGCAAGGCTTTCACGCCAAAGTCTGAAAGGGACGGAGCAGTGGTTGAGACCGAATCGTACATTGATCTCAGCGACATGACTTTTGAAGGAGAGGACGCGGGCGACGCCCAGATGCTCGTGAAGGTGGGCGAGATCTACAGATACGAGGATCTTTCCAACCTGACCAGCAACGTCTACAACGGGAACATCGTGCTTATCGACATAACCTCGATAGCCAACGACGACCTCACGCTCAAGAGAGTCACGTCGGAACTGCGGAACGCTGCCAGGGATCTGAACGGCGATGTCGCCGGAGTGGGCAAGAACCTGCTCATGCTGACGCCGTCCGGAGTCAGGATCGACAGGAACAAGATCCGCGGCGCCTTCTGAACGATGCGACAATCGATTGATTCCTTATCTGCAGCGCTAGCTATATCAAAAATCAGTTACGCTTTCATTCAGTGATCGGGGTGGTCACGGTGAACACCCCGTCCCTGAAGAGTAGCGCGAGGTCCCCGTGGTGTATCTTCGTGTGACGCATCTTCACGATCCGCATCCTGAGCTGGACATCGACGTCCCCGACGTCGACGAACCTCATCAGGATCGTGCCGTCGGCGAGATACTCCTCGTGGTGGGGCCCGAATTCACCCTTGGCCCCCTGGGTCTCTGAGATCAGGATCGTCGTTATGCCGAGCCGCTTGAGGAATCCGAAGAAGTGGAAAAGGTCCTGCCTGGGGTTCTGCATGTTGCTGAGGGCGTAGATCGCCGTGAGAGAATCGATGACGACGAGCTGGATCCCTTCCGTGTCGACCTTCTTCCTTAGGTACTCCTTCAGGATCTTGAACCAATCCCTGCCGGCGTCGGCGTCCGTGTGCTCGAGGCGGAGCTTTCCGAGGTCGATGATCATCAGCTTCGATTCGTCCATCGGGTTCATGCCGAGGCTCTTCATGGCCAGCATCAGGCTCTCCCTGCTCTCCTCGATGCTGATGTAGAGGACCTTCATGCCGTCGTTCTTCGCGTTGTTGTACGCGAGGTTCAGGGTTAGCGACGACTTCATTGCGCCAGGGCTTCCGGCCAGAAGTATGACGTGCCCTTTCTTGAAGCCGCCTCCGACGCGCTCGTCCAGCCCTTGGACGTAGGTCTTTATCGGCCTTGGTTCGCTCTCGCCGGCTAGACTCATGAATCAACCCCGGAATCAGACGATGTAATCACAGCTTCTGGATAATATAAGTTCTGCTCCAAATTTCGGTGGGTAACAATATCCACAATCATCGCCAGAGATGATAGGGAATAATCGAAAGAAACCTTATCTCCTTGTTATCCCTCGGCTATCTGAGGAAATATCATGTCAGAGATAGACCGCGGGACATCCGAATCGAGAGGACACAAGAAACCGAAGCTTCTGAGAATCCTAATGGTGACGCTGATTGTTGCGGCTCTCTTCACCGCGTCCCTATCACTCTTACCAGGTCCATCGTCCGACATTTCTCCAGAGCCTCTCCCTACTCCTGCTGGGATAGCATATACTGCGCATGACCCAATATTGATCAACGACAGCGCGGACTTCGCCTCCCAGGCGGCCAATGAGTCATGGCCCGGCGACGGCAGCCCGGGTACTCCCTATATCATCCAAGGCTACGACATAAGTGCGGCCTCTACGCATGGGATCTTCATACGAAACTCGAGTGTGCATTTCGAAGTCAAGGACTGCTACGTCCACAATGGTGGATCAACCTATAACGGCACCTACCTGAACAACTCTGCGAACGGCACTCTGATCAACAACACCTGCTCGAACAATTTTGTCGGCGTTCTTCTCGTCATATCGAGCAGCATCATTCTGAGCGACAACAACTGCTCGAACAATTTTGTCGGCATCGCCCTCACTTACTATAGCAACAGCAATACGCTGATTAACAACACATGCTCGAACAATTTTATCGGCACATATCTCCAGCGTTCGAGCAACAACACGCTGATCAATGACACCTGTAAATCGAGCTCTGGTACCGGCATAACTCTTACCGATTCATCGAGCAATAATACTCTGAACAACAGCAACTGCTCGAACAATCAGAACGGCATAGGTATCAGCTCATCGTGCAACAACAACACCATCAGCAACAATACCTGCAGATTGAACAGTCAGAACGGCTTGACTCTCTCCTCATCGTGCAACGACAACATCCTGATCAACAACACCTGCAACTCGAACACTCAGAACGGCATAGTTCTCTGGTCATTGTGCAACAACAACACCCTGATCGACAACACCTGCAGCGACTCGATCAATGGGCATGGCATGGCTCTCTCCTCATCGAGCTACAACACTCTGGTCAACAACACCTGCCGCTCGAACAATCAGCGGGGCATATCTCTCGACACGGCGAGCAACAACAACACTCTTAGCAACAACAATTGCTCGAACAACCAGAATGGCATCTACCTCAGACTATCGAGCAAAGGCAACATCCTCATCAACAACACCTGCAGCTCGAACACTCAGCGGGGCATATACTTCGAATCATCGAGCGACCGCAACATCCTCATCAACAACACCTGCTCGAACAATCAGTATGGTATATATTTCGATACATCGGGCAGAAACATTCTTAGCGGCAACACCTGCTCGAACAGTGCCCTGGGAGGAATATTCCTCTGGTCATCGAGCAGCAATACCCTCAGCTACAACAATTGCTCGGACAGTATCAACCCTGGCATAACTCTCGACGCATCGAGCAACAACAACACCATCAGCAACAACAACTGCTCGAACAACAGTTACGGCATAAATTTCGACTCATCGAGCAGAAACATAATTGTCGACAACACCTGCAGCTCGAACGATTGGAATGGCATATATCTCGACACATCGAGCAACAACAACACGCTGAGCAACAACACCTGTAGCTCGAACAATTGGGATGGCATATATCTCGAAAATTTGAGCAACAACAACACCCTGATCAACAACACCTGCAGCAGCTCGATCAATGGGCATGGCATAGCTCTCTACTCATCGAGCAACAACATCATCTCCTGGAATCAAGTGTGCAATAACTCCGGTTACGGAGTCTACCTCAATTCTTCATCTGGATCGAACAACATCTGGAACAACACATTCATCAATAACAACGGAGGAGGAGTCCAAGCATACGACGACGGGACGAACAACCGATGGAACACCTCAGGAACCCCTCACGGCTATGGCAACTACTGGAACGATCTGACGACGCCCGATATTGACGGCGACGGCATAGTAGACGCCCCCGATTATTTCATCGATGGAAGCGCGGGAACGAATGACTCCTATCCTCTGACGACGCAATCAATCCCGCCATGGATTCCAGAGTTCTCTGAGATCATCATCCCGATAGTCGGGCTGATGATGATCGCATTGATATTCGGCAGGACGAGGAAGAAGCTCTGAAAGGGGTTTGAGGTGAGGGGAAGACGGAGATCGCTTCAACCGCAGGTCACCTGTTATCCAGTGATCTTTCGCCCTAACAAATTTTATTCTCGTGTGTCACTTTGGAGAATGGATATTGTTTTCGAGAATCAGCTGCTGGGCCATAGTGGCCGAGAGATGCTGTTGGCAACCGACAGAGAATTGTATATGGGAAATACTTGACCTGGATGTGAAAGAAGGAAAAATCATCCACGATTCTGTCCATGGAAGCATCTCCGTCGACGGGGTCTTCCTTGACCTGATCCAGACGGCGGAATTCCAGAGGCTGCACGACATCAAGCAACTCGCCCTCGCATACCTGGTATTCCCCGGCGCGCATCAGACCAGGCTAGAACATTCCCTCGGGACCTATCATATCGCCGGCAGGATGTGCGACTCCCTCGGGCTCGACGAGGACGAGGCGATGAAGATCCGATGCGCCGCGCTCCTCCATGACGTCGGACATGCCCCGTTCTCCCATACGCTGGAATGGTTCCTTAAGGATCAATTCGGATTCACGCATGACGAGCTGACGGCCCGGATAATCACCGGCAAGGAGTCGATCATTCCGAGCGATGAGTCGAAATCTCTCAAAGGAGTCCCGACGATACCAGAGATCCTGAAGGACTACGGCTTAGACCCGAAGGAGATCGCGGGATTGATCGGGGGGTCGGGAAGCCATAGAGACCCCGAGCAGACCCTCCTCCTCGCAAAGAAATCACACTTCAACGGCAAGAACTACCCCTTCCAGATGATCCAGGGGCCGGTAGACTGCGACCAGATCGACTTCCTGATCAGGGACTCCCATTACACGGGGGTCGCCCACGGCGTCATCGACCTGGACCGGCTGCTGCAGACTTTAGACACACACAACGGCGATCTGGTGGTCGAGTACCGCGGCGTTCCGGCAGTAGAAGGGATGCTGGTCGCAAGAGCCCTGATGTACACTTCCGTCTACCTACACAAGACGGTGAGGATCGCCGAGCTCATGCTGGCGAAGGCCGCCGAGAACCTCAATAGAGCGGACATCGACGCGGCGAGGAAGCAGAACGATTCCGGATTCCTAGCGGTCCTGCGAGATCACGACGCATCGTCGCGCAGGATAGTGACCTCGCTGAAGTACAGGAGGCTCTACAAGTCCGCCTTCCTCTGGAAGATGTCCGAGCTGGACGAACGGCAGCTGGCGCTGCTCGCCAAGCTCTGCAGCTACCGGGAGAAGGTCAAGGTCGAGGAGAGCATCTGCGAGAGAGCCGGGATCCCTGCAGACAGCGTTGTGATCGATGTCCCCGGCGAGGAGATAGTTACGAGCGAGCCGAGGATGTCCAGCGTGAACATCGGGATATTGGAGGAGAAAAAGGTCCGGCCGCTGTCGCGCGTCAGCCCGCTAGCCTCCGCGCTTCAGTTGCGGAAGGTGCAGGACTGGGGGCTCCGGGTCGCATGCCCTCCGGAATTCAAAGATAAGGTGAGGAAGGCGGCCGAGAGGGTCCTCGGAAGCAAGTGATCATCCTTTCATGACGCCGAGCGGGACCAGCCTGGCGACGGGCCGCGATATGCCTGCGCCGTCCGCGATGCGCACGACATCGTCGATGTTCTTGTAGGCTCCAGGGGCCTCTTCGACGATCCCCTCCTTCGTCGCCGCCTTGACGTAGATCCCGCGGTCGCGGAGGGATTTCAGCACCTGGTTCTTCTCGAATTTCCTGATCGCCGCCTCCCTGGACATCAGCCTCCCCGCACCGTGGCAGGTAGAGCCGAAGGTCTCGGACATCGCCCGTTCCGTTCCGACAAGGACGTAGCTCGCGGTGCCCATGTCGCCCGGTATCATGACTGGCTGGCCGACCGAGGAATACTTGTCCGGAACGCCGTCGGCGCCTTTGGGGAAAGCCCTTGTCGCGCCCTTGCGGTGGACATAGACCTTCCTGGCCCCGGAGTCCGTCTTGTGCATCTCGATCTTGCAGATGTTGTGCGCCACATCGTAGACCATCTCCATCCCGAGGTCCTTAGCTGTCCCTCCAAGGACTTTTTCGAACGATTCGCGCGTCCAGTGCAGTATCAGCTGCCTGTTCGCCCATGCGTAGTTCGCCGCGCAGACCATCGCAGAGAAATAATCCTGCCCTTCCTGGCTCGAAACAGGGGCGCATGCCAGTTGACGATCCTCCACATGGAGGTCGTACTTCCTGAGCGAATTCTCCATGACCTTGAGGTAATCCGTCGCTATCTGATGCCCGCACCCCCGCGAACCGGTGTGGATGGACACCATGATCTGATCCTCCGCATCGATGCCGAAAGCCTTTGCTGCGACCGGGTCGATGATCTTGTCCACTTTCTGGATCTCGAGGAAATGGTTGCCCCCGCCAAGCGTGCCGAGCTGCGAAGAACCCCTCTGGATGGCTTTCTGCGAGACCTTCCCGGGGTCGCCCCCCTGCATGGAACCGTTCTCCTCGGACCGCGCCAGGTCCTCGGGCCAGCCGTATCCTTTCTGGACGGCCCATTTTGCCCCCTTCGACAGAACCTCGCTCATCTCGGCGGATGAAAGCCTGAGTTTCCCCGACTCGCCGACCCCCGATGGGACGTTGCCGAAGACCGTGTCGATCAACGGCACGATCTTGTCCTTGATATCCTGGAACTTGAGATTGGTGCGGACGAGCCTGACGCCGCAGTTGATGTCGAACCCGATCCCGCCCGGGGAGATTATCCCGTCCTGAGAATCGAACGCCGCGACCCCGCCGATGGGGAAACCGTACCCCCAGTGGATGTCCGGCATGGCCATGGATTTTCCGACGATTCCGGGAAGGCACGCCACGTTCGCCGTCTGATCGGCGGCGTTGTCCCGCTTTATCGACTCCATCATGTGGTCGTCGGCGAATATCAAGGCCGAAGTGCGCATGCAGCTCTTGTAGCTCTGCGGTATCTCGAACCTGAACTCGTCTATCTTGTTGAGCGGTCCATTCCAAGGCATCGGATTACCTGCCAGTCCTAGGTCGCGGACGTATTTCAAGTTTGTTCGGCTTCTCGAGGGTGTCCAGTCACCTTCTGGAAGCGTGCGCGCTATCGATTTGCGAAGCTGTAGTCACAGGCATCTCGTCGAGGCACGAGATTCGGGCACCGAATACAGTGCATAATGCTCAATATCGCATGTCCGCCCTCGAATTCTTAAATAAGATAAAGGTGATGCTGTTACGATGAGCGATAGGGCAGGGTCTGTCACTTTTCTCAGCTGTTTCAAGTGCGGACGCATTGTCCGCTCGACGGACGAGGAGTGCCCCCGCTGCGGCATGAAGTTCGGGCCAGGGACGCTCTTCGAGTGCCCCTTCTGCGCCGGCCTCGTATGGCGCAGCGCCGAGCGATGCTCGACCTGCAAGACGGACCTCGTGAAATTCTCGAAACAGATCGGCGAGAACCTGGAGGGCTTCTCGATGGACGGGTTCGTCGATGAGATGCTCGAGACCGAGATGACCAACATCCATCACGGCAGCCTTCGGGTCGCGTGCCCTTCATGCGGCCTGATGATCCGGGGGAACGAGGACCGCTGCCCCAGGTGCGACATGATCCTGAAAGGAGTCAAGGTCGACTGCCCCGTATGTGGCGAGAAGGTCATCCTCGCAGACCTGAAGTGCAAGAACTGCGGGACGGCGTTCCACGAGATCGAGGAGGAAGAGGAGGAGAGGGTTCAGGAGGAGGCGCAGGTCATAAAAGCGCAGATGTCGGAAGGACCGGACGCAGACCTCCTGAAGGTCAGGGCGATCCTCGCGAGCGCCAGGGCTGATCAGCAGGAGTCGGCGGAGAAAGAGGGGAAGCAGAAGAAGGCGCCAAAGGAAAAGAAGAAAAGACTCGGCCTTAGAAGGAAATGAGCAGTCGGCAATCTTCTCTCACGTATGCATTTTCGCATCGACTTTGATTTCCATAAGAGTTAGGGCCGGGACCGGGATTTGAACCCAGGTCAAGGGATCCACAGTCCCCAAGGATACCAAGCTACCCCACCCCGGCCATCGAGTTTGGGCACGCTATCATACGATTGTCATAGATAAATCTTGTCGGAGTTTCAGTTGCATGGATAGCGGGTATTTTCACTTATCCCCCGCGTTCCAGTTCATCTCCTCCTCCGTGCTTTGAGAATAGCAGGGAAGAGAGAATGGTGTTATGCGGCTGTGACGGCTCTGCCGAATCGGACTCGCGCTCGATCATCGAGTGCCCTGAATGCAGAGCCCCGTTGGCTCACCGCTCAGGGTGCGTCGAATGTCCAGCTTGCGGTTTTGCCCTGTGCGCGAACTGATGAAAAGAAGTTATAAACAGGCATTGTGTTACTCTCGCACTTACGGTGAGATGAAATGAGTAAGGATATCCTATCCATGCTTGATGTCAAGGACAACCTGGGCGCCCTGATCGCAGATTCGATCAGGTTGAAGTCCGAGGTCGGAAAGAAGTCGACCAAGAAGTCCCCCCCGCTCGCGCACAAGAACATCGCATTGCTCTTCGAGAAGCCGAGCCTTAGGACGAAGGCATCCTTCTCGGTGGCGGTCGAGCAGCTCGGAGGGAGCTCCACCTACATGGGGCCGGACGAGGTCCAGATAGGGAAGCGCGAGACAGCGTCGGATGTGGGGAAGGTCCTCTCCAGGTATTTCGATGCGATAGTCTACCGCGCCTTCTCGCACAGCACCGTTGTGGAACTTGCGGAGGCCGCGAGCATACCCGTCATCAACGCCCTCGACGATCTCGAGCACCCCTGCCAGGCCGTAGGGGACCTCCTGACCATCAACGAGAAGAAAGGTGGGCTGAAGGGGAAGAAGCTCGCGTACATCGGGGACGGGAACAACGTCTGCAACTCGCTCATGCTCGGCTGCGCGACGATCGGGATGGACATGACGGTCGCCTCCCCGAGCAACCACAAGCCTAACCAGGACTTCGTCTTGAAGGCAGAGGAACTGGCCAAGGTCTCAGGGTCAAAGATCGAGGTCGTCACTAACCCGTTCAAAGCCGCGGAGGATGCCGACGTCGTCTACACGGACGTCTGGGTCTCGATGGGGCAGGAGGCCGAGAAAGAGGCCAAGGAGAAGGTCTTCATGCCGTACCAGGTGACCCCCCGGACAATGGCGAGGGCGAAGGCCGACGCGGTCTTCATGCACTGCCTGCCGGCGCACCGCGGGCTCGAGGTCCTCTCTGAAGTCATCGACGGGGAGAAGAGCATCGTGTTCGACCAGGCCGAGAACAGGCTGCACGCTCAGAAGGCTATCTTGCTGGCGTCGCTGCAATGACCGCCGAGCTGCTCCCTGATCCTTCTCTCGAGGGATTCTAGGAACTCAGCTTCCTTGCCGAGCGGGATCGTCGCGCCGGCCGCGACGTTGTGACCCCCGCCGATCCCTCCGACGTCCTTGGCGGCGTCCCTCACAGCCGATGAGAGGTTCAGTCCCTTTTCGATCATCTCGAAGTTCGACCTGATCGATGCTTTGATCTTGTATTCCCCATTGGGTTCCTTCGAGACGGCGAAACCGATCATTGGCTTCGTCCGGTCCGTCTCCCTCGAATTGAGGAGTATCCCGACGATCGCTCCGACCAGGGTGTCCTTCACCTGGTCCGCGCAATGGAAATGTTGGATGCATCCGGAGACCGTGATCCCGATGTCCCTGACGAAGAATAGGGCGTTCGATATGTTCTCCCTGTGCTCCCTGAGCAGCCCGAAGGCTCTTTCCAGCGCCTCCCCCCTGTCGCCCTTGCATATCTGCATCCCTATGTCTGGCATGTCGTTGCGCCCGCACGAGTTCAGCAGAGTGGCGAACTCCCTCGCCTCCCTGGTCGGGCTCCCCTTGTTCTCGCCCGGGAATACATAGATCTCCCCGGTCAGCCGCTCCACTTCCCGGGAGGTCCCTCCGTTCTCAAGGATCAGCCTCGAAAGCGCGGAGAGTATCCTGTGCTTCTCAGAGCTGGCGAGCCCGGACCAGTGCCTCGGCCCCCGCTCGTCCGCCGTTTCAATCTTCAACATCCTAAGGAATTCCTCGCATGCGATCGAATTCCCGGAGAGCCCGGGCAGGAACGGGTCGGAAGAATATTCCATGATCCTCGTCAGCGTCCTCGTCTCGGTGCCGAAGAGCCTGAGATCGAGGCTCTTCTTGATCCTCCCCAGCCTGACCCCGGTCTCGACTATCGCCGTGTTGAGACCCGTGAGCTTCCTCGCCTCCAGATCCTGCATGTCCCCGATCGCGCCAACGATCGGCAGGCCGACCAGCTCCTGGTTCTTTTCGTCCATCGCGACGGAGACGAGATATGCGAGTCCGGCTCCGCTGATGTCCCTGGCGCCAGCGTATCCGAAGAAGTGAGGGTTGAGATGCAAGAGCTCCGCACTGGAGAACAAGGTCGTCTGCACGGTTGCGTCTGGCCGCGCCTCTCGATTCTCAGTTTCGTGATGGTCTGTAATAACGATGTTGGATGTCCCGAACTTCGAGGCGTAGGCGCTGCCAAGATCTGTAAGCCAGACGAGGGAATCCTCCGCCTTTCTCCGGAGCATGCCAATCGCTTCCTCATCTAGCTTCTTGAGGAAGATCACCTCGTGCTTTATGCGGGCGTTGTCAAGCGCCGAGGAGGCAACCGCCGCGGCAGAGATGCCGTCAGCATCGATGTGGCTGGCCACGACAACGCTCTCGCTGGATAGTATCTTCTTGGCGATGTTCCGCGCCAGTTCGTCGAGTCGGTTGCAGCTACCAGCGTTCATTCAGCTCGACATGGAATGAACGCCCGCATGATTATACACTTGCTGTTCCGACCGCGTAATCGCGGCGTTGTGGGATCATAAAATGAGATACACCAGCACAACGAACAGTATTACGCCGAGGACGAGGAACACCTTCGAAAACTTCGTAATGTACCTTATCAAGAGGAGGAACATCAGGCAGGTTATTACGACGTAGATCAGGGAATTCAAGCTGCATCCTCCTCGGATGGATCATCCCGAATCCCGACACAGGGCTTCTTCCGCCAGTCTCCGATAGATGCATCCCGCCAGCTGAGGCAGTGAATCCACATCCTGCTGGTTATACTTTATCAGAAGATCCAACGCGTTCTTGCTGCCTCGCCGCTCCCATGCCCTCCAAAGATAGGAGACCTGCTCGGAGGTGGAGAATTCCAGCTCGCGGGATCTGTTGATTCCGAGGCGCCTCTCGATTTCCTTGAGGCCTCCGCGAAGGTGTGCGCGACGGCAATATCCTCTGAGATCAAGGTGCAGCGGGTCACCGACGCTGTATCCGCTGCCCTCGAGCAGGGGCAGGTCGAAAGAGGAACCGTTGAACGTGACCAGGAAGTCGACACCGGAGAGATGCTCTCCCAATGTGCGCCAGCTCAGGTCGTCCCCTCGGACGAATGTCCTCGGATTCCGATGACCTCTCTTCAGTGAGATGACCACAGGGACGAAAGAGCCGTTGGAGCGGACCGCCTCGACATCGAGAGCGGCGTAGCTGTCATCCCAGGACCCAAGCAGCCTCCAGCGCTCCCTCGAGGGGAGGAGCACACCGATCTCCTTTGCCCTCTCGGCGGATCGCAGCTCCATTATCCTCTGGGAGATTTTCTTAAACTCATCGAGGCGGCTTGCGGAAACCCCGGCGATGCGGTTGGCGCCGAGCAGCAGATGCCAGCTGGAGATCCCCTGGTCCCACATCGACCTCTCCTTCCGGACGCCGACCCCAGGGAGCATCACGAAGCTTCTCTCGATCACCTCCTGGACTCGGCGCAGCATTATTTGAAGGTCGATCGCAGATCGCAGAAAGTGCTTCGATGGGGAGGTGATAAATACGGATTCGACGGATGGAAACATCATCATGGCGAGCGAAATTCAAGTGTCGCACGATCTAACCCTCTCCGCCCTCGGATGCGCCTTCCACCATCCGACCGGCGCGCTGATGGTCGCAGATCTCCACATCGGGTACGAGGCAACACTCGAGGACGAAGGCTTTGCGATGCCGAGGTTCCAGTCGAAGGAGATGCTGTCGAGGCTGGCGAAGGCGATCGACAGGTTCGACCCGGCCCTCCTGATAGTCGATGGCGATCTGAAGCACAACTTCGACAGAAACCTTACGGCGGAATGGAACGACGTGGAGAGATTCGTCGACGAGATCTCCAAGAGATGCAAGCTCGTCGTCTTAAAAGGCAATCACGACAACTATCTGGCCACCATACTCTCGAGGAGAGGGCTCCACATCAAGAAGGAGGTCGTGCTCGGCAACATTAAGATAGCCCACGGCCACGAGACAGCCGAGCCTTGGAAAGGCGGCATGGTGCTTGCGCACGAGCACCCCGCGATCCGTCTGGTCGAAACTACCGGCGCCTCGGTAAAGATTCCCTGCTTCCTGCTGGACCACGAGGCGAACAGGCTAGTCCTCCCGGCGTTCTCGCCGTTCGCGGTAGGCTCCGATGTCATCGGGACGCCCGACGCTGAAAGGATGGTCCCGCTTCTCTCCGAGACGGGGATCCAGGACTATGTCGCATACGGATTCACGCACGGAGAGATTCTCAACTACCGGTCGGTCGGCGCCCTGAGGTCTCTCGACGGGATCTAGCAGGCCGTTCTCCCGCGGAAGAGGGAAGATTTTAGTAGATTCAGGTCGATGCTGACCAGAGAGGATGCCAGTGTCTGAACGGATATACGTAAGCGATGCCGACTCGCAGTCGGCGACCGACCTCGAGACGCTCCGGATGGGCAGGCATCTCGTCGACGATCTCGGTTCTAGGTTCCCGGGCAAACGGAAGAGGACGATTGTATCGATCCGGAAGCATGCCCTGGTGAGCCCCGTCTCGATGATGCCGTTGCTTCTGAGGTTCCTCGAGCACACCGACCCGGACATCCAGAGCATCGCCGACCGGCTCGTCGAGGAGATGATCGCCACCCCGAAAGGGGAGCAGGCGCTCATCGAGTGCCTCTTCAGCGCCCATCACGTAGTCTCCCTTAACGCCGCCGAACTGCTCGAGAAGAAGGGACTTGGTGGGGAGAAATTCAGGGAGATATACGCATCGTCCGAGAAGCTGTTCGCCAAATGCAAATCTCTTGAGATCTATACGGCGGATGTCAAGGACCTTTTCATCGATTCGATCGGTCTCTACAAGAAGAAGGCGGCTGAACAGGCGATTGAGAACATCGTCCTGGCGAATGACCTCCTGCAGGACAGGATCGAGTGGAACGAGAACCTCAAGCAGTACATCACAGATGTCCTCAAGCTCTCCCCCCAGCTCACCCAAAGCGGGATCTCGATGGACAACATCCAGGCATCGCTCAGGACGATCGCGGGCTCCCTGAAGACTAGGGACTTCAAGGAGACGAGGGACCTCGTTGATGGGAAGAAGATGGAGGCCGCGATCGGAAGCGAGCTTTTGAGCGTCTTCTCGTTCATTTCAAAGAAGATGAAGGGAGCCAAGATAGACCCCCAGAGCCAGATCTCGGACGAGGATAAGTGGATCTTCGAGAGCATGAGGAAGCTCGCAGGAGAGATCAAAACCTCCCTGAGCAACGACGGGAAAGTTGAGGCGATGCGCAGCGTCTACTCCTTCGTCGCGCAGGAGCTGGCGGGAAGGTACCTCGAGCACATCGCGAAGCGCATCGAGAAAGGCGATGCGAGGGCGGCCGCGGCGGCGGGCAGCGCGATGCTCGGCATGACGAAGATTCTGGCTCTCGTGCTTCCCAACGTCGCGTCGGAGCTCTATGACGACAGCCTCAAGGCGCTGGTCGGAAAAGAGGATCTCGATGACGTCGACTGGCCGAGCCTGCTGAGCGATCTCAAAGGGCTAAAGCCCTAATTCTACCGCGGGACCCAGTGTTTCGCCGAACCCTTGCTCTTGTCCCACCTTATCAGGATGGCCATCGCATCGACTCCGATCCTTATGCACTTGGACATGTTCTCCTCGAAATCGATGGTCTTGTCGGTCGGGTGCCACGGGACGACGTCGCTCACGACGCAGATGGCGCCGGTCCTCAGCCCGAACAGGTTGCCGAGCGTGAAGATCGTCGCGTTCTCCATCTCGATGTTCTTCGCGCCCATCGCCTTCGCGTCGGCCAACCGGGACATGCGGTCCTTCAGCTGGTATCCGTCATGGCTCATCGAGATGATCTCGTCATTCTTTCCCAGGACCTTGTTCTCGGAGTAGAACCCGTCCACTGAGAAGGTGACGCCTAGCTCGAACTTCGCCTTCCTGGCGACCGCCGCCTTCATCAATGCGAGGATCGCCTGGTGATGCGCCGTGGCGGGGAAGGACTGCCATGCGTACGACCTGCTCGTTCCGTCCGCCCTGATGGCCCCCGTGCTTATGACCAGGTCCCCCTTCCCGAGCCCATCGGCTATGCCGCCGCTCGTCCCGATCCTGATAAAAGTATGCGCGCCGAGGTTCGCGAGCTCCTCGATAAGGATCGCAGTGGATGGACCGCCGATGCCGGTGGACGCAACCGTGACCCGCTCCCCGCCCAGCTTTCCCTCGTATATGAGATACTCCCGGACCAGCTTCTTCTCGCGCGGCTCCTTCAGCATCCCGGCGATCTTCGGCACCCTCTCCGGCTCCCCGCAGAGAAGGACGTACCTCCCGACATCCCCCTTGTCAAGGCCTGTAATCATCTGCTTCGGCATTGCAACCCTCCGCGCCACCCAATCGGACAGGTAAGGTAAAAACATATCCTGAGATATCTGGCATCTAACCAAACAAACTATTAATAGCGTACTTACAATGACATCTTGGCTACCAGTTTCGCGCTGGGAGACGCTGTGGGACGATGGAAGAACCTGACCTCAGGAAGATCAAAGTCTGCCTCATAGGGGACGTAAGCGTCGGGAAGACGAGCCTTGTTAGGAGATACGTGCTCGACCAGTTCGACGACAAGTACATCGCCACGATCGGGACGAAGGTCACGAAGCGGAACGTGAAGGTCCGGAACCCGTCGACCAAGGAGGAGGAGACGGCCGTCTTGCTTATATGGGACATCATGGGGCAGCCGAGCTTCAGGGAGATCCTCAGGGAGGCGTACTTCTACGGCGCCCAGGGGGCGCTGTGCGTCTGCGACACGACGAGCAGGGACTCGTTCAACGAGCTTCGCTATTGGATAAAGGCCATGACCGCGACCGCCGGGCTGGTGCCGATGGTGATACTCGGGAACAAGAGCGATCTGAAGGAGAAGAGGGAAGTCACCGAAGAGGAGCTGAAGGATTTCGCGGAGAAGTTCAATTCCACGGCGATGCTCACGAGCGCGAAGACCGGGGAGAACGTCGAGAAGGCGTTCTCGATCGTGCTCGAAAAGATGATCGCGAGCCTCAAGAGCGGATGAAGGGTCGCGACTCCTCACTATATTACTGTAATAGCGCGATGACTGAGTCCGTTGATTTCACGACGTTGAGGCTCAATGTCGCATTCCGAGGATTTGAGATGAAGAGCCCGATCGAAGCGCTGATGCGGCCGGACGCGATTGCGGTGATAGGCGCGTCGGCCAAGCCAGGCAAGATAGGGAACGCGCTCGTTCGGAACCTCGTCAGATCGAAGGCGAAGATATTCCCGGTCAACCCTCACGAGGAAAGCATCGAGGGCCTGAGGTGCTACCGGGCTGTTCTGGACATCCCAGGGGATGTCGACCTGGCCATGATATCGCTCCCGGCCGACAAGGTCCTCGCGGAAGTGAAGAACTCCGCCGACAAAGGTGTGTCGTGCATCATCATCGTCTCGGCTGGCTTCTCCGAGATGAGCGCGGAAGGAAGAGACCTCGAGCATGAGATGGCGGCTTACGCCAGGAGCAAGGGGAGCAGGATACTCGGCCCCAACACCCTCGGGGTCTTCTCGCCGATAACTGGAATCGATACGCTCCTGATACCGTCCGAGCGGAGCCCCCGTCCATCCCGAGGCGGCCTCGGCGTGATTTCTCAGAGCGGGTCGGTCCAGGTCTCGTTGCTCGAGAAATCGTCGGCCAGGGGCATCGGGATATCTTATTCGATCGGCCTAGGCAACAGGTGCGACATCAATGAGATGGACATGCTGAGCTTCCTCGCGAAGGATGAGGATACGAGCTGCATCGCGCTCTATCTCGAATC
>Ga0315273_10003166_pt1 | contig 19752 bp, 10 predicted proteins | sample YL17G02_0_MG_FD_205753 | JGI IMG/M metagenome (GOLD analysis project Ga0315273, IMG submission 205753) | Sediment microbial communities from Yellowstone Lake, YNP, Wyoming, USA - YL17G02_0 | ecosystem: Environmental > Aquatic > Freshwater > Lake > Sediment | place: USA: Wyoming | collected...
TCCAGTCGATGCCGGACAGCTGGGCCATCAAGCAGTTGTTCCCGGTGATGCCGATTCACATGTTGCAGAAGCCGCCGACCAGCCACGCGGTGATCGGCGACATCACCTGCGACTCTGACGGCAAGATCGATCAATTCATCGATCGGCGCGACGTCAAGCGCACGCTTCCGCTGCACGTCGTCAACGGCGAGCCGTACTTCCTGGCTGTGTTTCTGATTGGCGCCTACCAGGAAATCCTGGGCGACATGCACAACCTCTTCGGGGACACGCACACGGTCCACGTGACGCAAGATGAGCAGGGTGGCGTAGTGCTCGACTCGCTCATCAAGGGCGACACCGTCCGCGAAGTGCTGCAGTACGTCAACTACAACCCCGACAGCCTGGTCAGCAAGCTGCGATCAGATACTGAGACCGCCGTGCGCGACGGCAAGCTCTCCTATGAAGAGTCGGGCCGGCTGCTGAAGTTCTACGAAGAAGGCCTGCAGGGCTACACGTACCTGGAAGATCCCAAGAGTTAGCGCTCACACCGCCAAGGATCGCAGACGAGCGAGGGCGACACCACAATTGCACCGGCAGTAGAGGCGCACCGGCCGCCAGCGCAAGCCGCCGCCTTCGGCTGATCTTTCCTGAGCCGACCCGCAACCGGCCGAAGCTCTCTCAGTGAAACCGCTCGTGTCGCAGCAGCTGCCGCCAGCCTTCGACGCCCAGATGCGTCACCCGCGCGGAGGGCGTGAATCGGACTTCTCGTCCCGCCCCGACCAGCCTCCAGTGCAGCGCCGTGTCCGAACAGGAGATGCCTTCCGGAAAGGGGCCGAACCGCTCGAATACCGATCTGCGGATCGACAGATTGCAGGTGGGCACCTCCGTGAGACCGCGTTGACGGGAGCGTCGCTTCCGTTCCCGGGAGTCCTCCGTCGCCTGAACGATGGCATGGCAGCCGATCACCTCGGAGTTGTGGGAATACACTGTCGCTGTCCGGCACCAGAACCGAGCGCAGCCGGGATTCTGGACGGCCGCGACTTGCACCTGGGGCAACCACATCGGGTCGGGCCGGCAATCGTCGTCGGTGAATGCGAGGAGGTTCCCGCGCGCGAGCATCGCCCCGTGGTTGCGGGCGGCGGCAGAACCGACAGGTGCCTGCTCCACGACGGTGAGTTGGAGCCGCTCTCCGAGTTCGGCCACGACATCCGGAGCGGGCTTCCCGGCACCGTCGACAACGACGATCACCTGGTAGTGCTCCCGGTGCAACCCCTGATCGGCCAGCGCCGCCAGGCAGGCCGCCAGGGACACCGGCCGGCTGCGGGTCCGAACGACGACCGAGATTGACGGAAACGGTTCGGACAGGGGATCAGTCCTCAGGAACGCCGAGTGTCGTCCGTCGGTGACCGCGCAACGTCACCCCGCAGGCGGGCCATCGACGTGGGCGTCCCAGAGATCGTGCCGTTCCCCGAGCAGGTTGCGTGCGGCAAGCAGCCCGGTCATCATCGAATGATCCTGGTTATTGTAGCGGTGCAGGCCGTTGCGGCCGATGGTCTGGAGGTTGCGAAACTGCGCCAGGTACTCGCGGATGACCGCCAGGCTCGTCTTGTACGCCGTGTCGTACACCGGGTACGCCTCCGTCTCCCGGATGACGCAAGCGCCTTCGACCCGTGCGCCACGGGTCAGGCTCAGGCCGTGCAGTTCCCGAATGGCGAGATCGGTCAGTTCGTCGTCGGTCAGCGACCAGATCGCGTCGCCGACCGAGCAGAAGTACTCCATCCCGATGTGCGTGCGTTGGTCGTCGCACGTCATCGCAGGGCTCCAGTTCCTGAAGTTCTGGATGCGCCCCACCTTGACGCCCGGGTCATGGATGTAGAGCCACGTGTCGGGGAACGTCCACGGAACGTCGAGGATGAGTCCGACCAGGACAAAATCGCGATAGCGCAGGACGCGCGCGGCAGCGCGCACGTGGTTCGGCGGCGGTGGATCGAGCTGAGTGAGGAGCGACCGCAGCGGCAGGCTCGTGATGACGTGCGCAACCGGCAAGTCCTGCTCGTGCCCGTTGTCGACGACAACACTGATGATCTGCCGGCCGTCGTGCCTGAATGCTGCCACACGAGTGCCCAGACGGATGTCTCCACCTGCGGCCACGACACGGTCGGCGAATCGTTCCCACATCTGTCCTGGGCCCAGTCTTGGGTAGTGGAACTTGCGGGCCAGCGACGCCGCCGACCCGCGACCGCCAACGAGCGCGTCGGACACCACCGTTCGCAGCGTGAGGCCCGCAATCCGCTGGGCGGCCCAGTCGGCGCGGATCTCGGTGCACGGAATCCCCCAGACCTTCTCCGTGTAGGCTTTGAAGAACGAGAGGTACAACCGCTCACCAAACCGGCTGGTCATCCACTGCTCGAGGGACTGATCAGCGTGGCGGCGGCCGTTGGCCTGCGCTCTGGTCCAGCTCGCCACGATGCGCAAGGCCTCCCATGCGCCGACCGTCTTCACGACGTTCGGGAGGGTGAGGGGATAGGAGAGGAACCGTCCCCGATAGAAGATGCGCGACAGCCGCGGCACTGTGAGGAAATCCTCGCCGAGCGTGTCCGTCCACAGTTGCTGGATTTCGGGTAGGAGCGTGAGGAATCGGTGTCCGCCGATATCGAATCGAAAGCCCCGATGGGTCTCCGTCCTTGCCAGTCCTCCCACTTGCCCGCGCTGTTCACACACCACGACCGGCACGTGTCGGCTGGCCAGCAGCCAGGCGGCCGTAAGCCCGGCCGGTCCGGCACCGGCCACGAAGACCGGAACAGGTTCCGTCACTTGCGTTCGGACTCGCCGGCGACCGGCAGTGCCCTTCCGATGACGGGCGCCGGCCCGATTCGCCGCAGCTTCTCGGCGACGTAAAGACCGACGCCGACGGCCAGACCCAACGCGCAGCACAGGTTGTGCAGCCAATGCCAGGCCATTGCGCGAACCGCGAACAAGGTCCCCCGCCGGCGCCAGAAGAAGACGGCCAGTCTTGCATCGAGAGCCACCTGCGCGACCGCAAGACCTGCCGCCACCGCGAGCATCCACGGTCGCCAAGGGGCGACGGCAAGCGCACCGAGCAGCAGGCAGGCCGCCGCGACGGCCGCGCGCCGCGACCAGCGCAGATTGAGGTCGTCGGGCAGGAGCCGGGTCTCGAGGACCAGCCGGGTCCAGGGTACGGCGCGATCGAACACGTCGGATCGCCAAAGCGTCTGTGCCGTCCAGCGCTTCAGGTGCGTCACCTGCAATGACGCGACCAGACGGATGCGAAACCCGGCGCGCCGCAGTTGCGCACCGAGAGCGATGTCCTCGATGCTCGGCCGGCGGTAACGCTCATCGAATCCGCCGACGGCGTTGAAGGCGTCGCGCGTGATGGCGCCGCACGCGCCCCAGAAGGTGCTGGCCTCGTCACGGGCCGTCTGGTGCGTAAAGTGGTGAGCGAGGTTCTTGTACTGCGACAGGAAATTGGTCTCGGCTGGCAGGTCGTCGTAGGAGCCGATCACCGCATTGCACGCGGGTGGCCCCGCGAGCGCGTCCAGCACACGCGCAACCAGGTCCGGCCGCACCGTCACATCCGCGTCGATGAACACGAGGACGCGGCCCCGTGCCACACGCACCGCGGCGTTGCGCGCCGCCGCGGGACCGCGCCTGATCGTCAGGACCACCACGCGGGCGCCGTGGGCCCTGGCCAGCGCGACGGCCTCCCGATCGCCCCCATCGACAGCGACGACGAGTTCGGCGCCTGGGTCCATTTGCGAGACGCTCGTCAGGCAGGCTCGCAGATGATTATCCGCCCGCACCGCCGGTACGATCACCGAGACCGCCGGTTCCACCCGGCTGCCTGAACGTCCGGTGTGCGGTCCCCGGTCGGACGATCGGGGTTGGGCCTCGGTTGAATACATGGCAAGGGCGCACCGGCGATTGCAACAACACTCGCGACGGCTAACGTTACTTCAGAGGCGGATGGGGCGCAAATGGCCCCCGTTCCTGCGGATACGATACGCGGCGGGACGACCACGTCATGTTCCGTCGTGCGCTTGAACCGCTCTCCGAGGGGTAACGCGACTGGGCGGCTGTCCGGGGCATCCCCTCCTGTAGCCGGATCCAGTCCAGTGCGATTCCCAACTCGCGTTCGTCCTGGCTGCCACCGGTGGACTTCGGGACGAAGGTGTCGGACGTGATCGAGAGCCTCGCGGGACCGGCCCGCAGTCGCGTGACCGCGGCGGCGGGCAGGACGACCTCGAATACCGCGAAGTCCGGTCCTGGATGCTCGACGGTGCCCACGGGCATGCGGTCGATCGACAACTGGACGTGCGGCGGCGCAACACCTTCGGGGCGGTAGGCGGCCAGGCGGAGGACGAGCGTGACGCCGGCCGCTTCTGGAACCTGCAGCAGTGGCAGGCTCACCTGAGCGTCGCCGCTCGTCCACCGCGCGCGGGCTGAGGGCATCGGCTCCGCGGCATAGAAACCACGAAACACGAACGCGAAATCCCGCTCGCCGACGTCAAGGACCACCGGCACCGCCACCGCGTGCGATTGGGCGAGGGGGACGATCTCGTACAGTTCGATCCCGATATCGGCGGTCCGCACTAGGCGCGGAAACTCGATCGCCGATGCGACGAGTGCCGTGTAGCGAAACGGCACGAGGTCGGCCTTTCGAACGTCGAACCCGTCGAAGTCGCTTCGCCGCAATCGGCGTGGCCCCTCTCCCCCGTTGCTGTCCAGCAGGAGGTATACCGGCCGTCCGGCGGCCGCCAGGCGATCGACCAGATCCCGGAGCGCGCGGCCCGGCGGCTCGCGCAGAGGTAGAAAGAGACCCGACCGGCCGAAGGCGTACTGCAGAGCCAGCGGCAGGTGACTCGGCACAGAGCCATCGGCGAGCACCACCGCCTGCGCCGGGATGCGATCGGCCAGCCGGGCGACCTGCTCGTGGACACCGCGCATTGGCGGATCGCGCAGCACGGGCTGAAGGTGAGCGATCGACATGCCAACCGCACCGAGTGGCAACAGCCAGGCGAGCCCACGGGTCCAGGGCGCGTCACGTCGATCCAGCAAGCGAGCGACAAGGACACCGGCGAACAGGAGCGCGACGGGCAGCACAACGGGAACCAACCGCCTGAAGTCGGAGGGCCACGTCGTGCGTTCGCGCCACGCGAACCAGAGAACCGCTTCAGCTGTAAACGGGACGACCACTGGCAGGAGCCGCGGGTTCATGTCCCGCAGGACCAGGCAGAACCCCGCAACCGCCGCGACGACGCCGAATGGCGTCAACACGTGGCTGACTGTGAGAGCGACACCGGGTGCGAAGACAGCCACGACGCCGACCAACAGGACCGCGAGGGCCACGGCGCGAACGACACGCGGCACCCGGCGGCTCAGTGCAACCGCCGCGCCCAACGCCGCGACAAGCAGCAACGCCATCGTGCCGCCCCCGGCGGAGGTTGATGAGGCCAGTCGCCAGGCGGCCTGCCACGCCGCGACCGCCAACCGCGTGGTATACGGCGCGGACACCGTGAACGCGTGGGCGAATGCGTGTCCGAGCGTCACGATCAGCGTGGTTGCGAACCACGGCCAGGCCCACCCCAGCAGGCCGCGCCTGCGCGCAAGGACTAGCCAGACCACGCCGAGCGGCCCGAACAGAAACAAGACATCGATCCGGACGAGCCCGGCGAGCCCGACGGCGGCACCTGCACACGCGCCCGCAATCCGGGAGTGCCGGTCGCACGCCATCAGTGTGAAGAGGATCGCGGCGAGCAGCAGGAACTGCGCGAGGATCTCCGAGGATGGCTGCCGCGCATACCACACCTGGCCGAAGTTCACGGCCAGCAACAGCGCCGACACGGTCCCGGCCGGGGCCGACCACGCTCGGCGGCCGATGAGCCCAGTGACCAATACGGAAAGCGACGCGAACACCACGTTCACGTAGTAGCCGCCCTGCGGTCCGGCCAAACCGAGGAAGACCGCGATCCACACGGGCAACAGGTGAAAAAAATTCGGCACAACCAAGTCCTGGTTGGTGGTGATCTGGATCCCTCCGGGGAACCGGTTGACCAGGTGCGGCCAGTCTCGATCGGCGCCCATCAACGCCGGGCGATCTTCTGCTGGAATCAGACTGAGGAGCGGATCCGCCGTGACCAGGGCTCCGGTTCGGTAGACCGATTCGCCGATCGCCAGATAGACTGAGGAATCGTAGCCCTCCACCAGATACTCACCGGGCTGCGAGAACAGCGGAGCCGCGACCAGGAGCGCCGCAGCAAACAAGAGCGCTACCCATCGCGGCATGGCAACCGGCTCCGGCTCGGACCGAAGGTCACGCCGGGCGAATACCCAGCCGCCGATGGTGAGGATGGCGGTGCCCGCGAGCGCGCGGCCGAGGGTGAAGACACCCAGTTCGGCCAGAATCATCCCGATCAACGACAGGCTCGCGATGGGGATAAAGAGGAGCAGGAGTCCGCGCTCGGGACGAACCAGCGAGTTTGTCATGCTGTCGGCGCCATCATACATACTCGGGGCATATCCCCTCGTAGAGCCGGGCGGCGGGCTCTGCCATCGTCGACGGGCTCGACTCTGTGATTGGCGTTTCTCTGGTGTTTGTTCGTCGCACCGCAGCTACGCGCCGTGGAGCTTGGTGACCGCACGTTCCACGAGACGCTTCAACGAATCTGATGGCCCGGCCACCGGCAGCGACAGTGTTTCCTTCAGCGCCTCGTCGTACGGAATGCTGCCCCACTGCAGCACATCCCATTCGGCGCGCGGCCGCGCCGCGTCAGCCGCGGTCGACCCTGGACGCACGTACGCCGCCATGCTCGGTGAGATCACGCCAATCGCGCCGCGCCTGACGACGGCAGCCTGCCAGAGACGACCGGTGCTGCCGTCTCCAAGCACCACTGCAACCGACATCAACCTACGTGTCATGAGAGATCCCTTCACACGCTCGTCAGTACTCCACCAGCAACCGCGCCGCACGCGTAATCTCCTCCTCGCTCGGCAGAAACGCCTCTTCGAGCGTGGGCGCATACGGCACGGGCGTGTCGAGCGCCCCAATCACGCGAATCGGCGCATCAAGGGCCTCGAACGCCTCTTCCTGGATGATGGCCGCCAGGCTTTCGCCGATGCCGCCGGTCCTGGTGTCCTCGTGGACAATGAGCACCCGGCCGCAATGGCACGCGACGGTGATGACCGTCTCGCGATCGAGCGGCGCCAGACTGCGCAGGTCGACAACCGTCGCCTCGATCCCGTCGTTTGCCAGAGAGGCCGCCACTCGCATCGCCACGTGCACGTAGGCGCCGTAGGAGATGATGGCGAGGTCGTCCCCGGCACGTCGGATGGCGGCTTTGCCCAACGGGATCGGAACCGGGGCCGTCTCACCCAGCACCTGCTTGATGGACGGATCGCGATAAAGCGCGATGTGTTCGTAGTAGAGAACCGGATCCGGATCGGCGACCGCCGCCGCGAGCAACGCGCGAGCGTCGTGCGGCGTCGACGGCACGACGATCTTCAGTCCGGGCGTGCGGTAGAACCAGGCTTCGGTGTTTTGGCTGTGGTACGGCCCGGCGTGGCGCAATCCGCCCCATGGCATCCGAAGCACCATCGGAACGGGTTGGCCGAACCGGTAGCGGTTCTTCGCGGCGTTGTTCACCAGTTGATTAAAGCCGGTCGCCACGAAATCGTTGAACTGCATCTCGGCGATTGGTCGCAGACCGGCCAGCGCCGCACCCACCGCCGCGCCGATGATGGCGGCTTCCGCAATCGGGGCATTGATGATCCGATCGCCATACGCCTTGAGCAGGGGTCGGAGCATCAGAAAGGCATTGCCGTACTTGCCGCCGACATCCTCGCCGAACACAAAGACGCGCGGGTCGTCGCGAAGCGCGTCCTCGATTCCCCGCATCACGCCTTCGAGCAGCGTCTGCCCCTTCGGATCGAAGGGCGGCCCGGGTTCGAGCGGCGGCAACCCGCAACCGGCCCGGACCGCGCGGCGTGCCTCGGCGCTGAGCACTTCCACGCGTGGTCGCGCGCAACTGCCGTCGACGACTCCCGTGCCCACGCTAGCGGCATCCGGCCAGGGCGCGGCAATGACGGCTTGCGCCTCAGTCTCGACCATGGCTTCGGCATCCTGTTTGAACCGCGCGACGGCATCGGCATCGATCACGCCGTCGTCTACCAACCGAGCGGCGTACCGCTTGATCGGGTCGCGGCCGACCCAGAAGCCGTACTGCTCGGCGTCCGCATAGCCGGTTCCCGTCAACTCGGGGTACTCCCACGACGGGGGCACGTCTCGTCCGTGATACAGCATGTCGTCGTGGTGCGCGTGGCCACACATCCGCATGCAGACCAGTTCGATGAGCGCTGGCCCGCTTCCACCACGAGCTCGTTCGGCGGCCCAGGCAAACGCCGCGGCAATCTCGTCAGGATCGGTCCCATCAATCGTCATGCCGGGAATGCCGTATCCGACGGCCTTGTCCGCAAAGACGCGCGCAGCCGTCTGATCGGACAGCGGCGTCGATAGCGCCGTCTGATTGTTCTGAACGCAGAAGATCACGGGGAGCCGGCGCACGGCGCAGAGGTTGATCGCTTCGTGCCATTCTCCCAGCGAGGTCGCGCCATCGCCGAGGTAGGACACCGCGATGCGCTCGCTGCGGGTGTGCGCAAACGCCAGCCCCATGCCAGCCATCGACAGCGTCGGCACGAGCAATGGTGCGGCCGGCGGATAGATGCCCCACGCGAAGTCGCCGATGTGCAGATCGCGGCCGTCCATCGGCGGACCGGCCTTTCCCATCTGCGCCGATAAGACCATCCGCACCGTCTCGGGCTCCGGGCGCATGGCCACGACAGCACCGAGATCGCGAATCATCGGCGAAATAACATCGCCCTCCCACACGCCGCCGGCCGATCGGTAGGTCGCGCCCCGCCGCAGCCTGATGACCGAGGCGTAAATCGCCTCCTGGCCGAGCGATCTGAATCCCTTTCCCTGGAATGAGGCTTTTCCGTACTTGACCTCGCCCCGGGCGAAGAACGTCTTGAGCCGGTTGTCGATGGCTCGCGTCAGGATCATGCCGCGCAGGATTTCGCGACGCTCGTCAGGGGTGAGCGACAGCGCGAGGACCTCGCGCCGCAGGAAGCCATCACACGCGTCCTGAAGCTCGACCAGCGCTGCATCGACACGCGTCGCGGCGCCGACGCCAGGCGTCACTTCCGCGGCGGGGTCGCGCGCGAGGCCGGACGTCCGTTCGGCCAGCGCCCGACGGAGCGGCGACCGGAGCGACTCGACATCGGCTGGGCCACGGACAGGCCCGCCCGCGATCACGGCGTCAACCGCAGAACGGGCGACCGCGGCCGCAAACGGGTGACGCTCGAGCACGAACGCGTCGAACCGGGCTGGGAGGCTGGCGAGTCTGTCTGGCAACATGGGTGTCACGAATCCTACGGCACAGTTGGAGTTCGGGCAAGGACTCAGGTGGTGGCCCCTTATCGATGTCTCTTCCCCGATTAGGATCCGTAGCCGGACGCACGACGCAGGGCGCGCAAGCCGGACCGCGCCGAGAGCACGGCACGCGATGGCCAACCGTCGAGCAAGGCCAGCGACGCGCGCTTCCGGAGGTAGTACGCATCGATGCGTTCGATGGTCTCCAACCGACTCGCGGGAGACGCCCACGCCAGCCGGATGCCGAAGCCTGCTGCGAACTGCTCGCGGACGAGCCGCGCAATGCCGATCGGCGCATCGCCGTACGGGTACGCAAAGCTCCGGACGGGCCTGCCCAGCGCGTCTTCGAGACGCGCCCGGCTGTCCAGCACCTCGCGTGCCGCCACGTCAGGCAGAAGACTCGACAGCCGCTGATGGGTCACTGCGTGCGCGCCAATCTCGACACCGGCGGACGCGATCTCGACCAGCGCCGGCCGATCGAGCAGGCGCTCCACCGGCGCCATGGTCTGCCGCCCCGGCCAGTCGGCATGACCGCCCAGGCGCCCGGCGACGACAAACAGCGTGGCCGCAAATCCGAAGCGGGTCAGGCGCGGCATCGCCTCACGCGCGAAACTCACCAGCCCATCGTCAAACGTGAGCATCAATGCCATCGCCCCCGAAGTGATACGGCGGATAGAACGTCGTCACCATGCAGAACTTCATCCGCGTCGCCACCTCCGTCCTCTGCGCTCTCCGCCATCATTTTTCACACACGGGTTCCAACTCGCTTGGCCGATAATGCCACAAGTCCGGGCCCGTTCTTCCACGCCCGTCGAAGACGTTCGGTGGGACGCTGGAGATATTTGTCGTGAGCGCCGCGTGTTGAACGAGAATCAACTCGTATCGTTTCTGGGCGACCTGGCCATGGCCCTCCGGCTACTGCGCCGGCTTCCGGGCTATCTCCGCCGACCGCTGACCCTCGACCACTGCCACTCGATTCTCCGCCAGCGTCTCGCACGGCGCGAGGCCGACTTTCTCGATCTGGCGAGAGCGACGATCTTCGCGGATCGCACGAGCCCATACCTGGCACTCCTGGAAATGGCCGGATGCGAATCGGGCGACCTGGAGCGACTCGTCAGTCACGAGGGAGTGGAAGGCACGCTCAGCCTGCTGTTTCGTCAGGGCGTGTATCTAACCGTCGATGAGTTCAAGGGCCGCATCCCCCTCATCCGCGGGAGCACGACCGTCGCGATCGGTGCCGATCGATTCCGCAACCCGCTCTCGGTTCCGCACCTCGGGGTGACGACCAGCGGCAGTCGCGGTCTGCCCACCCGCGTTCGGCTGGACATCGCCTCCGTCCGGGACAGGGCGGTCAACATGTGTCTGGCGCTTGATGCCCGTGGTGGTGCGCGGTGGCGGACGGCCGTGTGGAGCGCACGGGGTATCACTCCGCTGCTCTGGTTCTCCGGGTACGGCGAGCCTGCTGTGCGGTGGTTTCTGATAACGGACCCGGGGAGCCTTGGCCTGGCATCTCCGTTCTGGTGGAGCATTCAGACGATGGCCTGGGCGAGCCGGATCGCCGGAGTGCCCGTGCCATCCCCTGAGTTCGTATCCGTCGAGGCGCCGGCCCCGATCATCGAGTGGATCGGGCAGACGCTCGGGGCGGGCGATGTTCCTCATCTCTGGGGAGCTCCGAGCTCGGTCGTGCGCCTGTGCCAGGCGGCCGAGGAGGCTGGCATCGACCTCGCCGGCGCCCGGTTCACGATCACAGGCGAACCGGTGACCGAAGCGAGGCTCGCGGCCATCCGCCGGGTCCACGGCGACGCCGTGCCCGATTACGGGAGCGTGGATTCAGGCGGCTCCATCAGCTACGGCTGTCTGTCTCCCGAAGCGCCCGACGAGGTTCACGTCTTCAGCGACCTCAATGCGGTGATCCAGGCCGACGGTCCTCCATTTCCCGCGGGCGCCCTGCTCGTATCGTCGCTCCGGCCGACAACCCCGTTCGTCCTTCTCAACGTCTCAATGGGCGATCGCGCGACGATCACGCGTCGCCGATGCGGCTGTCCCCTGGAAACGCTGGGCTGGCGAACCCACCTGCATTCGATCCGGAGCTACGAGAAGCTGACCGCCGGCGGTGTGACCTTCGAGGACACCGACGTCGTTCGCGTGCTGGAGGAGATTCTGCCTCGCCGGTTTGGAGGCGGTCCGGCAGACTACCAGTTGGTCGAGAGCGATGCGGCAGACGGCCAGCCGCGACTCCGCCTGCTGGTGCGCACATCGGTAGGCCCAGTTGATCCGGCCGAGGTATCCAACGTCTTCCTGGATGCCATCGGAAGCGAGTCAGAGGCCAGCCGGCACATGGCTGATCAGTGGCGGCAGGCGGGCTTCCTGCGCGTCGAGCGAGCAGACCCCCACGCCACGACGTCGGGCAAGATCCTGCACCTGGTGACAGGCCCGACTGGTCGATCGGGAGACCTCGGCGATGGCCACACGGGTGGACGATGAGAGCGGTCCCTTCACGGTCATCGTCTCCCACGCGTCAGCGCTCGGTCGCCATCTTCTGCACGGGGGAGATTGGGCATTTTCAGCGGCTCCGGCCCCTGATCTCCGGCCTGACCGAAAGAGGGATTGCGGCACACGTATTCTCCGATCGTCGAGTCAAGCCACACGTTGAGGGGGCCGGCGGCGTCTTCGTGGATCTGTTCGAGCGGTATCCGCTGGAGCACGTCGAGGACACATCGATCCCGATCCCGTGCCGGCACGTGACCTTCGCCGCAACATACGCTGACCAGATCTGCGCAGACGTGGGACAGACCGGGGCGTCGATGGTGATCCACGACACCTTTGCCGTCATCGGCCGCGTGGTCGCGACGCGCCTGCGCATCCCCCGCGTCAACGTCTGCGCTGGCCACAACGTGGACCCGGCACGTTTCCAGGCCATGCTGCGGACGGACCCACGAGTGCGCATCTCGCAGGAGTGCTGGCGGGCCGCGGATGTGTTGCGAGACGCCTGGGGCATCGACGACGCATCGCCGTTTTGCTACGTCTCGGGGCTCAGCCCGGATCTCAACATCTACTGCGAGCCTCCTGAGTTCCTCGGAGCGGACGAAAAGCGGATCTTCGAGCCCGTGGCGTTTTTCGGGTCACTTCCGTCTCCAACGGATCGGCCGGACGGCGACCAGGGAAGCAACGAGGGGTTTGGAGATGGCTGCGCCAGCATGCGCAAGGTGTTTGTGTCCTTCGGCACTATCGTCTGGAGGTATTACGCGGCCGACGCCCTGCGCGCCCTTGCCACCCTTGCGGAGACATTCGCCGGGATCGATAATCTTCGCGCGATCATCAGCCTCGGAGCGACGCCAATCGGAGACGACGCGGTTGCCGCGCTTGCGCGGCCGAACGTGTCGGTCAGGAGCTACGTCGATCAATGGAGGATCCTGCAGGAGGCAGATGCCTTTGTGACCCACCACGGCATGAATTCGACGCACGAGGCCATTTACCATCGCGTGCCGATGGTCTCCTATCCGTTCTTCTGGGATCAGCCCTCGCTGGCGGCCAAGTGCCAGGAGTTCGGACTGGCGATCCGGTTGACGGATGGCCAGCGCGGCGCATTTGGCGAGCACGAGGTTCGTGCCGCGCTCGCGAGGCTGGATGCGGAGCGAGAGTCGATGCGGACAGCGCTGTGCCGGGCCCGCGAGTGGGAACTGGCAGTCGTCGACAACCGCGCCGCCGTCCTCCAACAGGTCATCGATCTCATTCCAGGATCGATTCAGGGGATTCAGGGAGGATCCGGCCTCCGTTCTTAGTCCCTGTCTCTCGCTTCTGTCCGGGCACGGCATGCCGTGCCCCTGCGACGGATCCACAGGCATCGACGGTCCCGTAAGGGCAACAGACTGTGGTTGGCCCAGTGTCACGGCGGGCAAGGGGTCCCACCCCGACGCGTTCTTCCCGAACCCCGTTCGGCCAAGTCCGCACCTGCGTGCCGGGCTGGAGCCCGGCGATCCCAGGGGTGTCACGCTGTCGAATCCCCAATCCCTAATCCCTACTTCCCAGCTTCGGCCAAGTCCGCACCTGCGTGCCGGGCTGGAGCCCGGCGATCCCAGGGGTGTCACGCTGTCGAATCCCCAATCCCTAACCCCTGCTTCCCAGCCCCCTCACTGAATCACCACCAACCACCCCTTCCCGGGTTCGATCGGAATCGGCCCGCCGACCTCGAACGCGCGGCCGTCCTGGAAGCCCGTGATCGCCGGCGCGGTGATGCGCACCCTCGACGGGTCGAGCCCCAGCGCCTTCCAGTCGATCGCGAGGCGCACGTCCACCTTCTCCTTCGCCCACGTCGCCAGCGCGATCATGGTCTTGCCCTCGCGCACGTACGCCGTCGCCAGCACGTCGTCTCGTCCCGTCTTGACCGGGTTGGTCGGCACCCAATACCCGATCATCCGGCTTTCGGTGGTCCCGAATTCGTCCCACGCCTTCCACATCGACCGCGGATCGCCCGACCACGGCAGACGGCCCGTCATGCCGTAGACCATGCCGCGCCACGGATTGCCGCCGCCTTCGAGCATCTCTCCCATCAACCCGAACGGGATGCCGGAGATCTCGGTCAGCCAGTAGTCGGGCGCCGAGTTGTAGTCGAAGTACTCGCCAAACCACAGCCGGTTCAAGTACGGAAAGTGCTCCAGATAGAGATTTGCGCTGCTCGCGAACCCGTCGCGCACGTTGTACTGATTCGCGGAGTGCAAGTCGATCATCGCGTCGGGACGATGACGGTCGAGCACTTTGCGCACCCGCTTCATCGTCAACCGATCGAACGCCACGTCGTCTATGTAGAGGCCGTCGATGCCCACATTGCGCGCCAACCAGTCGAGGCCTTCGACGTAGAAGTTGTGCCACCGCGAGACGCCACTGTTGACGATGGCCGCGTCCTTAAGTTCCGGTACGAACCAAGCCGCAATGTAGTTCGACCCGAGATGCTCCTGCAGCCACGAGAACCCGCCGCCCGCGCCGGGCGCGAACACCTCCTCGCCAAGGCTCCGCAACGCGAAGACCTCTGGCGCGCGATTCGTCAACTCGCGCACGGTGTAGTAGATCTTCACGCGCATGGCGTTGGCGTGCGCCTGGTTAATGTACGCCTTCATCTCACCCGGACGGAAGAACGGGTAGTTGATGTACGGGTTGATCGCGTTGGCGTGATGGACGTTGACCACGTTGGCGCCGGTGGCAAGCACATCATCGACAGGCTTGAAGGCGTGGAAGAAACGCGTCGAGAATTGGGCCTTCGGATCGATCGTCTTGAACGGCGTCAGCAGCAGCCTGAAGTTGAAGTAGAGCGTCTCGTCCTTCGCCATCGTCCGCGCGCCGCTGAAGCAGCTCACCAGATAGGTGGAGGCGTCCTTCTCGGCGAGCCGGCAGCCGCCCTTGCCGCCGTTGTACCAGGACGCCGGCATCACCAGCGGCTTGAGGGTGTAGAAGTTGGTGTTGAGCGGGCGGACGTACTTGTCGTCCTTCAACGTAAACTGCAGCCCCGCGTTGACGTCGCCAATCCACGCCGAGTCGTGGTTGTTCTTGACGTCCCACTTCCAGTCGAACGACGCCGGCCGCCGCCCGCCCTTGAAGCCCAGGCCCATCAGGTAGCGCGCCACGTCTGACGCGATCGGAATCTCCAGCCGCACATCGTCGACCGGTGTGGACCGCGAAGCGCGAAGGCGGACGGTGAACTCGATGTTGCCATCGAAGTCCATCTGCGCGTCGGTCTCCATCGAGAGCGGCCCGGCCGTCCCCCGCGCGCGCCATGCCGCCGCACCGGGCGCCTGCTTCGTGAAGGTCGGCCCGCTGCCCGACCACGGCGTGACCGCTCCGTCCTTGCTCGAGACGACGAGCGCCACCGGGCCGGTCAGAACGCGACGGCCGTTGCCCGCGGCCAGACGCGTCATCTCGATGTCGAAGCGGCTGTCGATCTGCTCGGGAAATCCCAACGTGTTGAGCGTCACGCGACGGCCGAGCACCTCGACCGTCTTCCCCGCCGCCTTGACCGGCGTGTAGGGCTTCACCAGTTCGTCATCGAAGGCCAGTGTCGAATCGAGCCAGCGCAGGCGCGACAATCGCCACGGTTCGTCGTCGCCGTGCGCGGCAATGAGCGTGTTCGACACGCGGAGCGAAAACGGCACAGATGTCGGCGCCACCCCACGCGCCGACACGGTCAGCATGCCGGCGTAGTCGCCAGCCACCGCCGTATCGGGCACCTGCACACCGCACCAGATGGCCTGCACCTTGCCCTTCTCGACGTTGACCACACGCGAGAAGGCCTGACCTGCCGAGTCGACGCCGTCCGTGTTGATGCACGTGAAGCGTGAGCCGGCGATGGCCGCCCTGCCACCCGTCGCCCCGCGCAATCCGTCAAGGTGCACCCGGACGTTCTCGACGAGGCCGCGCGCCGCATAGACGCCCAATTGGAACGCGTAGAACTCGCCGCGCATGGCCTCGCCCGTGAACGGGGCCGCGGGCCCTCGCCTGATCCACCGGAGCGGCAGATTGTCGTTCATCTTGATCGGGTTCGTGCGGTCTTCCGCAAACACGAAGTACGGCGACGTCGGACTGGCGGTCTCGAGCGCGGTCACTTCGGCCTTGGTCGCGATCACCTCCATTGGGAAGAAGCTGTTGAACTGATCGATCGCCTGGATCTCGACGACCCTTGTCGCGGGCAGAAAGAGCTCCAGCACCGTCTGAGGCCCGTCGGCGGAAAGGTGGTTCTTGGACAGCCACTTCTCGTCTGCCGTGAGTTCAGGCTCCGGATAGGTCACCTTGGGATAGTTCGATCGCCCGGCTCCGACATTCGGCAGATAGTAGACGAAGTAGTCGCCTGCCGACGGTGCCTGGAAGACGAGATGGCCATACTCGCGATTGATCGACATTCGCGCGACGTTGAGCACGCGGCCGCCTGTTTGGGCGTCCATCACGATGATGTTCTTGCGCTCGGGCTGAAGATCGCGACGCCGCCACGGAATGCGGACTGAGATGGCGTCGAACGCCCCTGGAACTCTGACCACAGCGCGGTGATTCCCGTACTTCTCGGCATCCCATGAGCCAATCCCGTACGGCACGTCTGCATCCGGCATGGCCACCGTCGCGCCACACGCCTTCCGGACGCTGTCGATGATGCCGGCGAGTTTCGGCTGCTTCAGGAACGGCTCGAGGCCGTCCTTCGTGAACGGAAGCGCCGCCACAGGTCGGCTCAGCCCATCCGTGATGGCGAGCGCCTCGCGACAGTCCTTCGCCTGCGCAAGCGACTCGGCGCGCCGCGCGCGCACCTCGATCCAGATCTGCCGGACGTTGATGCCGCCTTCGACGCGCGGGAAGAACCGGCCCGCGAACTGCTGCTCGGCCTCGTCGTACCGACCGGCCTCGGCAAGCAGAAGCGCAAGTTTGTAGACCAGTGAGGCGGGCAACGCCTTCTGGTCCGGATAGCTCAGCAGCGCCTTGGCGCGATCGGCGGCGGGTCTGCCAGCCTGCGTCAGCGCCTGCTCGAGCCCGGTGTAGATGCCGATGTTCTTGGCGTCGTACCGAGTGCCCTCCTGAAACAGCTCGATCGCCTTGTCAAGCGCCCCGGTCGCGGCAAGCGTGGCGCCCATGTTCCTATGCAAAGTCGGAATCGTCGGCTTGAGGCTGCGCGCCAGTTCCCAGGCCTTGAGCGCGGTGTCGACCATGCCGCCAGACAGGTACAGCGATCCCAGCAGAAATTGCGCCGTCGCGTCCTTCGGATTCCGCTTCACGGCGTCCGCCAGCACCTCGAGCGATTCGGGCCGGTGGGGAAACACGTACGTAGTCGGCAGCGTAGCGGCCTGCGTGTAGTCAGCATCGGGACTCTGCCCGAGCTGCGAGCGGCAATACCCGCGGTAGTACGCGAGCAGCGGGTAGTGTTCGGGCCTCGGCATGCCAGGTTCGGTCACGACCTCGGGTCCCGAGGGATAGGAACGGCCCAGCAGGTCGACAGCGTCTGCGTACAAGCCGAACTTCATGTAGTCGGCTGCCATCTCGATGATGCGCTCGGGGTCCGCTGCCAGGTGCGCCCACAACCCCGCGTCGGCTGCCCCAAGTCGCACAGCCTCGACGCGCAACAGGGAACTGGTCGGATCCATCAGCCGCCAGCCGGCAAGGCGTGCGCGGGCCTTCTCTGTCTGTCCTGCGGTGCGGAGAAGCGCCACTTCCATCCCGCCTGCTCGCACCGCATCCGGCGCGGCCTGGGTGGCGCGATTGAGCCGATCGAACGCCTCCGTGCGGTCGCCAACCTTCCACGCGAGAGCCGCAAGGTTGAAGAGCGACGCCGAGGCATACGTCCCGTACTGCTGCGCCGATTCCCAACCGACTTCCGCCCGCCGGCTGCGCCCGAGCGCCCGCTCGGCCACGCCGATGTAGTAGGCCATCTCGCGATCGTTGCTGACGCGGGAGAGGGCCTTCGTCAGCAGCGGCACGGCGGCCTCGAACTGCTTGAGGCCCACGAGCAGGCGTCCAGCCGATCGATTCAACTCGAGACTCTCGGGGAACTTCTTGAGACCCTCGCGATAGGTCGCCATCGCGACGAGCAGTTGGCCATCCAACTCCTGCTGCTGGCCCAGGGCCGCGTAATCGCCATCGGTCCGGCCCGCTGGCGGCGGCGCCTGGAAGGCAGGCTGCGCGCCGGGTCTGATCTCTCCCCGGCCGGCAAAGTCGTAGGTCCCCTCGGTGTGGCTCAGCACATCTGCGCCAGACGCGTCGGTGACGCGAATGGCGTACGTGCCGGCCGACAGTTGCCCGGCGAACTTCCGGCGGAACGTCGCCGTCGGCGACAGATCCACGCGCTCGCTCGCCACCGTGCGTGCGCCGTCAACGATGCTCAGTGTGGCGCCAGCAATGTTGCGCGTCACGTTGAGGGCCACGTTGAGCGTCACGAAGCCTGGCTTCTCCGGCACGCGACTGAGGTTCACCAGCGCATCCGGATTGGCCCTCGACAATCCCTCGAGGTCCAGCATCGGCATCCAGTACTCGCTGAACCTCAGGGTCTGTTGCGGCTCGAGGAAGCCATAGGTCTCCTGGTTCCTGAATGGCCCCGCCTGGATCTCGACATAGGCACTGTTGTTGTCCGAGAGCGCCTTGCGCCAATCAAGGCCATCCGCGTCGCTGCTCCACGACCAGAACTTCTTCGACGGCAGGTCGATCGACGATGAGTAGTGAACGATGCCCGACTTGGTCTTCGGGTGATAGACACCCATGTAGGGCTCGCGGCTGCCGTGGCTGAACCGCGATACGGGCCCGTACTTGTGATTGCCGACCACGCTCAGGTCGTGACCCGCCGAATCGATGGGCCACGTATCGACAAACGCGAAGCCGTGCGAGGCGGTGAACTCCATCGGGTAGAGGATCTTCGAGTCGTCCCACACCTGCACGCCCGCGTTGGTCCACCAGTAGAAGCGATGCCGCGTGTCGCTGCGGTTGTAGAGCGTGGTGTGCTGCTCGAGCACGGCCCGTCCCGGCAACAGGCGAAGCTGCACGCGCCACTGCATGCCGTACGGACGGTCGATGTTCCCCACCCAGACCGACGCGCCGCCGTCGGCATCGGTCGTCGTGGCGAAGTCAACAGGCGAGACCGTCATCCAGTTGTGGGAGACGGGGAAGTTGAACTCGACGCCAAACGCAGCCCACGCGCCGCGATACGCGATGCCAGCCAGCTTGATGGAGGGATTCGCGTAGAACAGTTGCTGCCCGTTGCGCTTGTCGGTGCAGCTGTAGAGATGGCCGCCGAGATCCGGCAGGATCAGGCATTTCAGATACTCGTTTTCGAGCCACAGCGCGCGCCAGTTCTTCTCAATCCGCTTGTCCGTCAGATTGTTCCGCAGCGTGTAGGGATAGTTGAACCGCCCCGCCTGGAACAGATCGAAGGGGGGATTCACATCCGGGGCGCCTTCCTCGTAGGTTGGGATCGCGACGGTATCCTGCCAGGCGCGCACAGCCGAAGGCGTGGGCGCGGTGGCGGTCGACTGGTGTCCGCCCAGGAGCGACGACGAACAGAGAGCCGCGAACACTGCGGCGACCAGAGTGCCCGGGACGACGCGACGGAGACGGAGATGGTGGACGATGAGCATCGATAGCCCCCTTGAGACCAATCCCGGCGAAAACTCCTGCCTGGAGTTCCCGCTCTAAGGGAGACTCTACTCCGACGGAGCGGGTTTCTGGAACGGGAGTCCAGTGAAGCTTCGCCTCAAACCGCCGAGTGCGGACGGACCCTTTCTATGTCGTCATTCCGGCGTACGCCGGAATCCAGTCGTGTACCTCTCTGGACCCCGTATGCCACCCCAACGCGGCTGCCGCGTTGGGGACCC
>Ga0315273_10003167_pt1 | contig 19746 bp, 20 predicted proteins | sample YL17G02_0_MG_FD_205753 | JGI IMG/M metagenome (GOLD analysis project Ga0315273, IMG submission 205753) | Sediment microbial communities from Yellowstone Lake, YNP, Wyoming, USA - YL17G02_0 | ecosystem: Environmental > Aquatic > Freshwater > Lake > Sediment | place: USA: Wyoming | collected...
GACGAGGTCGGTCGGCGTGGCGCCGGCGGCGCCCATACGCACCAGGTCACGTTCGGTGAGGATCCCTACCGGCCGGTCACCGTCGACCACCACGACCGACCCGACGCCCTGCTCGCGCATTCGGGCCGACGCGGCGGTGATCGTCTCGTTCGCGGTGGCCGTCACCGCCGGGTGGCTCATGATCTCGCCGACCGATCGGGTCCCGCCGCTCACACATACCCCACTTCTCGACTCCTCGAATGCGATTCTACGCAGGGGCGCCGTGGCGGCCCTCGCCCTCAGCGAACCGGCGGATGCCCTCGCGCGACTCCGCGGTCGCGAGCGTGGCCATGCCGAGGCGCCACTCGTTCGCGAGCGCGTCGTCGAACGAGAGGCCGGCCTGCTCGTACACCGAGCGACGGTCGTTGCGCAGGCACGATTGGGGCAGGCTCGCCAGCTCGTGTGCGAGCACGGTTGCGTCCTCGAGCGCATGTCCGGGTTCGGCCAGCCGGTTGGCGAGTCCCATGTGCAGGGCCTCGTCGCCGGAGACCCCCCGCCCGGTGAGGATCAGGTCGAGCGCATGGCTCTGGCCGATCAGGCGCGGCAGCCGCACGGTGCCGCCGTCGATGAGCGGCACCCCCCACCGCCGGCAGAACACACCGAACGTCGCGTCACTGGCGGCGACCCGCAGGTCGCACCACAGCGCGAGCTCGAGACCGCCCGCCACCGCGTATCCCTCGACTGCGGCGATGACGGGCTTGTCGAGCAGCATCCGGGTCGGACCCATCGGCCCGTCGCCGTCGTCGGACATCGTGTTTCCGCCGCCTTCCAGCATCGCCCGCAGATCCGCGCCGGCGCAGAAGGTGCCCCCCGCCCCGGTCAGGATCGCCACGGCGCTGGCATCGTTCCCGGCAAAGGCTCGGAAGGCGTCGGCGAGGCCTGCCGCGGTGGCGCCGTCGACCGCGTTGCGCCGCTCGGGGCGATCGATCGTGACGATCGATACCGGCCCGTCGTGCTCGACGCGCACCGTCACGGGCTGCACTCTCCCGTCGGATCGTCGCGGGTGGCCACGAGGTGCGCGAGCTCGTTGAGGCTCGCGAGGCTGCGCGGCCCGCCCGAGCGTGCCGCGTGGACGCGGTGCACCGAGGTGTACTCGGGGTGGAACCACAGCGGCGGCGCGATGCCGAGCACGCGCGCGAGATAGACGTTGATCACCCCGCCATGGCACACGACGGCGACCTTCGCGCCCGCGAATCGATCGATGATCGAATCCATCGCGGGCACGACCGCGGCCTGGAACGCGACCGGGTCCATGCCGCCGACGTCGTCCCAGCGTCCCTCGACCGTCGCCTGCCACCGCTCGTCCTTGAGCGCGCGCAGCTCCTCGATCGGGATGTACTCACCCGAGGTCGCGTCGTACTCGGACACCCCCGGATCGATCTCGGGGGTGATCCCGAGCACGGTGGCGAGCGGTGCGGCAGTCTCGCGGGCGCGCCGGAGCGGGCTGGTGATGATGGCGTCGACGCCGTCACCGGCCAGCCACAGACCGAGGCGCGTCGCCTGCTCGGTCCCTCGATCGGTCAGCCCGGGATCGGCGGGACCCTCCACCTCGCCCTGCTCGATGCGGACGGGCTCGGCGTGGCGGATCAGCAGTAGCTCCATGGTGCTCCGTCTCAGTCGGTGAGCGCGAAGCCGAGTACGGCCTCGAGCTCGGCGAGGGCGACGGCGGGATCGCCGACCTTGATCGTGGTCATCCCGAGCGCGCGCGCCGACTTGAGGTTCACGCCGAGGTCGTCGAGGAACACGGTCTCACCGGGCGTGACGCCCAGGCGACTGCACGTCAGCTCGTAGATGCGGGGGTCGGGCTTGCGGAGCCCCTCGATCGCCGACTCGACGATGATGTCGAACACCTCGCCGAGCGCGGGGGTGTGCTCGCCGACGCCCGGTGCCTCGTCATCGGGGCGCCAGTTGTTCGTGAGTGCCGCGGTCCGGAGGCCCCGGGCCCGGATGCATCGGATCGCGGTGAGCATCTCGGGGCGGGCGCCGGCACCAGCGCCGATGTCGGCGAAGAGATCGGCGACCACGACCGTGCCGCCGGCCATGGCGCACTCGGCCTCGAACTCGTCGGCGAACCCGTCCATCGACAGCTCGCCACGCTCGAGGCGCGACCACGCGTTGTCGTCTCCACCCGCGAGCACGACCTCGCTGAGGAAGCGATGTGGGAGACCGGTGCGGGTCTCGTAGGCGCGGAAGGCGTCGATCGGCGACGGCATGACGACGCCGCCCAGGTCGAACACGACTGCAGAATGGGCCACGGCCGGGGACGCTACCGTGCCCTCGTGCGCGATCCGAGGTCCCAGAGCGCCCCGTTCTCGGCACGCGGCGTTGCGCCCAGCGCACGTCAACGTGCCGAGAAGCCGGCCGGGGTCAGCCGGCGTGCGTTTCTCGGGGCCGCCGCCGGACTCGGGTTGGCGGTCGCCACCCCGCGGGGGCTGCGCTCGCCGCTGCTCGTCGCCCGCGACGCGCCCCGGCTCTCGGGCCCGGCCTTCACGCTCGGCGTCGCTTCCGGCGACCCGTTGCCCGGACGTGTCGTGCTGTGGACCCGTCTCGCGCCCGAGCCGCAGACGCCGACCGGCGGGATGCCGGCGGAGCCGGTGTCGGTTCGCTGGCAGGTCGCGCGCGACGAGGCATTCGGGAAGATCGTTCGACAGGGCAAGGCGAGAGCAGAACCGGACGCGGCGCACAGCGTGCACGTCGACGTCGCCGGGCTCGAACCGGCCACCGACTACTTCTACCGGTTCATCGCCGCCGGTGAGGAGAGCCCGGTCGGTCGCACCCGCACCGCTCCTGCTCCTGACGCGTCGACGCGTCCTGTGCGCTTCGCGTTCGCGTCCTGCCAGCAGTACGAGGAGGGGTACTTCACCGCACACCGGCATCTCGCCGAGGAGGACGTCGACCTCGTGGCGTTCCTCGGCGACTACATCTACGAGGATGATCCGTCCGACGGCAAGGCGCGGCGCCACGAAGCATCGGAGCCCACCGACCTCGCCGGCTATCGCCTTCGGTACGCGACCTACAAGGCTGATGCCGATTTGCAGGCCGCGCACGCCGCCCACCCGTGGGCCGTGATCTGGGACGACCACGAGGTCGAGAACAACTACGCCGCGGATCGCGCGCAGCGCGACACGGTGTCACCCGCCGAGTTCCTGACCAGGCGGGCGGCCGCGTACCGATCGTGGTGGGAGCACCAACCGGTCCGGCTTCCGGCTCCGACCGGGCCCGACGTGCTCATGTACCGCACCCTTGCTTTCGGCCGACTGGCCACGTTCCAGCTGCTCGACACGCGCCAGTACCGCACCGACCAGGCGTGCGGGAGCGCGGTCGACATCGGAGCTCCGTGTCCCGACGTGGACTCGCCCGACGCCACGCTCCTCGGCGACACGCAGTCGCGGTGGCTCTCGCGTGCGCTCGACGAATCACGGGCCCGCTGGAACCTCATCGCGCAGCAGGTCATGGTCGGCCCGGTGAACTTCGCCCCCACGCTCCCCGATGGCGGCATCGTGAACCTCGACCAGTGGGACGGGTACACCAGTGCCCGCGGCTCCCTCGTGAAGCAGCTGGCGAAGCTCGCGCCCAACCCGGTCGTGCTCACCGGAGACATCCACTCCTCGTGGGTCCACGACCTCGTCGCCGAGACCAACGGCGCTTCGGGGACGAGCGACCGGGTGGTCGCGACCGAGCTCGTCGGCACATCGATCACGTCGAGCTTTCCCCTCGAGTCGGTCGTGCAGGGCGCGGTCGCCTCGCAGCCGACCATCAAGTACTTCGAAGGAACCAAGCACGGCTACGTCAGAGCCGAGGTCGACAAGGAGCAGCTCCGGGCCGATTTCCGGTACGTGTCGGGGATCGGCTCACCGACGGCCACGATCGAGACCGGCGCGAGCTTCGTCGTCGAGGCCGGTCACCCCGGCGCGCAGCCCGCCTGACTCCTCGACGGCGACGCCCTCGCGTCGACGATCGTCCTAGATTCTGGTCGCGCTCGCTCGGCGCCGGGTTGCCCGGTGCCGCTCCTGCGGAGCCGCTCGGCTGCTCCTAGAGTGCGCTCCGTCACGATCGCAGCCCGCAAGGGCGGGAGGAGGCTCGGCATGTCGAGGACGCATCGAGGCGGGATCACGGCGATCCTCGTGGCGTGCGCGCTGGGTTCAGCCGCGCTGACCGCGATCGGGACACCGGCCGGTGCCGAACGGGTGGGGAAGCAGCCCCAGCGTGGCGGCTCCGCGACCTTCGGCCTCGAGGCCGAGACCACCGGCGGCTTCTGCCTCCCCTTCGCGACGATCGCGTCGTCGGGGAACCAGGTGGTGAACGCGATCTACGACAACCTCGTCGTCCGCAACACCAAGGGTGAGTACGTGCCGTACCTGGCCAAGTCGGTGATCCCCAACGCCGACTCCACGGAGTGGACCATCGCGCTGCGGCCCGATGTGCAGTTCCACGACGGCACGCCGTTCGACGCCGCGGCGTTGAAGATCAACCTCGACACCGACCGGGGTCTGAACTCGAGCTACCCGCCCGGCCTCGGCACGTTCGCGCTCAAGAACATCGCGAGCGTCGACGTCACCGGGCCACTCTCGGTCGTCGTGACCACCAAGGTGCCCTGGATCGCGTTCGCGGCGTATCTCTCCCTGCCGATGGTCGCTCCCGCCCAGCTGGCAGACCCCGGGACGTGCGCGACGAACATGATCGGCACCGGCCCGTTCGCGCTCGACGAGTGGCGCCAGAACGAGTCGCTCACCGTGAAGCGCAACCCCGCCTACTGGCGCAAGGGGTTCCCGTACCTCGACGAGATCGTGTTCCGTCCGATCACCGACGACCAGGCCCGGCTCAACGCGCTCACGAGCGGCGAGCTCGCCCTGATGACGACCTCGATCTCGAAGACCATCGCCGACCTCAAGGATGAGGCGGCGAACGGCGACATCAACCTGGTCGTGTCCGACAAGGGGGCAGAGACCGCCTACCTGCTGCTCAACAACTCGAAGGCCCCGTTCGACGACCTCGTCGCCCGCCGAGCCGTGGCCGCGGCCGCCGACCCGCGCCAGATCAATGAGATTCGCAACCAGGGCCTGAATGCGATCGCGACCGGTCCGTTCCCACCTGATCACCCCGCGTACGTCGCCAACAAGAACCCGCACCACGACCTGAAGCTCGCGAAGAAGCTGGCAACGGCGTACGAGGCCGAGCACGGACAGCCGATCTCCTTCGAGTACCTCGCGAATCCCGACCCGGAGCAGGTGGCGATCGCGACCCTGATCAAGGAGCAGCAGGCCAAGGCCGGCATCGATGTGAGCATCCGGCTCGCCGATCAGTCGGCGGTCATCCAAGACATCCTCGCCGGCAACTTCACGAGCGTGGGCTCCCGGGGTTACCCCGGCGGCGACCCCGACACCCAGTACTTCTGGTGGCACAGCGGCTCGCCGCTGAACTTCGGGCGGTTCAGCGACCCCGAGATCGACCGGATCCTCGACGAGGCGCGGTCCGAGCCCGACCAGGCCAAGCGGGTGAAGCTGTATCAGGACCTGAACCGGCGATTCGCCGAGCAGGTCTACAACCTCTGGAGCTGGTACTCGCTCTGGGCGGTGGCCTACCAGCCGGACGTCAAGGGTGTCGCCGGTCCTCCGTTGCCCGACGGCGGCGGCCGCCAGGCCGTGCTGTTCAACGGCTTGGTTCCGGTGCTGGGGCTCTCGCGGACCTAGATCCCTCGAGCCGTGGGCCGATCGCCAGTGGGCGGATCCAAGAACGCGAAGACGAGTGCCGCAGAGGCGCTGCGCGCGCACACGGCCCCCGAGTGGTGGCGGGACGCCAAGCTGGGCATCTTCATCCACTGGACGCCCGCTTCGATCCCTGCGTTCGCCCCCACCGGTCACGACATGGTGGAGCCGGACGCAGTGCGCGACCCACGCGGCTTCGCCGAGTCCCCGTACAGCGAGTGGTACGAGAACTCGATGAAGTTCCCCGGGAGCAGTGTCGCCCGGTTCCACGCGGCGACCTACGGAGAGAAGCCGTACGTTGAGTTCGGGCCGGAGTGGGAAGCCGGGCTCGCATCCTGGGATCCGCAGAGCTGGGCCACCCGCTTTGCCGCGACCGGAGCGCGTTACGTCGTGCTCGTGGCCAAGCACATGGAGGGCTACTGCCTCTGGCCGACGCGCGTTCCCAACCCTCGTCGCCCGAACTGGAACAGCTCACGAGACGTGGTGGGGGAGCTGGCCGACGCGGTGCGCAACGCAGGGATGAGATTCGGCCTCTACTACTCCGGCGGGTTCGATTCGACGTGGAACGACCACTCCATCGGTTCCTTCGGCGACATCCCGTTGGCGGTGCCGCGCGGCGACTATCCCGCCTACGCCGCGGCCCAGGTCCGAGAGCTCATCGAGCGGTACCGACCCGACGTGCTCTGGAACGACATCTGCTGGCCCGCACCGAGCAGGGATCTCATCCCGTTGCTCACCGAGTACTACGCCGAGGTTCCCGAGGGGGTCATCAACGACCGGTTCCTCTGTTGGTCTCCGCTCTGGAAGGCCGCCCGCTCGAAGCTCGTGCGACGCATCATCAACAACGCGGCGGCGAAGTCGGCCACGCGGGAGCAGGGCCTGGTGCCGCCGAAGCCGGAGTTCTTCGACGTTCGCACGCCGGAGTACACGACGTACGACGAGATCCAGACCACGCCCTGGGAATGCGTGCGGGGCATGGATCACAGCTTCGGCCACAACCGGGCATCAGGTCCCGAGGACTTCATCACGCAGGAGGACCTGCTCTGGTCGCTGGCCGACATCGTCGCCAAGGGGGGCAACCTCCTCCTGAACGTCGGTCCCCGGGGTGAGGACGCCCAGATCCCGGAGCTCCAGGGCGAGCGACTCGAGTGGCTCGCGGAGCTCACCGGCCACGCCGGAGCGGCCCTGTTCGGTACCCGGCCGTGGCTGATCGCCGAAGGTGCGACCGAGGGTGGTGCCGAGATCCGCTACACCGCCGGCGCCGACACCGTCCATGCCCTGGTGCGGGGTCCGGCCGAGCATCCCCGCTCGCTGCGGCTCTCGGACATCCGGGCCGCCACCGCGACCTCCGGTGGCCGAACCCTGGCCTGTCGCGCCGAACCGGACGGGACGGTGGTCGAGCTCGACGAAGCGCTCTCGCCGGTCGTTCCCGTCGCGATCTGCTTCCCGGACGCCACGCGCGCGCCATGATGCGTCGATGCCGGTCGAGGAGGAGCACGCCCGCGACCGGATCGTCGACCGGATCATCGAGCTGATCGGCGCGTACGCCGAGCGCCTCGACGCCGGCGATCTCGACGAGGTCGCCGCACTGTTCGATCAGGGTACGTTCCGCTCGACGAGGGGTGGTGAGCCCCTCGTCGGGCGCGACGCCGTCCGCCGCCAGTACGACCCGGTGCTGCTCTACGACGACGCCACCCCCCGGACCAAGCACGTCCTCGCCAACATCGAGGTGGTGGTGGACGCCGACGCCGGCACTGCCACCTCGCGCTGCACCTTCACCGTGCTCCAACAAGCGCCCGGGGCTGGCCTGCGGGCCGTCCTCGCCGGCCGCTACCACGACCGCTTCGAACGGGGAGGCGACGGTTGGCACTTCGTCGAACGGGTCGTGCACCCGGACCTCGTGGGCGATCTGACCCGGCACATGGACCGACGGTGATCGACGCGCCCGCGCGTCTCGCCGCGCTCGTCGAGAGTCGCAGTGCCGACGCGGGTGGCCCCGTGGTCGTGGGGATCGCGGGGTCCGTCGCCGCGGGCAAGACCACGCTCGCCCGGGCGCTGAGCATCGAGCTGGAGCGACGCAACATCACCACGACCGTGGTCGGCACCGATGCGTTCCTCTTCTCGAACCGCGTGCTGTCGGAACGAGGGTTGATCGCCCGCAAGGGCTTCCCCGAGTCCTACGATGTGGTCGCGCTCCTGGCCTTCGTCGACGCGGTCCGGACCTCACGGGACGACGTGGCGATCCCGGTGTACTCGCACGAGACCTACGACATCGTGGCAGACGGCCGGGTGACCGTCCGTCCGGCCGACGTCGACGTCGTCGTGATCGAGGGAATCAACGCGCTGGGTGCCCTGGCCCACCGGCTCGACCTCGCGGTGTACATCGACGCGGCGGAAGAGGATCTGGCCCGCTGGTACGTGGCGCGCTTCCACGAGTTGTGCCGGCAGGCGCGCCGCGACCCGACCTCGTTCTACCGGATGTTCGAGACGCTCGACGCCGAGCAGATCGAGGCGATCGCGCTCGAGACGTGGCGAACTGTGAACCTGGTCGTCCTGCGCGATCACGTGGCGCCCACGCGGGCGCTCGCCGACATCGTCGTCGTGAAGGGTCCTGATCACGTGGTGCTCGAGCTGCGCGAGGATTCGCCACCCACGATCGAGGAGAGCTGACGTGTCCGACACTGATCTGGTCGTGCAGCTCGAGCAGGTGTGGGGCTCGATGGCCGAGCTCGGCGGGCAGCTGAGCGAGGCGGACTGGAAGCGCCCGACCGAGGTCCCGGGTTGGACCGTGCAGGACAACCTCACGCACATCGTCGGGATCGAACGGAGCCTCCTCGGCGAGCCGGCACCGGACCACGAGCTGCCCGGCGGCCTCCAGCACGTGAGGAACGAGATGGGTGTGCGCAACGAGGTCTTCGTCGACTCGCGCCGGGCGCTCGGCGGTGCGGAGGCGCTCGCGGAGTTCCGCGCGGTGACCCGGCAGCGCCTCGCGGAGCTCGCGGGCTACGGGCCGGACGACTTCGCGCGGGAGTCGTGGACGCCGATGGGGCCCGGGACGATCCGTGATCTCCTCCCGTTCCGTGTGTTCGACTCCTGGGTCCACGAGCAGGACATGCGGCGAGCGGTCGACCGCCCCGGCAATCTCGACTCACCGGTCGCGGTTGTAGCGCTCGATCGCATCGTGGGCTCGATGCCGTTCGTGGTGGGGAAGAAGGCGGGAGCCCCCGACGGGTCGACCGTCGTCTTCGAGCTTTCGGGTCCGCTCGGACGCACCGTTGCCATCGGCATGGACGGCCGGGCGAGGCTCCTCGACCGCGCCCCCGACACGCCGACCGTGAGCATCGTCACCGACACCGAGACGTTCGCCCGGCTCGCCGTCGGGCGTCTCGACCCCGCGGTCACGATGGGCGCGGGGTTGGTGCACTTCGACGGTGACGAAGGCCTCGGTCGTAGCGTCGTGGAGGAGATGAACTTCCTCTTCTGACTCGCCCTCTGCTGAGTCGCCGCTCTCGGGCAGGTCCGGACGCGACGAGACCCGGGGCCTCTCGGCACCCGGGTCTCGGCTCCCCTGGGGCAGGGGGTGGGGGATCTCCGTTCCGGTGATCCGGCTCAGCCGTGGTCGCTGCCGGAATCCGAGCCGCCGCCTCCGCCGCTCCCGCTCCCCGAGTCGCCGGAGCTGTCGTCGGTGCCACCCGAATGACCGGATCCGCTCGATCCGGAGCCGCTCGATCCGGAACCGCTCGATCCGGGGCCGCTGTTCGATCCGGGGCCGCTGTTCGACCCGGGGCCGGGGCCGGAGCTGTCGTCCGGCGTGGGCGTCGGGACGGGCGGATTCGCTGCGGGAACGACGCCGCGCTGGCGGACGCGGATTCGGATCGCGCCGTCCTCGAACTCGGCGTCGAGACGCACGGTCATACCGGCGTTGACGAGCCGCACCTGGATCTCACCGGTCTCGGTCTCGGTCTTGACGACGGTCCAACCGGCCGCAGGGACGACGCTCACGATGCGCAGTGTCGTTCCGTCTCGGGCGATCGTGACCATGCCGGCGGGACCCGCGGCGAAGGTCGTGCCGACGCCGTCGGGGACGTCGGTGAGATCGACGAACTGGCGGGTCTCGATGCGGTCGCCATCGACACGCGTCTCGTCTGCCGGCGTGTCGTCGCCAAGGGTGCCGGGAGTCGTGGGAGGCATCGCGTCGGTGCCGCGCTCGGCGATGTCACGGGCACTGTCGAAGCCGGAGTCGTTCGACTCGAGCACGTCGACGCCCGTCGCCGCGCCGGCGATCGCGCCGACGCCGAGTACGAGGGCACCGGCGATGCCACCGGCGAGCAGCTTGCGTTTCAGGGAGTCCTGCATGTCGTTTCCTCCTGTGGGTTCGCAGAGGACACGCCGCACGGCGTCGCCGGGTTTGGTCGCGACGCCTGGCCTTCGAATCCTTCGAGTCCGGACGCGACGAGACCCGGGGCCTCGCGGCTCCCGGGTCTCGCCTCCCCTGGGGCTGGGGTGGGGATCTGCGTTCCGGTATCCGGCTCAGTGGTGACCGGAGCCGCCGTGGTGCTCGACTTCGGTGTCGGGTGCGTCCACACTGTTGTCGTCGCCGACTTCGCTGCCGGGTGCGTCGACGCCGTTGTCGTCGCCGACCTCGGTGCCGTGCTCGACTTCGGTGCCGGGTGCGTCGATGCCGTTGTCGTCGCCGACTTCGGTGCCGGGTGCGTCGACGCCGTTGTCGTCGCCGACTTCGGTGTCGGGTGCGTCCACACCGTTGTCGTCGCCGACTTCGGTGCCGTGCTCGACTTCGGTGCCGGGTGCGTCGACGCCGTTGTCGTCACCGACCTCGGTGCCGTGGTGCTGGCCGACCTCGGGGGTCCCGTTGTCGAACGAGCCCGTCGCCGCGCCGGCGACTGCGCCGACTCCGAGTACGAGGGCACCGGCGATGCCACCGGCGAGCAGCTTGCGCTTGAGGGAGTCCTGCATGTCTGTTCCTCCTGTGGGTTCGCAGAGGACACGCCGCAGGGCGGCGCGGGGTTTGGTCAGCAGCCGGGGCCGCGGTTCGAGCCGCCTTCGCCGCCGGAGCAGCCGCCGACTTGGGAGCCGCCGCTCGTGTCGTCGGAGCCACCACCCTTGTCGTCGGTCGTGGGGGTGGTGTCGCCGCTGCCGGAATCGTCGCCAGATCCTGAGCTCCCGCCCTTGTCGTCGGTCGTCGCGGTCGTCGCGCCCGACCCGCTCCCGCCGGGTGGGGCGACCGTGGGAGCCGTCACCGGCTCGGTGGGCGTCGGCGTGAGCGTCGTGGTGGTGGTCGTCGTCGCCCCGTCGGGTCGGTTGGCCGGCGGCGTGTTGACGTTGCCGCCGCCGCCGGGGACCACGGCGAACGTGAGCGCGGCGATCGCGAGCACGGCAAGGGCCGACGCCCCGGCCACCGCGGCTCGCCGCCGTCGTCGGGCCGACTCGAGGCGGGGTCGGAGCGCGGCGAGGGTCGCGTCCGCATCCCCGGTGCCGGGCACGGAGTCCCGCAGGGCGCGCCCCAAGGCGTCGTCGAGGGGATCGAAGCCGAGCCCATCGGGCGAGAGGTGGTCGGTCACGGGGCCTCCACCACTTCGCGCAGCGAGGTGCGCGCCGCATGCAGGTGGTACTTCACTGCGCCCTCCGAGAGCCCCATAGTGGCCGCGACGTCGAGCACCGAGAGCTGCTCCACGTAGTAGAGCGCGACGGCGATCCGCTGCTGTTTCGGGAGCCCGGCGACGGCACCCGCGAGCGCGTCGGGAGCCTCCGCCGGCGGCTCGGGGCCGTCCACGACATGGTCGGTCTGGCCGCCGAGCCGCTCCACGGCGCGGCGGCCGCGCTCGGAGCGGCGGAAGTGGTCCCGGAGACGGTTGAGCGCGACGTGGCGCACCCAACCGGCCGGGTCGTCGTAGCGCGAGATCTTGCGCCACCGGACGAAGGCCCGGGTGAACGCGTCCTGGACGGCGTCCGCGGCGGCCTCGCGGTCGCCGCATGCAACGGAAAGTGAACGTACCATCGGCTCGTACTGCTCTCGAAAGGTCGTGTCGAAGTCGGCTGGGCCATGACCCTCGCCTTCGCGTGGTTTCATGCTCACGGAGGACACGTCGCAGGCCTGGGGGAGGTTTGGTCGGCTCCGTGGGAGCCGGGCCTCACAGCACCAGCTCGGCCATGAGCCGCAGGGCCTCGGGCTGGGCTGTACCCAGGATCATGGTGGTGATCCCCGACTCCCGCCATTGGTCGAGCCGGTCGGCGATGCGCTCCTTCGGTCCGACCAGGGCGACCTCGTCGACGAGCTCGTCTGGCACGGCCGCGGTGGCCTCGGCCTTCTTGCCGTCGAGGTAGAGGTCCTGGATCTCCTTGGCTGCCGCCTCGTAGCCGTAGCGGCAGGCGAGGTCGTTGTAGAAGTTCTTGCCGCGTGCGCCCATGCCGCCGATGTAGAGCGCGGCCATCGGCTTCACGAGGCCGCGCAGTGCGTCGACGTCGTCGCCCAGGAGGACAGTGACGGTGGGTGCGATGTCGAACGTCTCGAGGCCCTTCCCTCCCCCGGCGGTCGCGAACCCGGCATCGAGGGCCGCGCCGTAGGTCTCGTGCAGGCGCGACGCCGAGAAGAAGATGGGCAGCCATCCGTCGGCGATCTCGGCCGCGAGCCCCACGTTCTTCGGACCGATCGCCGCCACGTAGATCGGCAGGTCGGCGCGCTTGGGGTGCACGATGATCTTGAGTGGCTTCCCCAGCCCGGTTGCGTCAGGCCCGGTGTAGGGGATGTCGTAGTGCGGCCCGTGATGCTCGAGCGGCGCCTCGCGGGCGAGGATCGTGCGCACGATCTCGATGTACTCCCGCGTCTTGCCGAGCGGCTTGCCGTATGCCTCGCCGTGCCACCCTTCGGCGACTTGGGGCCCGGATACGCCGAGCCCGAGCAGGAACCGCCCGCCGCTCATCAGGTCGAGGGTCGCGGCGGTCATCGCGGTCATCGCCGGCGTGCGAGCCGGCATCTGCATGATCGCGGTGCCCCAGCTCATCCGCTCCGTGTTCGCCATGAGCCACGTGAGCGGTGTCACCGCATCCGTGCCGTAGGCCTCGGCTGTCCAGCCCGAGTGGAACCCGAGCCGATCTGCCTCTTGTGCGATCGACACCGCGCCCGCGAGCCCCGATCCCCAGTCCTGATACCCCAAGTTGACGCCAAGTCGCATGCCGCATGCTGCCACGCGAGGTGGGCCCGTGCCCGACGGGCAGGCGCAGCGACACCGCGTGCCATCATCGGGGCAACGATCGCGACGGATTGCTCGCCGCAGGACGCCAGGAGAAGCTCGCCGCAGGGCGACAGGAGAAGGTTCATGGCTCTGATCCACAACATCGTGGGAACCCCCCAGGCGTCGCGAGTATTGCTGCTCGTCCACGGGTACGGCGCCGACGAGCGCGACCTGGGTGGACTCCTCCCGTACCTCGATCCCGAAGGCCGGTTCCTCACCGTGCTGCCGCGCGGCCCGGTCGCCGCGCCGCCGGGGTTCGCGTGGTACGACTTTGCCGCCGCGCCGGGTGCCGGGGATACCGATCCCGGCTTCCTCGACGCGCTCGACGCGCTCGACGACCTTCTCGACGAGGTATGCGCGGCCAACGACAAGCCGCGCGCCGAGGCGATCGTCGCCGGGTTCTCGCAGGGCGCCGCGCTCGCCGTCGCGCTCGGGTTGCGCGTGAGCGACAAGCCCCACCCGGCCGGGATCCTCGCGATGAGCACGTACCTCGCGAAGGCCGACGGTCTCGAGCTCGACTGGGAGGCCGCAAAGGATATTCCGGTGCTCGTGCAGCACGGCACCGACGACGCGCTCATCCCCGTCGAGAGCGGGCGCGAGCTCGCCGAGGCCCTCGAGACCCACGGCGCGCCGGTCACGTTCCTCGACTACCCGATGGAGCACCAGGTCGCGGCGGAGAGCGTGCAGGACGCGCACGGGTGGCTGCTCGCGGTGGCCGCGGGCGAGCGCCCGAGCGTCCCGGTGCCGGAGAAGGCGCACGAACCGCTGGTCAAGGCGGTGACCACGGCGCAGTTCGAGCAGGCGGTGCTGCGCTCAGAGCTGCCGGTGATCGTCGACTTCTGGGCGCCGTGGTGCCAGCCGTGCCGACAGGTCTCCCCGATCGTCGAGCAGATCGCGGCGATGCGGGAGGGCTCCTACAAGGTCGTGAAGGTCAACATCGACGAAGAGCCCCAGCTGGCGCAGACGTTCGAGGTGAAGAGCATCCCGATGATCGGAATGTTCCGCAACGGTCGCCTGGAACGAGCGGTGCTCGGCGTGAAGCCCCGCCCCCAGATCGAAGCCGAGCTTGGCATGCTCGTCATCCCCTGAGCAACGCTCGGACGGCGATCGAACCGGCGGCGCCGTCGACGCACCGTCCGACCACCGACGCCGCGAGGGTGTCGTGTGCGGCGAGAGCGTGCACGAGATCGTCGGCTCTCACGGGATCGACCGCGAGGAGCAGCCCGCCGCTGGTCTGCGCGTCGCACAGGAGGAGCTGCTCGTCGAGCGGGAGAGCACCCCAGTCGACCGGGGCGGTCTCGGTCACGAACGCATGGTTGCGCTGGGTCCCGCCCGCGACCATGCCCGCCGCGAGCAGCTCGCGTACACCGTCGATCACCGGCACCGCGCTCGCGTCGACCTCGCCCGCGAGCCCGGACCCCGCGAACAGCTCCTGCAGGTGACCGAGCAGCCCGAAGCCGGTCACGTCGGTCGCCGCGTGCACCGCGCCACCGATCTCGAGTACGGCATCGCGGGCGTCGGCGTTGAGGGTCGTCATCACGCGCACGGCCTCGGCGATCAGCTCGGGGGCCGCGGATGCTCGCTTTGTGGCGGTGGAGATCACGCCCAGGCCGATCGGCTTCGTGAGCACGAGCACGTCGCCGGCCCGGGCGCCGGTGTTCGTGAGCACGCGATCGGGATGGACGGTCCCGACGACTGCCAGCCCGAACTTGGGTTCGGCGTCGTCGATCGAGTGGCCGCCGCCGATGAGTGCGCCCGCGGCGCGCACGACGTCGCCTCCGCCGTCGAGCACGCGCGCCAACAGGTCGAACGGCAGACCCTCGCGCGGCCAGCCGACGAGGTTGAGCGCGAGGAGCGGGGTGGCCCCCATCGCGTAGACGTCGGAGAGTGCGTTCGTGGCCGCGATGCGCCCCCAGTCGTAGGGGTCGTCGACGATCGGCGTGAAGAAGTCGGTCGTCACCACGATCGCGAGGTCGTCGCGCAGTCGGTACACCGCGGCGTCGTCGGAGGTGTCGAAGCCGACGAGCAGGTCGGGGTCGGCCGCGGCGCCGTTGGCGCGTACGAGTCCGAGGACGGTGCGCAGGTCGGCGGGCGAGAGCTTGCAGGCGCAGCCGGCGCCGTGTGAGAACTCGGTCAGTCGCACGGGTGCCGCGGCGCCGGGATCAGGGGCGCCGGGATCAGGGGCGCCGGGATCAGGGGCGCCGGGGTCGGGGGGAGTGGTGGTCACGCCCCGATGGTGACACGCCGGACGGCGACGGGTCGTGCGTCAGACGCCGGGGCGGGCGGCACCCGCGGGCCGGCCGTAGACCGCGGCGATCTTGACCACATCGCCGGTGTGCGGCGCGTGGATCATGAGGCCGTTGCCCACGTAGATGCCGACGTGGCTGCCGCCACCCGAGCCCCAGAAGACGAGGTCGCCGGGGAGCATCGCGTCGAGGGAGACGTGCGGGAGGGATGAGTACTGCGCACCCGAGTAGTGGGGCAGGCTGATGCCGGCGGCGCCATAGGCCGCCATGGTGAGTCCGGAACAGTCGTAGGAGTCGGGTCCGACGGCGGCGTAGCGGTACGGCTTGCCCAGCTGGGCCCGGGCGAACTCGATCGCGGCTGCGGCGGCGGCTCCCGGGGCGGGGAGGTTCGGGAACGCTTCGGGGTTGCCGTCGTCGAGTGCCGTCGGCGCGTACCGTGCCCGGGCGCGACGGGCCTCCTCTTCGGCGCGGCGGCGCGCCTCTTCCTGGACGAGCTGCTCGAGCTCACCGTTGACCTGCGCCAGGATTGTTGCCTGCTCGGCGTTCGCCGCTTCGAGGTCGGCCTTCGCGGTGTCGATGGCGGACTGGTCGGTCTCGGCCTCGGTCCGCGCCTGTTCGGCTCCGGCTCGCTCACGCGCCAGGTCCTGTTGGGCCTGGTCGAGCTGGTCGAGCAGCGCCGCGTCGCGGGAGGCCTGGGCTTCGGCGTAGTGCTTGCGGCTCACGAGGTGCCTGGCGTCACCGATGTCGAAGCCGTCGAGCGACTGGCCGGCGAGCGCCCGGCGGTAGACGGACGCGGCCCGGTTCCGGATCAACGTCTTGATGCGGGCCACCTCGGCCTTGGCTGCGTCGATGTTGGCCTGGGCGTCGGCGATCTTCTGGTTGGCCTCGTCGAGACGGAGCTGGGCGGCGTTGAACTGCTCCGCGAGCGCACCGATCTGCTCGCCGTTGGCGTCGATCTGGTCCTGGAGTGCTGCCGCTTCGGCCCGCTTGTCATCGATCGGGGTGGCGCCGGCGCCGTTGGGCGCGCCGACCAGCGAGATCGCCGCGAGGACGATGATGAGGACGAGGGTGATGTGGCGGGTGAGGTTACGCACGAATCCAACAGGCTAGGGGACTGACCGGGGGGAGAACAGGGGGTGGCGTGTGCCGGGAAGGCCGGTCGGGCCGCTCCCGGGGTGGGACAGGGCGCCGCTACGTGACGCGTGCGGCTCCGACGGGGCTGCCCCAGATCCCTCGTTGCGTCACCGCGTTCGCGCCGCTCGAGGCGTCGATGATCGACCCACCGCCGATGTAGAGCGCGACGTGGGACGACCCACCGGCACCCCAGAAGATCAGGTCACCCGGCTGCAGGGCGTCCATGGGCACGTGGGGAAGGCCGGCGTACTGCGCTCCAGAGGAGTTCGGGATGCTGACGCCGGCGGCGCGCCACGCCGAGCTCGTGAGACCGGAGCAGTCATACGTCGGACCCGTGCGGGGGTTCGTCGAGTACCCGGCGCCGATGGCCTGGCGGGCGTACTCGATGGCCTGGGCCGCGCTGCCGTTCGGGGGTCCGACGTTCGGGAATCGTTCCTCACCGCCCGACGGGGCCGCGATCTTGGCCTTCGTTTCGGCTTCCCGGCGGGCCTTCTCGGCCGCGACGGCCTCCGCGAGGTCGCCCTTGACCTGGTCGAGGATCGCCTGCTGGCCCGCCCGCGCGGTCTCGAGGGCGCTCTTGGCTTCGGTGATCTGCTGGCCCTCGGCAACGGCGGTGTCGCGGGCGTGCGCTGCGTTGTCGCGCTCGACGCCGAGGTCCTGCTGGGCGGCATCGAGCTGGTCGAGGAGCTCGGTGTCGCGGTTGGCCTGGGTCTGGGAGTACTGGCTGCGCTTCAGGAGGTCGACCGTGGCGCTGAAGTCCATCTCGCCGACCGACTGGCCGCGCAGGGTGCGGCGGTACAGCGACGCGAGGTTCTCCTGGACGAGGCCGAGGATCCGGTCGACTTCCTGCTTGGCGTCGGCGATCTGGGCTTCTGCGGCCTGGGCACTGCTCTGGGCGGCGTCCCGGCGTGCCTCGGCCTGGAGGAGGCTCTCGGCGAGACCACTGATCTGGAGGTCGGTGGCCTCGATCTGGTCCTGGAGCTCGGCCGCCTGCTTCTGCTTGTCGACGGGTGGAGCCGCTCCGGATGCCCCGCCCGCGACGGCGACGGAAGCGACCACGAGCACACCGGCCACGACGAAACGGGCGAAGGGGCGGCGGCGGGGGGCGGAGGTCATGTGAGCCATCGTGGGGCGACAACGGGAAGAGACACGGCGCCTTTCACCCTAGACAACACCTTCGTCGACGTGCGGCTTCCGGTGCTCTGAAACGAGAACCGCCCGGTCGTCATCTGCACGCCTTCCGGCGTGGGGCGGTGACGGTCGGGCCTTGGCCCCACACTAGGCAAGGCACAGGGGCGATGCCAGCCATGGCCCGTTCGTGCAGGTCAGGCGATCGCGAGGGGCCAGCCCTCGGTGCGCGGGGGGTTGTTCGGCCCCGTGATCTCCGGGTAGGTCCAGGCCATCGCCCGGGCGATCTCGCGCGCCACGCTCTGCCACTCGGCCGGGTTCCAGCCCTCGGCGGCGGCTGCCACCGTGGTGTCCTGGCGCAGGTGCACGAAGGCGGGCAGCCGCTCGAGGCCGAGGCTGGTGACGAGTGCCTGGTCGGGATCGATGAACGTCACGTCGTCGTGCGCTGCCTGACCGAGCACGCGGCCAGCGACTTCGGGGCCCCCGGTCACGACGAACGCGCACCTGCAGTCGGAGTCGCCGAAGGTCGCGAAGATCTGTTGTGCCACCGGGATCCATGCCGCAGCCTCGAGCCGGGCGGGCAGCACGACGAGGCACAGCTGGAACATCGTCGACCAGTCATCGAGCGTGCGGGTGACGCCCCGGCTGGTCGTGAGCTCGAGCATCGGGTCGGGATTCTTGGCCACGGATGGGAACGTAGCGCGTCGCCCGACGCCGCGGTGACCCGGTGACGTGCGGGTTCCGAGATGCCTGGGATCAGCCGAGGCCGATCGCCTCGATCATCGACGGCGGCATCTCGTCGCGGCCCTGCGCGAGCAGCGCGGCACGCTCGATGTTGATCACGTCGCGCTCGGGTCGGTCGAGCCACGTGTCCCACGGTCCGGGCGGGACCGCGCCCTCGACGCAATGGCGGAGGTAGGCCTGCTGCTCGCGCAGCTCGCGCTCCCCGCCGACAGGCCCGTGGCCGGGCACGATCGTGTCCGCCAGCTCGGCGATCGCGTCGAGCATCTCCACCCACATGGCCGGGTCACCCTGGAACGCGAGTGGTGCGACCCCGAAGAAGCACAGGTCGCCGGCGAAGAGCACGTCGGCGTCGGGTACGAGCACCATCAGGTCGCCGCTCGTGTGCCCGCTCGCCGGCAGCAGCTCGAGCCGCGGGGTCAGCGCCGCGGCACCGTCCACTTCATGGGTGGCGGGCCGGGTGCCGAGCTCGGCGAGGTCGTCGAACTCCTCGTCGAACGCCGGCATGAACGCCTTGTACGCGTCGATGGGCATCTCCTGATCGAGCAGCGCGCTCGTCACGGTTGACGCGTATACCGCAGCGTGCGGGAACGACTTGGTGCCCCCGACGTGGTCGACGTGCGCATGGGTGAGGACGACGCGCCGGACCGGCCGATCGAGGGCGTGCACCGCGGCAGCGAACGGCTCCCATTGCGATCGGACCATCAGAGTGTCGATCACGGTGATGCCGTCGTCGTCGACCACGACCCCGGCGTTGCTCACACCCGTCTCACCCCCGGGCTGGAGCCAGACGAACACGCCGTCGGCGAGCTCGTGGAGGGTTCGGACCGCCGGTGCTCCACGTGCGGGTCGGGGTGTGGGTTGGGCCACGGATCGAGCGTACCGGTAGCGTGGTTTCCATGTCCGAGCGATCTCGCAACCTGCCCCGTCGAGCCTGCTTGTCCGTCCCCGGTTCGAGCCCGAAGATGCTCGCCAAGGCCGCAGGCCTCGGCGCCGACATGGTGTTCCTCGACCTCGAGGACGCGGTGGCGCCGCTCGAGAAGGAAGCGGCCCGCGACACCATCGTCGAGGCGATCAACACCCACGACTGGGGCGACGCCGTCCTGTGCGTGCGCGTGAACGCGTGGGACACGGAGTGGACGTACCGCGACGTCGTTCACGTCGTCGAGAATGCTTCGGAGCGCCTCGACGAGCTCATGCTGCCCAAGGTCGAGTACGCGAGCGACGTTCGCGCGCTCGATCTCCTGCTCACCCAGATCGAGAAGGTCACCCGACGCCAGTCGACGGTCGGCATCGAGGCGCAGATCGAGACGGCTCGGGGCCTCATCAACGTCGAGGAGATCTGCGCCGCTTCGCCCCGACTCGAGACGATCATCTTCGGGCCGGCCGATTTCGCGGCCTCCACCGAGATGCCGGTGCTCACCGGTGGTGTGCAGATCCCGGAGTACCCGGGCGACCACTTCCACTACGTGTTCTCGAAGATCCTGATGGCCGGGCGCGCCA
>Ga0315273_10003170_pt1 | contig 19734 bp, 17 predicted proteins | sample YL17G02_0_MG_FD_205753 | JGI IMG/M metagenome (GOLD analysis project Ga0315273, IMG submission 205753) | Sediment microbial communities from Yellowstone Lake, YNP, Wyoming, USA - YL17G02_0 | ecosystem: Environmental > Aquatic > Freshwater > Lake > Sediment | place: USA: Wyoming | collected...
GTGCATCGCGATACGCGAGCCCCCCGCGAAGGCCATTCTCTTCATTGGTCCAGCCCACCGCCCGGATGGTGCGCCGAGGCTTCAGGCCCATTCGCTGGATCAGCCGGATTGCTTCCCAGGCCGCCACCACGCCACCGGCATCATCCATGGCGCCGGTGCCTACGTCCCACGAATCGATGTGTCCGCCGAGCACCACCACCTCGTCGGGGCGCTCGCTGCCCCGGACCTCGGCCATGACGTTCCGGCTCGGCGCGTCAGGGAGCGTCTTGGCGCCCATGATGAGCCGCACGGTGATCGAGTCGCCCCGGTCCTGCATCCGGTGCAGCAGCGCGGCGTCCTCCACCGTGAGTGCCGCGATCGGGATCCTGGGGACGGTCCCCGTGGTGTCGTAGCGGGTTGTCCCGGTGTGCGGCGAGCGGATGCTATTGGGCGTCACCGATCGTATGAGGGTCGCTACGGCACCCACCTTGGCGGCTTCCACGGCCCCCCGGACACGATACTGGACGGTGGCCCCGTAGTCGGTAAACGGCACGTCGAAGAGGACGATCTTGCCCTTCGCTTCGGAGGCGCGGGAGGAGAGATCTTCAAAGCTCGACACCACGATCACCGGCGCGGTGATGGCACCCTTTGGTGTCCCGACCGTCATGCCCATGCCGAGCAATGGCAGGGGGGCTCGCCTCGGAGCAAGCAGCTCAGCCGATTCTTGGCCCCGGACCCAGTGGGGGACCTTCACCGGCTCGGTCCGCGGGTTGTCGAGCCCGTCCTTCGTCATTTCGGCCAGTACCCAGTCAATGGCGTGCTCGAGTTCGGGGGAGCCACTTAGCCGGTGGCCGAAGCCGTCCACGAGGCGTCCCAGGCGCTCATGCGCGGAGCTGTCGCCGAGGGCGGTTCTGATGATCCGTTCAGCGACTTCCCGGTACGGGCCGACGAGCGGATCGGCAGGGCCCTGGGCTCGGGCGGTCGTGCTGGCGCCAAGTAGCACCAGGGCGCAAACTAAGGATCGGGAGATTCTGAGCATTCCCCAAGCTTTCCCATTCGTCCTGCGGGCGCAAGCCGCCGGGCGTAGGAGATGGGGGCGGAACCCGGGAGGCCCCACGTCAGCCCCTCCATCCCGAGGAGCGGGGCGATGAGGGATCTACTACGCGGTCCCGGAAGCAGAGTGCGGCCACTCCGGGCGACTGAGCAGATCCCTCGCCTGCTTCGCGGTCTCGGGATGAGGATCCGCGCAGTGAAGAGGACTTACCGAGAATTCGAAAGCGCACCCTCGATGACCCGTCTCGCCGGCATGGTCACACGGTACCTGATCCTCTCTTGGGCACTACCGGCTTCGCTAGCCGCGCAGCGGGAGACCGTGCTCAGGCAGATCAAGCTCCCGCACAACTACTACTTCCGGGAGATGTATCTGCCGCAGGTTACCAGCGGTCCATCTTCGGCCACCTGGTCTCCGGACGGCAAGACCCTCATCTACAGCATGCAGGGCAGCCTCTGGCGCCAGCGGGTCGGCGATTCGATCGCGGAGCAGCTGACGACGGGCCCGGGATATGACTACCAGCCCGACTGGTCGCCCGACGGCTCCAGCGTCGTCTACGCGTCCTACCGGAATGATGCGGTGGATCTGCGCCTGCTGGATGCGGCGACACTCGTTTCTGAGCCGCTGGTGAGCGACGGCGCGGTCAACGTCGATCCGCGCTGGTCGCCGGATGGCAGGCGGATCGCGTACGTGAGTACGGTGTATGAGGGGCGGTTCCATGTCTGGTTGGCGGATATGACGGATACGGCGGATGGGGCGGATCATCCCATCCGCCATGTCCGCCCCATCCGCGTTACCCGCCTCACCGAGGACTTCGACTCCAAGCTCCCCCGCTACTACTACAGTCGCCACGACCACTACCTCTCCCCCGCGTGGTCGCCCGATGGCAAGGAACTGATCCTCGTCAGCAATCGCGGGAAGATCTGGGGGACGGGCGGCCTGTGGCGGATGGACGCGGAGCCCGGTGCCGAAATGCGCCTGGTGCATGATGAGGAGTCCACCTGGCGGATGCACCCCGACTGGTCGCTTGATGGGAAGCGGGTGGTCTATGCCAGCTACCTTGGCCGGCAGTGGCACCAGCTCTGGCTCACCACGGCAGATGGGGGGGATGCGGTGCCCCTCACGTTTGGCGACTTTGACGCGACCAATCCGCGATGGGCTCCGGACGGGCGGCACATCGCATATATCAGTAACGAAGGCGGCAATACCGCCCTCTATGTACTCGCAATCCCCGGCGGCGCCCGGACCAGGATCGAACCGCAGCGGCGAGTCTACCGCGAGCCGGTAGGCCGGCTGCGGGTCTCGGTGACGGATGCGGCCACGGGGAAGCCTCTCGCCGCGCGCGTTTCCGTGACCCTGGCCGATGGCCGGAGTGTCGCCCCGGACGATGCCTGGCGCCAGGCTGATGATGGCTTTGACCGAGCGGATCGGAAATTCGAGGTGGGGTACTTCCATACCGCGGGAACGAGCACGCTCACCGTGGCGGCAGGGGAGGTGACTGTCGAGGTGGCCCACGGCCCTGAATACCGGGTGTCCCGTGAAAGGGTCCGGATCTCTCCCGATCAACTCATCATCCGTCCCATCCGCCTCATCCGCCTCATCTCCCTTCCCGGCTGGACCTCCGGCGACCTTCATGTCCATATGAACTATGGCGGCCACTACCGGGCCACACCGGCGACGCTTGCCTTTCAGGCGCGGGCCGAAGGGCTGAACGTGGTGGAAAACCTGATCGTCAACAAGGAAGGCCGGGTGCCCGATATCGGCTATTTCACCGGGAAGTCGGACGCCGTGTCCAAGCCCGATCTCCTCGTCCTGCACGATCAGGAGTTCCATACCAGCTGGTGGGGCCACACCGGAGCGCTCGGCCTCACCGAACACCTGTTGCTGCCGGACTATGCCGGGTACGTGGGCACGCCGGTATGGAGCCTCTTCCCGGACAATGCGACGGTTGCGGACCAGACCCATCGTCAACAAGGGCTGTTCGGCTATGTCCATCCTTTCGACTCCGACCCCGATCCTTCGGACACCGCCACCCCGCTCACCAGCGGCCTCCCGGTGGATGTCGCGCTGGGCAAGGTGGACTACTTCGAGGTGGTGGGCTTCAGTGATCATCTGGCAACATCGAAGGTCTGGTACCGGCTGCTGAACTGCGGGTTTCGGCTGCCGGCAGGCGCCGGCACCGACGCGATGACCAACTTCGCGTCGCTGCGCGGGCCGCTGGGCACCAATCGGGTGTACGTCCAGTCGGGCCTACCGCTCGATCGGGGCCGCTGGTACGGCGCCCTCAAGGCCGGAAAGAGTTTCGCCACCAACGGGCCGCTGCTGCAGCTTGCGATTGGCGAGATGGGCATTGGCGGGGAACTCCTCTTTCCGGCGGGAACACGCCGCGTCACGGCGAAGCTGACCCTACGGTCAATCGTGCCCATCGACCACCTGGAGCTGATTGGCAATGGGGCCATCGTCGCCCGGATCCCCCTCGGGGGGGATCGGACCAGCGTGGACACCACGCTAAGCTTGGAGGTGGCGCGGAGCGGCTGGTATGTACTCCGGGCCTACGGCGACCGGGCCATTGAGCCGGTGCTCGACATCTATCCTTTCGCCAGCACCAGTCCGATCTACGTAACGGTGGGTGGCAAGCCGGTTCGCAGTACCGCCGACGCCGATTATTTCCTGCGCTGGCTCGACCGCCTCGATGAGGCCGCCTCGGCACATCAAGGCTGGAACACGACGCAGGAGAAGCGTGAGGTCATAGGGCACATACGTCAGGCGCGCGCCGAGTTCGAACGGCGGCGACCATAGGGGTGGCCTGCTGGCGACCCTTGCGGCCGCCGCTCCATCGTATCACTAACCGCGCAATCGGATTTCAATGACCACCACGTCGGACATCCTCCACGCCATCGCCGCGCTGATGATGGCGGCTGCGCCCCTTGCGGCGCAGGACTTCACCGCGATCAAGGCCGGTCGGTTCGTGGATGTCGACCGCGGCGAGGTGCGAACCAATCAGGTGATTCTGGTGCGTGGCGAGACCATCGAAGCCGTCCAGCCTGCCTCCGCGCCGATCCCGAAGGGCGCCATGGTCATCGATTTGTCGGCCTACACGGTCACGCCCGGACTGATCGACTGCCACACTCATCTCGTCGGTAGCGACCAGGCGGCCGACGTGACGGCTCCCCTGATCCACTCGGCCGCGGACGATGCGCTGATGGGAGTGAAGAACGCCCGGGCAACACTGCTCGCCGGGTTCACCTCCGTGCGGGACGTCGGTACCTATCGGGCATTCGTGGATGTCTCGCTCCGGAACGCCATCACAGGAGGCATCGTCCTCGGCCCCCGGATGAAGGTCGCTGGAGCGTACATCACGGTGTCGGCGGGCGGTGGTGAGGTGACTGGGCTCGCGCCGGACGTGATGCCTCCTCCGGAGATGCGCCGAGGCCTGGCCAACTCAGCCGCGGAGGTGCGGCAGCGGGTGCGGGAGCTGCTCAACGGAGGCGCCGATTTCATCAAGGTGATCGCCACCGGGGCGGTGCTCACGGCGGGTACCCAGCCGGGGGCTCCGGAATACACCGAGGAGGAGCTGCGCGCCGCGGTTGAGGAAGCCGGCAACTACGGCGCATTCGTGGCGGCGCATGCGCATGGTGCCGAAGGGATCAAGCGTGCGGTGCGGGCGGGTGTACGGTCCATCGAGCATGGCTCACTCGCGGACGACGAGGCGCTGGCTCTCATGAAGCAGCGCGGCACCTGGCTGGTCGCGGATATCTGGAACGGGGACTTCATCGACTCCGTGGGGAGGCGGGACCATTGGTCGCAGGAGATTCTCCGCAAGAACCTCGAAACCACCGAGACTCAGCGGGTGGCCTTCCGGAAGGCAGTGGCCCTTGGGGTGAACCTCGCCTACGGCACCGACAGCGGAGTCTATCCCCACGGGCTCAACGCCCAGCAGCTGCCCTACATGGTGAAGTACGGGATGACACCCATGCAGGCGATCCAGTCTGCCACGATCGGTGCGGCGCGGATGATGGACTGGAGCGACCACGTCGGATCGATCGCACCTGGGAAGTACGCCGACTTGATCGCGGTGAGGGGGGATGGGCTCGCCGACCTGCGACGCTTTCAGGCGGTGGAGTTCGTGATGAAGGGGGGAGTGGTAGTGAAGCAGGGTGGTAAAGCCGTCAAATAGGGAGGCCTCCTGAGCGGTCGAGCCTCGCGGTGTACTGAGTGAGGAAAATCAAGGTGGTCGGACCTCACGGCGACCTGTGCCGGGAGTGGCTTGGAGCTGATCGGTTGCGCCAGGGGAGCGACGATCGTCAGCCTACTGATCGAGGCTCTTGGTGAAGATCACCTGATCGTCGCTGGGGGCATAGAAATCGGGCACCCGGGCGACCGCGACATAGCCGCGGGCGGCGTAGAACTCGCGAGTCGGCGTATAGTCGGGGCGACCTGAAGTGTCGATGGTGATGAGCCGTGCGCGACCCTTCAACCGCCGCTCCATCTCTTCGACCAGCGCGGTGCCGACCCCGCCCCGGTGGGCGCCCGGGTCCACCGCGAGCCAGTACAAGTCCCAGGTGCCCTCGGTGCAGGGGGTCCGGCCCCAGCAGATCCACCCTACCAACTCGCCATCGACCTCCGCACCGAGCGCATAGTAGGGACGGGCCTCCGTGCCCGTCCGCTCCGTGCCCGTGCCCGTGCCCGTGCCCGTCCGCTCCGTACCCGTCCCCCCCGAGGGACCCGGGGCCCCGGCGGCATCGTGAAACACTTCGTCCGCGATGACCAGTTCTTCCTCACGGAAGACGCCGGTCAGTCGAGTGATCTCGAGGATCCGGACCGCGTCGGCGCTCGTCAGGTCACGCAGACGAGGTCCGACGCGGCCGGTCATGTGTTGGCGGTGGTGGTAGCTCCGACGGCCAGGGCGGCCGCCGCTTGGCGGGAGGAGGAACGGGACAGCGCTTCGTCCACGATCTTACAGATGAGTTCGTCGTACTCCCAGCCGAAAGCCTTCGCCATGCGTGAGAGCCCGGCGGAATCCGAGATATCAGGGTTCGGATTGACCTCGAGGACATAGGGCTGCCCTGCGGCGTCCACCCGGAGGTCCACCCGGCCGTAGCCTTCGGCGCCACAGAGCGTCTGCCATGCCTCGCGTGCCACGGCGACCAGCCGCTTCTGGATCTCGGCCGTCACCTCGGCGGGGCAGACAGGGACCGAGCCGAGGTCCTCCGGGCTGCCGACATCCCACTTGGCGGAGTACGTCAGGATGGGCCAGCTACCCTCCGGCATGTTGTCGAAGCAGAGTTCCGCGATCGGCAGGACCTGCTCGCCTACGAACCCGACGTTGAATTCGCGACCGGCGACGTATTCTTGTACCAGCACCTCATCCCACTGCTCCACGGTCTCCGCAATCCGCTTCTTAAGCGCCCGCTTGCTGGTGCAGACCGAACCGGCGTCGATCCCCACGCTGGCATCCTCCGCCGCCGGCTTCACGATCACTGGCAGGGTCAGATCGGGGGGAATCTTGTTGCCGTTGGACAACACGAACCGCGGAATCGGAGTCCCACCCCGGGCGAGGAGGGTATTCGCCACGTGCTTCCGATGAGCGACCGAGACCGCCCAGGGACGGCATCCGGTGTACGGTACCCCCGTCAGTTCGAGGGTCGCCACGACGAAGTCCTCGTAGCGCGAATGTCCCCCGATGCCCTCGCACAGATTGAAAATGGCATCGGCGCGGCGGACCTTGGTGAGCCAGCTGAAGTCGTTCGGGGCGCGGACCGGGATACCCGTCGTTTCGTACCCGCGGCCCTTAAGGGCCGCTTGCACTTCCTTGACGCTCTCCCAGACGGACGCCACGTCCTTGGCGTCCCAACTATCCCACCCGCCGTCGTAGAGCACCGCAACCTTCACGCAGCCGCCTCCGCGAGGAGGGACCGGCCGCTGATCCGCCGCCAGGCGATATCCGCGACGGTCCGGATCAGTTCATCGTAACTCATCCCGGCGGCCCGGGCGGCCTTGGGGAAGCACGAATTGTCCCTGGGGTCCGGCAGGATCCCGGGGAGGGGGTTCAGCTCGACCACGTTCGGTGTTCCCTCCGCGTCACACCGGATATCGACGCGGCACCAGTCGCGGCATTCGAGCGCCTGGTAGGCACCCAGGGCGGCGGCCCGGATCTGGGAGCCGAAGCGGGAGGGGATGCGTGCCGGGCATTCGAAGATCTCAAGCGGGTCATCGGGGCGGTCCCAGATCCACTTGGCCTCATAGCCGTAGATCGGCGGGGCGCCCTCGGGCAGCTCGTCGAAGCGCATGCCCACAATCGGCAGACACCGTGCGTCCTTGCCGTTGCCGAGAATGGCGACCGTGAACTCTGCCCCTGGCAGGTAGGTCTCGACCAGCACCGGCTCCCGGTAGGTGGAAAGCAGGTAATCCACCTGCTTGACCAGCTCCCTCCGGTTGCTGCACAGGCTCTTGATGCTCACGCCCTTCCCGGAGCCCTCGAAGGCCGGCTTGGCGAAGAGCGGAAATGGCAGCGTGCAGTTGCGGGCGTCCGCGGCCGTCCGGGCCAGCAGGAACGGCGCAGTGGGGACCCCGCGGAGCTGCAGAGTCTCCTTCGCGCGGCCCTTATGCAGGGCGAGCGAGAGCGTCAGCGGATCCGACGCGGAGTAGGGGACGCCGAGGAACTCGCAAATCGCGGGAACGTGACCCTCGCGATTCGCACCATAGAGCCCTTCGGCGATGTTGAAGACGAAGTCGGGGCGGGCCTTCGACAGGCGCGTGGGGAAGTCCGCGATCGCCTCGAGACGGATCACCTGGCCGAGCGGATGGAGCGCGCGCTCGACAGCGTCGATCGTCTCGGGTTCATCCCATTCGGCGTAGAGGTCTGGCTGGGGGAGATCGTAGCGGAGGTCACGCGAGGAGCCGGAGGGACTAGGGGAGGCAATAGATGCCCCGGCAGATCTAGCCGGCGCTTCCGGTCTCAGGTTGAAGGCAAGTCCTATGCGAACTGCCAAACGATCCTCTCTGCGTCGGGTCACCGCGCTCTTTGCGATCTACGGCCGCTGATGTGGAGCGAGCCGACGCGATGTCTTGCAGATACCGAATCAAAAGTAAGAAACATCCTGAAAACGCACAATAGTATTTTCGGTACTTCTTCCACGAAGTTGAGGCGGCGGCAGATAGGACCTGAGCGGTGAGGGGTGAGCGCGGTGGAGGAACGAGCCGCACTGAGAAGGGGGAGCGCTCGATTTCTCGAGCGACTCCCCCCTCTTACGGCTGGCGGCTGACAGCTGACCGCCGCTAACCGCCGGCTCCCATCATCCACCGCCGATCACACTTTGTGATACCCTACCCGTCCCGCGTCCGTCCCGTCGCCAGCCCGGTACACCTCGAAGTCGGCGAAGAAGGACGGGGCCTCCTGCGAGAGCACCTTGAGGCAGCCGAGCGCCATGCGGCGGATCTCCAGCTCGGCGCCCTCGCCCAGTCGGAGCTCGAGCATGGTTCGCCAGGCGCGGATGTTGGCGCTGACCACAATCTTCACTTCGGTGGCATTGGGGAGCACGCTTCGCGCCGCCTCACGGGCCAGCTTGCGGCGGTGGACCCGGTCCTCGACCCAGGAGTACTTCTCCATGAGGCGCTCCACCGCCTGGACGTACGAGGCCTGCGCCGCCTCGATCTGGCGGGTCCACTCCCCCTCGAGTCTCTCGTCTCCGAAAATGGCCGGCGGCATGACGAACGCGGCCTGCGATTCGTCCACATATCGCTGGGAGAGCTGGGAGTAGCCGAACCCGGCCCGATGACGAACCAGCTCGTGGCTGCAGGAGCGGCTGATGCCCTCGATGAGCAGGACATAGACCGCGTGCTCGAACACCGACCCGTGCCCCTGGCGGAGAATGTTCTCGAGATACTCCGCGGTCGTCCTGCCCGCCGGGTTGCCCTGGCTCATGTAACAGATGCGCCCGGCAAACTCCGCCAGCCGCTCGCCGCCGGTGGCTTCCCCTTTCCATTGGACCGGGAGGTGTACCGGCTCGATGAATTGTGGACGGGCAATGAGGGTGATGCGAGGCGCTTTGAGGATGTCCATGGGGTACCCAAATCCAGGGTTCAGCGTTCAGGGATCAGGGTCCGGCGGAGTCCGCCGTCAACGCCGGCAGTTGGACCCTGAACGCCGCACGCTGAACCCTGAACCTCTCATTCTCTTCCCGCGATTTCCATCCTGCTCCTGGCATACCCCCCCGTCCGTTCGATCTCCCGGAGCGACTCGGCAATATCGTCCGGGATCTGCACGGCGTCCGGTCCCAGCTTCAGGGAGGCGATTGCTGGGCCGCCGGCATCGAGCTTCACGCCGGGGTTGAAGATACCATCTGGGTCAAACGCCGTCTTGAGCCTGCGGAACAGGTCCATGATCTCGACCCCGTACAGGGCCTCGAGGAGGGGTGCGCGGAGCCGGCCGTCCCCATGTTCGCCACTCGGCGTCCCGCCGAGGCCGATTGCGGCGGCGTTCACCTCGTCGTAGAGCCGGCGGAGCCGGTCGGGCCAGTCGGGCCGGGCCAGTTCGGCGAGCGCATTCACATGGATGTTCCCGTCCCCGGCGTGGCCGAAGATCACCACGGTTATGCCCTCCCGGCCGGCGGCCTGCCGGATGATCCGCACATACTCCCCCAGCCGCGCGAGGGGGACGCAGCCATCCTCGATCACTTGCAGCGAACGTCGGTCGGCGGGAAGGTTTGCCAGGATCGGGCTCGCGGCGTGCCGGAGCGACCACAGGCGGTGTTCCTCATCCGCTGTGAGTGCAGTTGCGATGTCGATCGCCACCCCCCGCATCGCCCGCACGGCGTCGCCCACCACGCCGCGGGCCTGGTCCGGGCTGTCGCGCTCAAACTCTACCAGCAGAACCGCCTCGGTGCCCTTCGGCAGATCGGGCCGGTCCGGGCCGCGGCCAGCGAGCGCAATGAGCTCGAGGAAGGTCCGGTCGAGCAGTTCGACCGCCGAGGGTTCCAGCGCTACCAGGCCCAGCACCGCCGCCTCGAGGTCATCGAGGGACGGGAGCGCCACCCGGAGTCCGGTGCGGGCGGCCGGGATTGGGGCGAGCCGCCAGCGGATCGCGGTCACGAAGCCCAAGGTTCCTTCAGCGCCGATCAGCAGGTCGAGGTCATCGCCGGAGCGGAGCCAATGGTCGAGCGCGTACCCTGCGGTGTTCTTCCGGACCCTGGGAAAGCGGGCCTGGATCAGCTGGGCTTTGGCACGGATGTCCGCTGCCACCTTCGAGTGGAATCGATTGATGGCGGTCGGCGGGCCCGGTGCCCGCACACCTTTCCGGACCAGCGAGGCTGCCGAATCGCCGCGGCTGAGCCAGTCCACCTCACCGTCCCCCGTCACGACCTCCATGCCCATCACCCAAGGTCGGACTGGGCCGTAGCGGACCGTCCGGGCACCGGCGGCATTGGTCGCGACCATGCCGCCGAGCGTTGCCCAAGAACTGCTCGACGGATCGGGCGGAAGCCGCAGCCCGTGGGTGTGGGCGATCTTGTTGAGGTAGGTCTGGGTAATGTTGGCGCTGGTGACCGCGGTCGCGCTGATGGGATCAACCTCGAGGATGCGGGGCATCCGCTCTCTCAGGTCCACGATGATCCCGGGTCCGACCGCGTTGCCGGGAATGCCACTTCCCGCGCCCCGCGCGACCAACGCCGCTCCACGCTCGCTGGCCCAGGCGACCAGCGCCTGCAGTTCGGCGATGCTCGCGGGCTGGGCGACGCCGGCGGGAATGATCCGGTAGATGCCGGCGGCCTCCGAGTAGGCGGCACGGCTACGGGTACCGGTGTCGATCATCTCCTGGGCGGTGCGGACGTTCGACATGCTGGAAACCTAGGCCGCTGTCCCTTGACAAGGAATGGCGCGCGGGAAAGGCTTAGCGACCATGTCGGATATCCCCAGGGCCCAGATCATTCATATCGATGTTGACCGCCGCCTCGGCCACGAATGGGACGAGTGGGACGGCCAGCCGCTCCCCGGCCTGGGTAACTTCGACAGCCCCCCCGCGCTGTTCCTCGCCTGGTCTGCCCTGAGCCTGGGTGCGGTCTTGGCTCTTGCCGCCGCCATTCTCTACATCCTGAGTCCGCGCCTCGGCCTCCTGGCGGGAGATCTGCCGTCCTTCCTCTGGCTCACCTTGGGGGCTGTCGCGGGTATCACCTGGCTCTGGTGGCTGCTCCTCGCCCTGTCTGCCACCTCCGGACGGCCGCTCCTGCCTGAACGCCTCGCCGAACGCGGCCCCTTGCTGTGGCTCATGCGATGGACCTCGTTCGCGGCGGGGAGGTTCGGCCGGCGGGACTGGGTCGAGAATGCCGCCGTCAAGGTCTACGACAGGTTCGCCGTCGCACGCGGCCGCAAGGTGGGAAAGGGGGAGCTGTTGCTGCTGATCCCACGCTGCCTCTCCAAGGCTGCCCTCGATGGCGTCCTGGGCATCGCAGGGAAGTACGAGGTTCCCGTGTTCGTCGCGACCCGCGGTCAGCTGGCACGCCGGGTGATTCGGGAACGGCGCCCCCGAGCAGTGGTTGCTGTGGCCTGCGAGCGGGACATGGTGACCGGCCTGCATGACGTGGCGGGGAAGGTGCCTGTCCTCGGGCTGACCATGACGCTCCCCGCCGGCCCGTGCAAGGATGCGGGGGTCGATCTTGTGAAGTTGGAGGAATGGGTGAGAGCGTACGTGGTGTAGGTGGGTAGGGCGGTAGGGGCGGGGGCGGTAGAACTGGGATGGCGTCCATCTGTCATCCCGAGCGGAGCGAGGGATCCCTTCAGGTGCGCACCTCCGAGGGATCCCTTTCTTGCCTTGCGCCCTCGGGATGGTAACCGTGGTTTGCACTCGGCACTCGGCACTCGGCACTCGGCACTCGGCACTCGGCACTCGGCACTCGGCACTCGGCACTCGGCACTCGGCACTCGGCACCCGGCACCCGGCACCCGGCACCCGGCACCCGGCACCCGGCACCCGGCACCCGGCACCCGGCACCCGGCACCCGGCACCCGGCACCCGGCACCCGGCACCTTCTACTGGGCCGGCGCTCCCTCGGGAGAATAGAGCTTCACCAATTCCGTCATGATCTCCGCCACCCGCTTGGCCACCGGGTGGTCTGGCGGCACCTGGCGGTCGAGATCACGGGGCGAGAGGCTCGCGTCGGCGAGGGGACGGTAGACGGTTTCGACGGTGAGGCGGCTGTAGCCCAAGCGGGTCGGATCGACCCACGCACGGATCTGAACGATGTCGAGGCCCAGCCGACGTCCGCGAGCGACCTCCCTGCTGCCCACCTGGAACCAGGCGGTTTCCAGGTAGCCGTCCCGCACTACCACTGTGGTTACCGGCAATGAGTCCGAGCGGAGCACATCGGCCAGGGCGGCGGTGGCGTTCTTCGGGTCGAGCCGGATCTCCGCCTGCGGCGCCCCAGTTACCGGCGGGAAATAGGGCCGGGCCGTCATGGGCTGACAGGCGGAAGCCATGAGGGTCATGCCCAGAAGAAACCCCCGCATCATTGCTCCTCCTGCGCTGCGATCGGCTGTCATCCCAGGGCTAGACTCCCAGTTCCGCCGGCACCGGCGGGTCCTGCCGGTAATCGTAGAAGCCGCGGCCGCTCTTTCGGCCGTAGAACCCCGCGGTCACCATCCGACGAAGCAGGGGCGGGGCCGCATAACGGGTCTCGCGATACTCGTCGAACATGATGTCACCGATCTTCGCGAGAGTGTCGAGTCCCACGAAATCTGCGAGGGTGAGCGGGCCCATCGGGTGGCCGGCACCGAACCGCATGGCGGTGTCGAGGTCGGCGATGGACGCCACTCCCCGCTCAAGAGCGCGAATCCCGTCCAGGATGTACGGGACCAGAAGCAGGTTGACGATGAATCCCGAGGCGTCGCGTGCCGCGACTGGCTCCTTGCCGATTCCGCGCACAAACTCGAAGGCCCAATCGACGGTGGCCTGGCTGGTGCCGACGCTCCGCACCACCTCGACCAGCGGCATGAGCGGGACCGGGTTGAAGAAGTGCAGCCCGACGAAGCGGTCCGACCGGCCGGTGGTGGAGGCCATGCTGATGATGCTCAGGCTGGAGGTGTTCGAGGCAAAGATGGTCGCCGGGCCGGCACGCCGATCCAGCTTGCCCCATAGTTCGTTCTTTACCGCCAGGTCCTCAGTGACCGCCTCGATGATCAGGTCGGCCTCGGCAACCTTTCCGAGGTCGGTGACGAACTCCAGCCGGGAGAGCGTCAGCGTCCGCTGGTCGGCGGTGAGCTTACCCTTCTCGACGAACCTGGCCAGTGACTTCGCGATGCTGGCCTTGGCCTTCTCGAGCTGGGAGGCGACCGTGTCTCCCACGATGGTCTGGTGTCCCGCCGTGGCCGTCGCCTGCGCGATGCCGCTCCCCATGAGTCCCGAGCCGACGACCCCGACGATCATTGTATCGTCCTCCGTAGTTCATCGAGCATGGCGCCCAGGAGTCCAGCCGTCCGGGGCGGCAGCGCGTGTGACGGCTTCACCTCGCGGCGCTCCAGGTGGTCGAGCGCCCGCTCCAGGCCGAGCACCGTGCGCGCCGCGACTGGCCGGAACTGACGCGAGACACCCCAGCCGAATCCCAGGACCAGGGGCAGCGGAGCCAGGGCAACCCACCAGAAGGGGGACATCAGCGTCAGCACGGCTGTGGCCGCGGCCCCGCATGCGGCGATCGCCCCCAGGCCACCGATCAGCGCGCGGCGTGCCGGCCGGAGATCTGCCGAGAGTGCCACTTGGCTGTATCCGGGTTCCAGGCCGGTAATCGAAGCGGCGACGAGCTGGGCTCGTGAAAGCATGAAGGTGCGATTTCCCCGCAACGCCGCCGATGACCTCCGGAGCGCGGCGGCCATTCCCCGGAGGGGCTCCCAGGTGATGCGCCCCGGCTGCTTCCGCTGGATCATGAGAAGCTCCTCCTCGCTCATCCAGCCCGCGAGACGGTCGGCGATGCCATCCGGGTCGCCCCGTACCACCCGCTGGGCAGTCACCGCGGCCGCCCCGAACAGCCGGTCCAGTATCCCCCGGGACGCTGGCATTTCGAGCCGACCGCGCTCTTCGAGCATCGCCTGCTTGAGGTAGCGCTCCGGGATGCCGACTTCCTTGCCCAGCGCCACTACCTCGTCGGGGGCGAGCCCTTCCGCGATGTCACGCTCACCGGTCTGGAGCTCGGCGGCCCGCTGGATGATCCGCTCGATGGCGGCGCGGTCGATCTTGGAGGGAAGTTCGGTCATGAGATCTTCAGGGTGGACGGTGAAAGGTAAACGGTGAACGCGCGCTGTCCGTTTCACCGTTCACCCTTCACCAGCCACTTTCCGATCACTTTCCGAGGTTTTCCACGATCACCGCCTGCCCCTGTCCCCCTCCGATGCAGGCGCTGGCCAGGCCCAGCCGCTTGCCCCGACGGCGCAGGGCATGAAGCAGATGCAGCGTCAGGCGGGTACCGCTCGCGGCGAGTGGATGTCCCAATGCAATGGCGCCACCATCGGCATTGGTCCTTTCACGATCGAGGCCGAGCTCCCGCTCCACGGCCAGATACTGCGCCGCGAACGCCTCGTTCACTTCCACGAGATCCATCTGGTCCAGTGTCATGCCAGCCCGGGTGAGCGCCTGCCGCGCTGCAGGCGCCGGGCCGATCCCCATGAGCCCCGGCTCGACACCGGTGACCGCCCAGGCGACGATCCGCCCGATGGGCGCGAGGCCATGAGCCTTCGCGGCGTCGGCGCTCGCGATCACGACCGCCGCCGCGCCGTCGCAGATGCCGGAGGCGTTGCCCGCGGTCACCACGCCGTCCTTCTTGAAGTAGGGAGCCAGCTTCGCCAGCGCCTCGGCCGTGGTCTCTGGCCGCATGTGCTCATCCGCCACCCATGGCTCCGTCTGCCGCGTCTTTCGATTGGGCACCGGTACCGGCACCACCTCGTCGCGATAGGCGCCGGCCGCCCAGGCGTCGCGGGCGCGCTGCTGGCTCGCCAGGGCGACGGCATCCACATCGGCCCGGGAGAGCCGGTAGCGATCCGCCAGCGCCTCGGCCGTCTCCGCCATCGAGAGGCCGCACTGCGTGTCGCGAAGCGCCTCCCATAGCGAGTCCTCGAGCGGCGGTGCCGATCCGAGCCGGAGTCCCCACCGGGCCCCGCGCACGACATGCGGAGCCTGGCTCATCGACTCCGTACCGCCCGCGAGCACGATCCGTGATTCGCCTAACAGGATCTGCTGGGCACCCTGGACGATGGCTTCGAAGCCGGAGCCGCAGAGTCGGTTGACGGTGACGGCCGGGGTCTCGACCCGGCACCCGGACTTGAGCGCGATATGGCGTGCGAGGTAGATGGCATCCGCGCTGGTCTGGAGCGCATTACCGAAGATGACGTGATCTACGGCGTTCGCCGGGACCCGCGCACGCTCCAATGCCGCCTGGCCGGCGATCACGCCGAGCTGGGTGGCAGAGAAGTCCTTGAGCGCGCCGCCAAAGGCGCCGAAGCCGGTGCGCACACCGGCGAGAATGAGCACGTCCTGGGGCTGCCCCTGGGTGGGCATCGCGGGCTCCCTATATAAGGAAAGAGGCCGTGGGGGGCCCGAAATATCGCCGGGGGGTGCTCCGGAAGTCGAGCGATATGATAAGTGCTTGTGGGGGATGGAGATGCGGCCCAGGGATGAGCCGGCCGGCCACGAAATATACTCCGCTCGCCGTGGTGCGCGCCGGGCTGCGGGAGTCGAGGGGTGCGCTCTGGGCTACGACCGGAGCGGCCAGGAGAAGCAGGGTGAGCACGGCGCCGGGAAACCTTCCAGCCTTGGCGGAGTTACGTCTCCCCCACGTGGTGCCCGCAGCTGATGCAGTGGCGCCAGCCCAGCTCCAGCTCGGACTGGCATTCAGGACAGCGGGTGAATGTCTGATTTTGTCCGCAGTGCGGGCAGAAATTCACGGTGCGCGACGAGGGAAGGCGTCCACCGCAGTAGCTGCAGCGTGGTCCGGAATCGCGCAGCAGTTTGGGGCGCGGATCGGGCTCCGCGGTGATTCTCGGGGGCGGTGGCACCGGCTGCGGAGGCGTGGGGACCGGCTCTGCGATGAAGGGAACCCGCCGCACCGACTCGAGCGGGCCCTCGACCCGCGGCTCGGTGGCTCGGCGGCTTGGGAGTTCCGGGATCTCTTCCTCCGGCGGAGCGTACGCCTCCTCGGGGCCCGGCCCCAGGGCGTGCGCCAGCGGCTCCGTGCCGAGCTGGAGCTCGGCCTTGGCATGCTCTCGCAGGACCTCGAGGTCCGGGTTCGGAGTAGTCAGCTGGTCGCGGAAGACCTGTCCGACATCGTCGGCGATCATGCGCACGAACCCGCCCTCGCCGCTGCAGAGCCGGAGAACCAGCATGTCATAGTCCTCGGCGGAATCGATCGAGAGGGAACGACGGTTGGTGCGATAGGGGATGACCGAGGAGAGCATTTCACCAATCGCGATGGGCCGATGCAAGCGGGCCGGGTCGATCGCGATCAGGTTATCCACCAGTCGACGGAACAGCCGTTCGAGGTCGGTCATGGAACTGGCAGAGTAGGGCCGGCTTTCCACACTGTCAAGCAAGGAGCGGTGCGCCACGCGCTGCCTTGGACCATAGCTGCTCGACGGACTCAGGGCTCGGCGACGGGGAGACGCTCTCCGGCTGCCAGGCGCCGCTCCAGCGACGCGAACGTCGCATCTGGGTCGTAACCGGCATACTGTCCCCTGGCCTGGCGGGCGGCCAGCCAGGCGGGGAACTCCGAGTCGACCGCGCCGTGCGAGGTCACCTGCTCGGTGGCCGCCTTCACCGCGAGATCGTTCGCGTACTCGTTCTTGGTGTGGCCTCGGTGCCCCCGCACCCAGGTCCATTGTACCTCGTGCTGCTTCGCCGAGTCGACCAGCACCCGCCAGAGCTCGAGGTTCTCGATCTCGCCGCCCTTCCGCTTCCAGCCGCGCGCGATCCAGCTCGGCACCCAGTCGCGCATCCCCTTGACCAGGTACTCCGAGTCCGACACGATGAGCGCCCGGAGCCGCCGGCCCTTGCCTGCCAGGAGCTGCAGCGCCGCGACCGCCCCGGCGAGGGCCATCCGGTTATTGGTGGTGTCGGGAGCGGAGATGAAGAAGTCGCGGCGCTGTACTCGGCCTCCGGCTCGGATCTCGATCAGACCGCCGGCGGCGCCGGGCGTGGCGCCGCTCCGCCCGTTGCCAAGACAGCTTTCATCAAGATGCAGGACGGCGATGGGCAGGGGAGACGCGGGCACCGTGCGAGGAGGGTTGCATGTGGACCAGGACCGGGATGTCGGTGAGCCGCAAGATAATCTCGGTATGAGAAGGCACCACCCAACCGGCATCATCCCGATGCGCGCCTGCGAAAAGCGCATTGCAGCCGAGTCGCTGCACCGTCGTGGGGATCGCGGTTTCCAGGTCGCCCTCGAAGAAGTGGGTCTCGAAGTCCAGAGGCGCCATCGACAGAGCGCCCGATGCACGCGCCAGGGTCTTGTGCCCTTCGGCCGAGTCGGGCGCCACATGCAGGACATCGAGATGGGCCCCGGTGATTCCCGCGAAACGTGAGGCGAAAGTCAGCATGGCCTCGCTGACCGCTCCACCGGCGTAGGCCACGAGCACGCGGTCCATGGGGGTTGGGCGGGAGCCGCAGAGCAGGACGGGCCGGGGAGAGCGGCGGATCAGCTCGCGGGTATCGGGACCGAGCGGGTCTCCCGGTGACATGGCGGTGTGCCGGCCGCTCCGACCGACCACCACCACACCGACCTCCTCGGCGAGGTCCCGGAGAACCTCGTACACGAGCCCATGCCGGACCTTGGTTTCCACCTCGAGCCCGGCCCGGCGGACGGCACCCGCTGCGTCGTCCAGCATCAACTGGGCGGCAGCTTCCAGCTCTGGTCTGGAGCTGGGAGCGTTCGCCGGGGTCCACTCCATCCAAGGCGCCCCCAGCGCCATCTCCCCCGTCCTGCCCGGCGGCGGTGAGACATGGACGAGAACCACCCGAGTGCGGAAGCGCTTGCCGATCAGAATGGCCTGCGCCAGTGCGACCTGGGCCTCCGTGGAGCCATCCAGCCCGACGAGGAGAGAGGTGAACATACTTGAGGGTGGGGTCCGGGGAGGGGGGTGTCAAGAGGTGAGAGGTAGGTGGTGAGAGGTGAGTGGCTCTCACACTACGTGAAACCCCTCCAGGTCATCGAGGACGAACGTCAGCTCCTCCCCCGTCATTGGCAGCCGGCCGACGAAGGCCTCTCGGGATCCCTGCACGGTAACCCGGAGCGCGACAACGATGTACTCGGTGCCGCGCCGCATCACGGCGACCCGTCGCCCATCCCGGATCGCCCGTTCCAGCTGGTCGAGCCGCTCAGGAGACCAGCGCACTGCCGGAACCTCCCCCCTCGACCCGAATGATGCCGGTCTCCGGGGTCAGTTCGCCGATGACTGCCCGGGCGGGGGCGCCTGAGGTGGCGAGCGCGGCCAGAAGGGAATCGAGCTTCGCTTCGGGAACGGCCAGCAGCAGGCCGCCGGATGTCTGGGCGTCGGCGAGGAGGAGGCGATCGGCTGCGGTAATCCCCGGGGCGAACCTGGTCTGGACCAGCGCCCCGAGATTGCGCAGCGTGCCGCCGGGGACGACCTCGGCTTCCGCGAACCGGCGGGCGCCCGGGAGGAACGGAATACCGGCCAAGTCGAGCCGCGCACCCACCCGGCTCCCGGCCACGATATTGCCGAGATGTCCCAGTAGCCCGAATCCGGTCACGTCGGTCGCGGCCCGGAGGTCGTGGGCGAGCGCGGCGTGCATGGCACCTTCATTCAGCGTAGTCATCACTTGGATCGCTTCCGCCATCTCTCCCTCGGAGATGAGGCCCCGCTTGAGGGCCGTGCTCAGAATCCCGGTGCCCAGCGGCTTGGTCAGCACCAGGCGGTCGCCGGGCCGTGCGGCGGTGTTGGTCAGCAGGCGGTCGGGATGTGCCTCGCCGAGGGCAGCGAGTCCCACGTGCGGCTCAATCGTATCTACCGAATGTCCGCCGAGCACGGGGCAGCGCGCCTGCCGGGCCACTTCGTTCATCCCCTCCAGCACCTCACCCAACAGTTCCAGCGGTAGCTTCTCCCTCGGCCAGCCGACCAAGTTGAGCGCGAATAGCGGTGTGGCCCCCATGGCGTAAAGGTCGCTTAGGGCATTGGCCGCAGCGATCCGGCCCCAGGTGCGCGCGTCGTCCACCACGGGAGTGAAGAAGTCCACCGTGGCCACCAGGGCGCGGGTCTCGCTCAGGCGATAGACCGCCGCGTCGTCCCGGGTCGCTGCGTCCACGAGGATGTTGGGATCCTCGCCAGCCGGCACGTGGCGCAGCACCTGCGCCAACTCGGTCAGGCCGAGCTTGCAGGCTCAACCCGCGCCATGGGAGAGTGTGGTGAGCCGGATTCTGGGCTTCTGGTCGTGGGGTTCGCTGTGCATCTGTTCTCCTTCTGGTCGGTGCCCGGTGTCCAGGGCCCAGCATGCGAGGCAGGTCATCCAGCACTGCGAGCCGAAGAACCTGGTGAATTAGGGCCTCAGCCGAGGACCAGCTCCAGGATGAGACCCGCGATCATGATGCGTACGATGCCACCCGCGATCGGCTTCCACGGCAGCGGTTCGAGCGGGCGCCCCCGCAGCCGAGACGGCACCTCCATCAGCGCACCCAGCAGAAGAAAGAGGAGAGGCGTTCCCCCTGCGCCGAGACTGCCAA
>Ga0315273_10003171_pt1 | contig 19733 bp, 14 predicted proteins | sample YL17G02_0_MG_FD_205753 | JGI IMG/M metagenome (GOLD analysis project Ga0315273, IMG submission 205753) | Sediment microbial communities from Yellowstone Lake, YNP, Wyoming, USA - YL17G02_0 | ecosystem: Environmental > Aquatic > Freshwater > Lake > Sediment | place: USA: Wyoming | collected...
GCGGGATACAGCAGTTCACCGCCGGCACGGTGGACTTCGGAGCGACCGACGCCCCCATGAGCGACGCCGAGCTCGCCAAGGCCCCGGACGCCGTGCACATCCCCACGGTGCTCGGCGCGGTGGTGGTGACCTACAACGCCCCCTTCACCGGCCTGAAGCTGACGCCGGCCGTGCTGGCCGACATCTTCCTCGGCAAGATCACGAAGTGGAGCGACCCGGCCATCGCGAAGATCAACCCGGACATCAAGTTCCCCGACGTGGCGATCACGGTGGTTCGCCGCTCCGACGGTTCGGGCACGACCTACGTCTTCACCGACTACCTGACCAAGATCTCGGCGGAGTGGAAGGAAAAGGCCGGAACCGGCAAGAGCGTCTCCTGGCCCGTGGGCCTGGGCGGCAAGGGCAACGAGGGCGTCACCGGGCTCATCAAGCAGACGCCCGGCTCGATCGGCTACGTGGAGCTCGCCTACGCGAACCAGAACAAGATGCCGGTCACGTCGCTGCAGAACAGGGACGGCAACTTCGTGTTGCCGACGCTCGAGTCCACCTCGGCCGCCGCCGCGGGCGTGGTCCTTCCCCCCGACTTCCGCGTCTCGGTCACCGACCCCTCCGGCAAGAACGCCTACCCGATCGCCTCCTTCACCTACCTGCTCGTCCACAAGGATGCGAAGGACAAGGCCAAGGGGGAGGCGATGGTGAAGTTCCTCTGGTGGGCGGTGCACGCCGGCCAGGCCATGGCCGTCCCGCTCGACTACGCGCCCTTGCCGAAGCCCGTCGTGGCCAACGTCGAGAAGACCATCCAGGGGCTGCTCGTGCAGGGCAAGCCGGTCGCGCTTGCGCCCGTCAACTGACATCGCGTCCGCTCGCGCGGAACCCGGCCATGCCCGGGTCGCCCACCTCGGCGACCGGGCCTGGGGCTGGGGCCTCACCATCCTGGGCGGGACGATCCTCGTCGTCGCGGGTCTGATCCTCCTCGAGCTGGGGCGGGTCGCGGCGCCGGCGTTCGACCACGTCCGCATCTTCCGCTTCCTCACCTCGTCGGACTGGGACCCGGTGAAGGAGAAGTTCGGCGCCCTGCCGTTCATCTACGGCACGCTGGTGACGAGCATCGTGGCCATCCTGGTGGCCCTCCCGGTCTCGGTGGGGCTCGCTCTCTTCCTCTCCGAGATGGGGCCCAGGCGGCTCCGGCCCCCGGTGGCCTACGCCATCGAGGTCCTGGCGGCCATTCCCAGCGTGATCTTCGGGCTCTGGGGGCTCTTCGTGATGGTGCCGTGGCTTCGCGAGTTCTTCCAGCCGGCCCTGCAGCGCACCCTCGGCTTCCTTCCGTTCTTCCGGGGACCGATGATCGGCCTCGGCTACCTGGCCGCCGGGCTCATCCTGGCGCTCATGATCCTGCCGACCATCGCGTCGGTCACCATCGAGGTGTTGAAGACGGTCCCGCCCGCGCTGAAGGAGGGGGCGCTGGCTCTCGGAGCCACCCGCTGGGAGGCCATCCGGATCGCGGTGCTGCCCTATGCCCGCCCGGGAATCCTCGGTGCAACGTTGCTCGGCCTCGGCCGCGCGCTCGGCGAGACCATGGCCGTGACCATGGTCATCGGCAACTCCCCGGAGATCAGCGCGTCCCTCTTCGCGCCCGGGTACTCGTTGCCCGCGGTGATCGCCAACGAGTTCGCCGAGGCCACCGGAGACGTGCACATCGGCGCGCTCGCCTCGCTCGGCCTGGTGCTCTTCGGCATCACCCTCATCCTGAACGCCGCGGCCCAGATCCTGATCATGACCGTGGCGCGCGGCCCCCGGGGGGCGAAGGCATGAACACGCTCCGCTGGCGCCGCTTCGTGAACGGGTTCTGGACGGTCGCCAGTGGCACCGGTGTCCTGGTCGCGCTCGTCCCGCTCGCTTCCCTGCTCTGGCTGGTGGTGTCCCGTGGCGCGCCGGGGCTCTCGGCCTCCTTCTTCGTGAGCCTTCCCACCCCGGTGGGCGAGCCCGGCGGCGGGGTCGGGAACGCCATCGTCGGGACGTTCTTCATGGTCGGCCTGGCGAGCCTCGTGGCGCTGCCGGTCGGGGTGGGCGCGGGCGTGTACCTGGCAGAGAAGGGGGACGGCCCGGCCGGCTGGGTGATCCGCTTCACGGCAGAGGTGCTCTCCGGGGTTCCCTCCATCGTCATCGGGATCGTCGCCTACGGCCTCATCGTCGCGCAGATGAAGCGCTTCTCCGCGCTGGCGGGCGGCGTGGCGCTGGCGCTCATCATGATCCCGTCCTTGGCCCGCTCCACCGAGGACTTCATCCGCCTGGTGCCAGCCGCGCTCCGGGAGGCGTCGCTCGCGCTGGGCGTTCCCGGGTGGAAGACCAGCCTTCGCGTCATCATCCCCACTGCGCTGGGGGGGGTCGTCACCGCGGTGCTGCTCGCCATCGCCCGGGCCGCAGGCGAGACCGCTCCGCTGCTCTTCACGGCCCTCAACAACCAGTACTGGAACACCGACCCGACGCAGCCCACCGCGTCACTCACCGTCCAGATCTACAACTACGCCATCAGCCCATACGAGGACTGGCACGCCAAGGCATGGACCGCGGCGCTGGTTCTCCTGCTGCTGGTCGGACTGCTCAACCTGATGGCCCGGCTCCTCTCCCGGAACCGGATGGCGGGGGCGCAATGATCTCCAACCTGGAAGCGGCAATCCCGATGAAACCCTTCGAACGACGAGCTCCCGAATCGGTTCGCCTGTCCGTCGCCGAACCCGTTGCCCTCGAGCCAAAGCTCACGGTGCGCAACCTGGACGCCTGGTACGGCAAGAACCGCGCGTTGCACGACGTGAGCCTCACGGTGGCGCCCCGCTCGGTCATGGCGGCCATCGGTCCCTCGGGCTGCGGGAAGTCCACCTTCCTGCGCTGCCTGAACCGCATGCACGAGCTCATCCCCGGCGCGAGGGCCGAGGGAACGCTCCTCCTCGATGGCAAGGACCTGCTCGGCCGCGACGTGGATCCGGTGACCCTGCGCCGCCGGGTGGGAATGGTATTCCAGCGCCCAAATCCGTTCCCGACCATGTCCATCCGCGACAACGTCTCCGCCGGCCTGAGGCTGAATCGCGTCGGCGGCAACCACGACGAGATCGTGGAGCGCACGCTGCACCAGTCGGCGCTCTGGGAAGAGGTGAAGGACAGGCTGGGCGCGAGCGCGCTCTCGCTCTCCGGCGGCCAGCAGCAGCGCCTGTGCATCGCCCGCGCCCTGGCCGTCGAGCCCGAAGTCCTCCTGATGGACGAGCCGGCCAGCGCGCTCGACCCCATCGCCACCGCCAAGATCGAGGACCTGATCCACGAGCTCAAGGAGCGCTATACCATCGTGATCGTGACCCACAACATGCAGCAGGCCGGGCGCGTCTCCGACCACACCGCCTTCTTCTACATGGGCGATCTCGTCGAGGTCGGCCCGACCGAGAAGATCTTCACCAACCCCTCGGAGAAGCGCACCGAGGATTACGTCACCGGAAAGTTCGGATAAGCATGGCCCCCGAGACCCACACCGACAAGGTCTACGAGGCCGAGCTTCGCGAGCTGCGCGACCGCCTTCTCGAGATGGGCGGCAAGGTAGAGGCCGCCATGGCCGGCGCCGTGCGGTCCCTCATCGAGCGGGACGCGCCCCTGGCCGAGAAGGTCATCGCCCAGGACAGGGAAGTGAACCGCACCGAGGTGGAGATCGACGACATGTGCCGGCGGCTGCTGGCGCTGCGGCAGCCTGCCGCGAGCGATCTGCGCTTCATCACCACCGCGCTCAAGATCGTCACCGACCTGGAGCGAATGGGCGATCTCGCGGTGAACGTCTCCGAGCGAGCCAGGGACCTGGCGCAATCTCCGCCGAGCCGCCCCTTCCACGACCTCACCGCGCTCGCCGACCTCTCCGGCTCCCAGCTCGAGAAGGCGCTCGACGCCTTCGTGGAGCGGGACGTGGCGAAGGCCGAGGAGGTCATCCAGGGCGACGACCTCCTCGACGCCATCTACCACCGGCTCTTCAACGACCTGCTCGCTTACATGATGGAGGACTCCCGGGTCATCCGCCGGGCCACCGCCATCATGTTCGCCGCGAAGCAACTGGAGCGGTTCGGCGACCACGCCACCAACTTGGCGGAGATGGTGGTCTACATGGTCCGCGGCACCGACGTGCGCCACCCGGGCAGCCGGGGCGGCGAGGGCGCTTCCGGGTAGCGCCGTCAGCGGCGAGGTCGCGGCTGCGCAAGCTGGCGGTGGCCGTCCGGCCGCTGGGCGTTGTGGCGTCCGTCCCAGTGCGGCACCTCGGCCCCGTCCTCCAACAACTGGAAGGCGTTCACGTCGTCGCCGAGCTGGGCCCGAAGTTCCCCGAGCACCATGCTGCGCGCCGCCGGGTCGTTCACCGGGAAGAAGAGCTCGTAGCGCCCGTCGAAGTTTCGGGGCATGGCGTCGAGGCTGCCGGCGTGGACCTGCCAGTTCCCGCCGTCCCGGAAGGCGGCCACCCGGGCGTGCTCCAGGAACCGGCCCACGATGCTCCGTGCATGCACTCCGGGTGCGATCTCGGTGAGGGTGGTCCGGGCGATGAGGTCCACGCGCGCCCCGGCGCCGGCGGCGCGCGCGAGAGCCGCGAGCACCTTCGGGTCGGTGACGTGGTTGAACTTCAGGATCACGTGGCCGCCCGGATGCCCCTCGGCGGCGACGCGCTCCAGCAGGAGCTTCCGGATGGCGCCGCCGGTCCGGAGATGCGTCATGCGCGGGGGCCGGCCGTGCTCGAGCGCGTCGAAGAAGAGCTTCACGTCCCCGGTCAGCTGCCGGTCGGCGGTGAAGAGCGAGAAGTCGGTGTAGAGCCGGGCGTTGCTGGTGTTGTAGTTGCCGGTGCCCAGGTGGACGAACTCGCGGGAACCGCGCTTCACCCAGATGGCCTTTGCATGGACCTTGCGGGTCGGGAGCGGCAGGACGCGGACGCCCGAGTTCTGGAAGCGGAGGCTCCATTCCAGGTTCTGCAGCTCGTCGAAGCGGGCCCGGGCCTCGAGCAGCACCGCCACGTCCTTCCCGGCGCGGGCGGCCTCGATGAGCGACTCGGCGAGCACGTTGTCGTCGCCCACCCGGTAGAGGGTGGCCCGCACGGCCGAGACCCTGGGGTCCCGCGCCGCGGCCCGCGCGAAGTCCTCCACGGCGTCGTACCCCTGGTATGGGTGGAAGAGCACCACGTCCTTCCGCGCGACGTGCGCGAACGGGTCGGCGGCGAAGCCCGGAACCATCCAGGGGCGCAGCGGCCGGAACTTGAGGGCGGCCGGGGCGTGGTCCACCAGCGTCGAGACCATTCTCAGATCGATGGGCGGCTCGACCCGGAACACTTCGTCCGCCTCCAGCCCCAGGGCGATGCGGATCGACTCCGCCCAGTGGTCGGGGAAGTTCTTCTCCACCTCGAGGTGGCTGGGGCGGCCGTCGAGCCGGGTCTCGAGGGCCGCGGGCAGGTCCTCCCAGTCGAGGCCGAGCTGGTCGATGGCCGCGAGACGGATCACGCGAAGCTCGTGCAGCTCCAGATCTCGCCCCTCCAGGAAGAGATCGCTGCGGACCCGGAGCAGCTCGCCCAGCCGCACGAAGGTGCCCTCACGCCCGGGGATCTCGATGAGGCGGGGCAGGCTGGCCGGCAGGCGGACCAGGTGCTCGATCACGCCGATGCCGGTGGCGAAGTAGAGGGCCTCGGTGCGGATCTCGCGAACGGCCTCGGCGCGCAGGACGTCGGTCCGCGGCGCCACCTGCTCGGCCAGGAAGGCGCCGAAGTAGTCGAGTTCCTCCCGGGAGAGCGACGAGACCGGGACCACGCGGATGGCGTGCTCCTCGAGGGCGTCGAGGAAGGTCCGGTAGGTCTCGCCCGCGGCGTCGACCTGGGCCCGGGCCTCACGGAGAAGCGCCTGGTACGAGGCGGTTCCCCGCTGCTCGAGAAAGGGACGGGAGATGCGGGCGGCGAAGAACTCGTCGAGGTTGGAGGCCCAGATGGAGAGGAAGCGCACCCGCTCCATCACCGGGAAGTCGCGGCGCCGGGTCTGGTCGAGGACCCGGCGGTTGAAGTGCAGCCAGGATAGTTCTTGATTGACGCGCACGGTCGCCTTCCGCCGAGGGTCCCTCCACTGAACCACACCTGGGGTGACGAAGGCGTGAAGATCAGGGGGGGACACCCGGCGGGGGTCGGCGCGCCAGCCCCGAGAGATGACCTGGGAGCGCGCCATCCACCGGCCTGACCGTCGGCCGCCGGGGAGCCAGGCAGGCGACTGCTCGCTCTGCGGGCAGGGCTGCTCGATCTTTGCGCCGGTCGGCGTTCCGAACGGTTCAAAAGAGGCAGGTGTCTTGCAATGGCCATAGAGTCCCGCCATGCGCCTGCTCCTGCAGCACGACTCCCTCTACCGATTTCCTCGCCCGGCAGCCCTGGGTCCGCACCAGATCCGGCTGCGCCCTGCCAACCACGCACGGGCCCGGATCGAGACCTACTCGTTGCGGGTCTCCGAGCCGGCCGAGATCCGCTGGCAGCAGGACCCCTCGGGCAACCACGTCGCTCACGTCACCTTCCCGAGGGGCTCGAACCTGCCCGAGCTCGCGGTGCGGGTCGAGATGGCCATCGACATCCGGCCCGTGAACCCTTTCGACTTCTTCATCGACGACCGGTGCCAGCAGTCCCCCTTCTCCTATCCGGAGGAGCTGCGTCCGGAGCTCGAGCCATTCCTGAGCACCGGCGATCCGGCGCTGGGCGGCGGCCCTCTTCTCGAGGCCTTCCTGGCGAAGCTCCCCTCCACCGGAAAGACCGTCGACCTGGTGGTCGAGCTGAACCGGCTCGTCCACGAGTGCACCCGCTACGTGATCCGGGAGGAGCCCGGGGTCTGGACGCCGGAGGAGACGCTTCGGCAAGGGCGCGGAAGCTGCCGAGACTCGGCGGTGCTCCTCGTCTCGGCGCTCCGGTCCCGCGGCCTGGCGGCCCGGTTCGTGTCCGGCTACCTGATCCAGCTCACCGACGAGGGCATGATCCCCGGCGAGCCCCGGGGCGTGGGGCGCGACGTCGTCGACCTCCACGCCTGGGCCGAGGTCTTCCTGCCCGGCGCCGGCTGGATCGGGCTCGACGCCACGAGCGGCCTCTTCTGCGGCGAGGGGCACATCCCGCTCGCCTGCGTTGCCAGCCCCGCGCTGGCTGCCCCCGTCATCGGGACCTCCGACGTCGGGGCCGACTCCTTCTCGTTCGAGATGCGGGTGGGGAGGCTGGGGCACGAGGCCCGGCCGACGACCCCGTACTCCGAGGAGACCTGGAGGGCGCTGCTCGAGGGATCCGACCGCGCCGACGCGGCGCTCGACCGGGCCGGGCTCGAATTGACCGTGGGTGGAGAGCCGACCTTCAACTCGCGGCTCCACCCCGAGGCGCCCGAGTGGCGTTCCGAGGCCATCGGCCCCACCAAGTGGGAGCAGGGGGTGGCGCTCGCCGCAGAGCTGCGCGACCGGCTGGCACCGGGCGGAGCCATCCTGCGGCGCGAGGGGAAGTGGTACCCCGGCGAGAGCCTGCCCCGGTGGGCGCTCGACGTGGTGGGGCTCCGCGACGGGACGCGCCTCTGGTCGGGCGGAGGCGCGCGCCGGGAGGCCAGCCCGGCCGCCGCCGAGATGCTCGTCCGGGCCATCGCCGCGCGGCTCCAGCTGATCGGCGCGGCCCCCATGGCGGCCCTCGAGGACCCCTGGCACCACGTCCGCGACGAGGCCGACCTTCCACCAGGAGTGAATGCCCAGGAGGCGAACCTGGCCGACGGCGAGGAGCGGCGCCGGCTGGCCCGCGTCCTCGACCACGGGCTGTCGAAGCCGGTGGCCTTCGCGCTGCCGCTGGCCCGCATCGAGGGAGCCTGGCGCACCGCCCGATGGGAGTTCCGGCGAGAGGCGCTCTTCCTCATCCCGGGCGACGCCCCGGCCGGACTTCGCCTGCCGCTCAAGAGCCTGGGCGGGCCGCTGCCCCCGCCCGCCGAGACCGAGCCTTCCTACGTCATCGACCCGCGCACCGAGGAGGTCGCCCTGGCCCGCCGCCGGGAGGAGGACGCAAGGAAGGAGGCGGCGGGCAGCCAGCTCGCGGCAGAGGTCCGCAAGCCGCCGGTCAAGCTGCCGGCGGTTCGCACCGCACTCTGCGTCGAGCCGCGCGACGGTGAGCTGTTCGTCTTCCTGCCGCCGCTCCCGTCGGCGCCCGACTTCATCGAGCTGGTCCGCGCCGTCGACGCCGCGGCCCGGGAGACCGGGCTCGAGGTCCGGCTCGAGGGCTACCCGCCTCCCTGGAGCTCCGAGGTGATCCGCTTCTCGGTGACCCCCGACCCCGGGGTCCTGGAGGTGAACGTCCAGCCGACCCGGAGCGGACGGGCCTGCGCCGAGCAGATCGAGCAGGTCTTCGACGCCGCGCTCCACGTCGGGCTGCACGCCGAGAAGTACATGCTCGACGGGCGCCAGGAGGGGTCGGGCGGCGGCAACCACATCACCCTGGGTGGACCTAGGCCGCTCACGAGCCCGTTCATCGTTCGCCCCGACCTGCTCGGGAGCCTGGTCACCTTCGTCCAGCACCACCCATCGCTCTCCTACCTCTTCACCGGGCTCTTCGTCGGGCCGACCTCGCAGGCTCCCCGCATCGACGAGGCCCGCCACGACTCGCTCTACGAGCTGGAGATCGCGCTCGCACGCCTGACCGACCGCACCCAGCCGGCCCCGCCCTGGCTGGGCGACTGGCTGCTGCGCAACCTGCTCGTCGACGTCACCGGCAACGGCCACCGCGCCGAGATCTCCATCGACAAGCTCTTCGACTGGCGGAGCCCTCACGGGCGCCAGGGGCTCGTCGAGCTTCGCGCCTTCGAGATGCCGCCCCACCCGCGCATGGCGGCGGCCCAGGCCATCCTGGCCCGTGCGCTCGTGGCGGCCTTCGCGAAGGAGCCCTACTCGCACGGGCTCGTCCGCTGGGGCACCGAGCTGCACGATCGCTTCCTGCTGCCCTTCTGGCTCTGGCGGGACCTGGAGGAGGTCCTGGCCTTCCTCGAGGTCCGGGGGGTCGGGCTGCCGAGCGAGGCCTACCGCCCGTTCGTCGAGTTCCGCTGCCCGGTGGTGGGACGCCTGCAGGCAGGCGGGGTCTCCGTCGAGATCCGGAACGCGCTGGAGCCCTGGCCGGTCCTGGGAGAGGAGCCCGGGGCGGGCGGCACCTCGCGCTTCGTGGACAGTTCCGTGGAGCGGGTCGAGGTCCGAGCCGAGGGGCTCGAGACCGAGCGCTGGGACGTCCTCGTGAACGGGCTGTCCGTTCCCCTGCGCTCGACCGGAACGGCCGGCGAGCACGTGGGCGGGGTCCGGTTCCGGGCCTGGGCGCCGCCGTCCTCCATCCAGCCCCACCTCGGCATCCACCACCCGCTTCACTTCGACCTGTACGACCGCTGGGCCGGGCGCTCGGTGGGCGCCTGCGCCTACCACGTCTGGCACCCCGAGGGGCAGGGCTACGACGCCGCTCCGCTCACGCGATTCGAGGCCGCCGCCCGCCGCGCCTCGCGGTTCACCGGGGAGGGGCCGCTTCCCTGGCCGACGCGCCCGGGGGCCACGGCGCCGCACCCCGAGTATCCGCACACCCTCGACCTCCGGCGCTACCCGGGCGACCACCCGATGCCGACGCCCGACGAGGAGGAGGGGCACTGAGTGCGGGAGGTCCTCGCCGAATGCAGCGCGCAGGACGAGGCGCTTCGCGCCGCCCGGCTCGAGATCTGGCTGGGCGCGGAGCCCACCTTCACCGATCGCGCCTCGCAGGAGGCGCACTGGCTGGGGATGGCAGAGGGGGGCGACAAGGAGGAGCGGGCGGCCACCCTGCTCCAGGCACTGGTCGCGCGCCTGGCCAGCACCGCCAGGCTTGTCCGGACGGCGGGGCGCCGCTACCCGGGCGAGGAGCGCCCACGCTTCTGCCTCGGTGCGCTCTATCGCCCGCGCGGCGGCGGCGAGCCGTGTGCGTTCGATGCGCAGGGGCTCGCCGGTCCGGGCGGTCCGCGCCCCTTGGCAGCCGAAGGGGAGCGGTGGCTCACCGTCGTGCCCGACCCGGCCGTGGTCGAGGTGAACCTGGCGCCCGCTCCCGACCTCGCCACCTTCGCCTTCCACGTCGAGGCGGTCTACGCAGCAGCCGCCGAGGCCGGCCTCTCGCCGGAGCGTTTCCGCTGGAACGGCCATGCCGGCGACTCAGGGGGCGGCGGCCAGCTCACCCTGGGCGGACCGACGCCGGAGCAGAGCCCGTTCTTCCTCCACCCGCGCCTGCTCCCCTCGCTGGTGCGCTACCTGAACCACCACCCGGCGCTCTCCTACGCCTTCGCGCCGGAATGCGTCGGCAGCGCCGGGCAGGGGCCGCGGCCGGACGAGGGGGTTCGCGAGCGATTCGACGAGCTGGGCGTGTCGCTCGACCGGCTGGCCCAGCGCGGCTCCCCCGGGCCGGAGGAGCTCTGGAGCTCGCTCGCGCCGCTCCTCGTCGATGCCTCGGGCAATTCCCACCGGGCCGAGGTGAACGTCGAGAAGCTCTGGAACCCCCACATCCCGGAGCGCGGCCAGATGGGCGTGGTCGAGCTGCGGGCGCTGCGCATGCCGGCCACGCCGGAGCGGCTGCTCGCGCTGGGGGCGCTCTTCCGCGGGGTGGCGGCGCGGCTGGCGCTCGACCCGTACGAGGAGCCGCTCCTCGACTGGGGACCCGAGCTGCACGACCGGGCGTCGCTCCCTCACTGGCTCGGCCAGGATCTGAAGGGGGTGCTCGCCGACCTGGTCTTCCACGGACTGGGACTCGGCCGCCACCTCGTGGCTGCGCTCGGACCCGAGCCGGAGGAGATCGCGCGCGTCGAACTGGCTGGCGCCACGCTGGTCGTCCGTCGGGCCGTCGACTTCTGGCCGCTCGTTGGCGACGTGGCCTCGCAGGAGGAGGCGACGGCCCGGATCGTCGACTCCAGCTCGGAGCGGATCGAGCTGCTGGTGAACTCGCCGGGCACCGTTCCGGGACGGCTCGCCGCTCAAGGCGTCGAGGTGGCGCTCGAGACCGCCGGAGGGGCGCTTCACGTGGGGGCGGTCCGCTACCGGGCCTTCGCTCCCAGCCCCGGCCTGCACCCCGGCCTCGGTCCGCACGATCCGCTGGTCGTCGAGTGGGAGCGGCGCGGGGAGGCGATCCGGGTGGAGCTGCACGGCTGGAAGCCGGGCGGTGGGTCCTACGAGACGCTGCCTTCCGACCGGGCCGAGGCCGAACGGCGCCGGCGCGAGCGGGTGGTGGTGCGCCCAGGGCGCTTCCGCAACCCTTTGCGCGCGCCATCCTCGCGGCTCACGCTCGACCTCCGCCGCCTGCAGGCGGCGCTTCCCACCTGAAGGACGCCGGAGCCCCGCCATGGATCCCTCCGCATCGCTCCTCGAAGAATACAAGGGCCTACCCGGCACCTGGGACGAGCTGTTCACCGCGAGTGGCGCCCCGCGCCTCCCGTTCCGCCGGGCCATGGACGCGCTCGACGCCCACTCCCGCGCCGGCTTCGCCGCCTGCCAGGGACTCGCAGAGCGGGCGCTCCTCGACCAGGGAGTGACCTTCTCGGTCTACTCCGACCAGCGAGGCACCGAGAAGATCTTCCCGTTCTGCCTGGTGCCGCGCATGGTCTCCGCGCCCGACTGGGCGCGCCTCGAGCGAGGGCTCGTGCAGCGCGTCCGCGCGCTCGAACTCTTCCTCGCCGACCTCTACGGCGACCAGCGCATCCTGAAGGACGGCGCCGTCCCGGCGGATCTGGTGCTGGCCTCGAAGAGCTGGTTCCCGCAGCTGCGGGGCGTGCGTCCGGTGGGCGGCGTGCGCATCCACGTCGCCGGCATCGATCTGGTCCGGGATCCAGAGGGCACCTTCCGGGTCCTGGAGGACAACCTCCGGACCCCGTCGGGCGTCTCCTACGTGCTCGAGAACCGCATCATCTCCAAGCGGGTCATCCCCGAGATGCTCGACGCGGCGCGCGTCGAGCCGGTCGACGCCTACCCCATGCGCCTGGCCGACTCGCTCCGGTCGGTCTCGCCGGTCGATCCGTCGGAGACCTCGGCGGTGGTGCTCACCCCGGGCCCCTTCAACTCGGCCTACTTCGAGCACAGCTTCCTGGCCCGGACCATGGGGCTCGAGCTGGTGCAGGCCGCCGACCTCTTCACGAAGGGGGATCACGTCTTCTGCCGGACGACCCGCGGGCCGCGCCCGGTGCACGTCATCTACCGGCGCATCGACGAGACCTATCTCGACCCGGAGGTCTTCCGCCCCGACAGCCTGCTGGGCGTGCCCGGGATCCTGCGCGCCTGGGCCAAGGGCAACGTCACGCTCGCCAACGCGCCCGGCAACGGCGTCGCCGACGACAAGGCCGTCTACCCCTTCGTGCCCGACATCGTGCGCTACTACCTCTCGGAGGAGCCGCTGCTCGCCCAGCTCGACACCTGGGTCTGCGCCCGCGACGACGACCGGCGCTTCGTCCTCGAGCACCTCGGTGAACTGGTGGTGAAGGCGGTGGACGAGGCCGGCGGCTACGGCATGCTGATGGGGCCCCAGGCGACGAAGGCGCAGATCGAGGAGTTCCGCCAGCGCGTCCAGGCCGAGCCGCGCAAGTACATCGCCCAGCGCCGCCTCGAGCTCTCCACCTGCCCGACCTGGGTGGAGGGCAAGAGCCGGGTGGAGCCGCGCCGGGTGGACCTGCGCCCCTATGTCCTGAACGGGCGGGACGGGCCGTGGGTGCTGCCCGGCGGGCTGACCCGGGTGGCGCTCGTGGAAGGCTCCTACGTGGTGAACTCCAGCCAGGGCGGCGGCTCGAAGGACACCTGGGTGCAGAAGCCGGAGGCCACATGATCTCCCGCGTCGCCGACCACTGCTTCTGGCTGGGGCGGTACCTGGAAAGGGTCGAGTCGACCGCCCGCGTCCTCGGGGTGACCCGGAACCTGGCCCTCGACGTGGGGATCAACCCTCGTCACGTCTGGCTGCCCGTCATCATCGTCTCGGGCGAGCAGGAGCGGTACGCCGCCTCCGGGCAGGGGCGCCCCGACGACGGCGAGCGCATCCAGGACTACATGACCTGGGACGAGCAGAACCCCAGCTCCATCGGCCGATCGCTCGCCGCGGCGCGAGACAACGCCCGATCCATCCGGGAGGTGGTCAGCCTGGAGACCTGGGAGGCGCTGAACGCGATCTACCTCTGGGTGGGCAGTCCCCGGGCGCGCACCGAGTGGCGCGAGGACCGTCACGCGTTCTACCGGCGCATCCGGACGTCGATGCAGTCGCTGCAGGGAATCGTGCGCGGCACCATGCTCTTCGACGACGCCATGCACTTCATGCTGCTCGGAACGATGCTCGAGCGCACCGGCCAGACCTCCCGGATCCTCGACGTGCACCACCACGCCTTCCAGGCGCTGGGAACCCACGAGGTCATCGAGACCGCGCTCTGGCTGGCCCTGCTCCGCGCCTGCTCGGGGTTCGAGCCCTTCATGAAGGTGCACCGGGGGCGGGTGAGCCCGGCCGCCGTGGCCCGCTTCCTGGTGGTCGATCCGATCTTCCCCCGCTCCGTCCGCTTCTCGCTGCGGGCCGCGGTCTCCCGCTTCGAGCGGATCCGCCCGCCCGCGGAGGTCGACCTCCCGGGCGAGCGCAGCGCAGAGAGGCTGCGGGCCCTGGCCGGATGGGTGGCCGCGCTGGAGAAGGACTTCGACGTGGCCGGGCTGCACGAGCTGCTCACCCACGTGGTCGACGAGACCGCGGCCATCGCCGGCGTCCTCGGGACCGAGCTCCTGGGTTATGCTCCGGCGCCCGCGGCCGAGATGTCGGCCCAGTGACCCTGCTCACGACATGCCCAACCTCCTCGCGATGTCCTTCGAAGGCGAGCTCGCTCCCTCCTTCGACCTCCGCTGCCTGTCCCAGGGAGAGGTCCCGCCCGACGGCTGGGGAATCGGCTACTACCCGGGCGGCGAGCCGGCCGCGACGGTGCTCAAGGAGCCCGCGCCTCCCAGCGGCTCGATCCGCTCCGGGCTGGTGAAGGCCTGGGAGCACCTCGAGTCCTCCATCTTCCTGCTCCACATCCGGCGCGCCACCTGGGGCGCCATCTCCGACGCCAACACCCAGCCCTTCCTGCGGGTCTGGGGGCGGCGCGACTGGCTCTTCGGCCACGCCGGGTCGCTCCGCCACCGGCCGGAGCTACGGGCCGGCGCCCTCTTCGAGCCGGTGGGGGGCACCGACACCGAGCTCATCTTCTGCGAGCTGATGAACCGGTTTGCCGAGCGGGGCTGGAAGAGCCTGGGCGAGGCCGACCCCCGCACGCTGCTCGAGTGGCTCGGCAGCCTGAACGACAGCGGCAACCTCACCTGCGTCCTCACCGACGGGCACGACGTGGCGGTCTACGCCGACCGGGAGTCGGCGGGAATCTGGCTTTGGGAGGTGCTCCCGCCCTACGACCGGCTCACCCTGGGCGACGGGGAACTGGTCGTCGATCTGGGCAAGCGGGGCGTGAAGAGCCGCAAGGGGGTCGTGGCGAGCTCGCATCCGCTCCAGGTGAACGGCGAGGATCGGGAGTGGCGCGCCGTGCCCCCCGGCCATCTGGTGCTCCTGCGCCAGGGAGCGGTGCGCGACGTCCTGGCCCCGTGGATCGTTCCGGGCGGCCATCCGCCGCTCCCCGGCACCCAGCGCCGGCAGATGCCGCGTCCGGCCCGGGCCGAGCCCCGCCGGTTCCGGGTGGTCCACAGGACCTCCTACCGCTACGACAAGCCGGTCGAGCGCAGCTCCCACGTCTTCAAGCTCTCCCCGGTCGACGACCGGCTGCAGCGGCTGCTGTCGAACGCCATCGAGGTGTCGGTGGACGGGCCTCACCGGGACTACGAGGACGTCTTCGGGAACCAGGCCCGCCGCATGGAGGTGGACAGGCCGTACGCCGAGATGACCATCACCGCCACGTCGCGCGTCGAGGTCCTCGACGTCGATCCGCTCTCCTACCGGCCGCTGCGCCAGCGGGCGCAGATCCCGGTGGTGTGGATGCCCTGGCACCAGCAAGTCCTGCAGCCCTTCCTGCTGCCACTGGAGCTGGCCGAATCGGAGCTGACCGAGCTCAGCGAGTACGCCATGAGCTTCGCGGTGCGCAACGACTTCGACCTCGTCGACACGCTGCTCGACGTGAACCAGTCCATCTTCCAGGAGTACAAGTACACTCCGGGTGAGACGACGGTCTTCACCACGCCCTTCGAGGTCTACACCAACCGGCGCGGCGTCTGCCAGGACTTCACCAACCTCTTCATCTGCCTGGCGCGGCTGCTCGGCCTCCCGGCGCGCTACGTCTGCGGCTACCTCTGGACCGGCCCCAGGAACCCCAACCAGCGCCAGGCCGAGGCCTCCCACGCCTGGGCGCAGGTCTACCTGCCCGAGGTGGGCTGGAAGGGCTTCGATCCCACCAACGGCATCCTCACCCAGACGGACCACGTGCGGGTGGCGGTCGGGCGGAGCTACCGCGACGCCACACCGACCGCGGGGACCATCTTCGTGGGTGGCGGGGGGGAGAAACTCGAGGTCGAGGTGCGGGTCGAGTCCATAGGCGAGGCTTCAGCCGAGCCGCTTCCGGGATCCGCTCGCTAGAGCCCGAAGGCCGCAGGTGTAGACGAGGAAGCGACATCGCAGGCCGCCGTTGCGGACGGCGAGGGTCCGGGAAGGCTTTCCCGGGAGGAGGCGCGCCAGCCCCGGGTCGCCGGCCAGGACCCCCACCGTCCAGCCGGGAAGGCGCGCGAGGAGCGACCCGAGCGCCTTCCAGGATTCCTCGATCTCGCGGTCGAGGCGGATCCCGTACGGCGGGTTCACGAGGCAGAATCCCGGCCCCGGCGGCGGTTCGACGTCGCCCGCGTCGCGCCGCTCGATGCGGACGAACGGGACGACCCCTGCGGCCTCGGCGTTCTTCCCGGCGAGCCGCACCGCGCCGCCGTTCCGGTCGGAGGCGAGGATCGGCGACGGCGGGGTCCTCGCCAGCGCCGCGAGCCGAGCGCGCACCGCCGCGGTGCGCGCCGCGTCGTGTCCCGGCCAGGCTTCGAAGGCGAAGCTGCGCCCGAGCCCCGGCGCCCGGCGCGCGGCGAGAAGGGCCGCCTCGATCGCGAGGGTCCCCGACCCGCACATGGGATCCAGGAACGGTCGGGACCCGTCGAAGCCCAGCTCGAGGAGGAGCCCGGCGGCCAGGCTCTCCCGGAGCGGCGCCGCGCCCACCCGCGCGCGCCAGCCTCGCTTGAAGAGGGGCGCCCCGGCGGCGTCGGCGGAGAGCGTGGACCGCTCGCCATCGGGCCGCGCCTCCAGCTCCACCCCGGGGAAGCGGCGGGCCAGGTCCCGGCGGGCGGCGGCGATCCCGCCAGCCGGACCCTCCCAGAGCCGGGCCTTCACGGCGTCGGCCGCACGGGAGCCGAGGCAGGCGACCGCCGTGGCGTCGGCCCCCTCCGCCTCCGCGCCGCCGGGGACCGGGCGCGCGGCGAGGCCGAGCCCCACGAGCTCCCGTGCCAGCGCCGGCTCGAGTCCCGGCGCGCAGGCGGCGAAGATCCGCTCTCCCCCGCGATCGCTCATGCGCCGGGCGGCCGATCCACCGCCGGCTCCGTCCGGGGGATGGGCAGTCGCGCCAGCAGCGGGCGCAGCGCGAGGTAGAGGAGCCAGGTGGCGAGCGGCGCCACCAGGAGCCAGGCCGCCATCGCCCGCGCGTTCGCCTCGGCGTACCTCAGCACGGTCGGCCAGATCCCGGCGGCCATCTCGGCCTGAACCTGGCCGAGCGAGAAGGGGACGGGCGGTCCACGCGTGACCCAGGCTCCCATCTTGAAGAACGGAATGAAGAGGACGATCTGCAGCGGGTAGGCGGCGTAGTTCGCCGCCACCACCGCGACGTGGTTGAGCCGCAGCGCCGCGGAGAGCGCCAGCGCGACGAGCGTGGTGATGCCAAGCACGGGCATGACCGACACCACCACCCCGAGAGCCAGCGATAGCGCCAGCTTCTCCGGCGTCACCCCCTGCTTGAGCTGCTGGACGACCGGCGCGACCACGCGCCGCCGGAGCGCTTCCCTCGCCTTTCCCATCGCGCCCTGATCTTAACCCGGACCCCTCGCGAAAAACGTGCACTTGGGGTAGATCGGCGCCCGCCATGATCTCGGTCCAGGACGTCACCAAGGCCTTCGGGCCCAAGAAGCTCTTCGAGGACGTGAACGTCACGTTTTCGCCCGGGCGCCGCTACGGACTCACCGGCCCCAACGGCTCGGGCAAGTCCACCTTCATGAAGATCCTCTCCGGCGACGAGGAGTCGGACACCGGCCACGTCCACCGGCCGAAGAAGGTCGGCATCCTCCGCCAGGACCACTTCCGCTACGAGGCCGACCGGGTCATCGACGTGGTCCTCATGGGCAACGCGGCGCTCTGGAAGGCCATGAAGGAGAAGGACGACATCCTGGCCCAGGCGGACGTCTCGGAGGAGGACGGGCACAAGCTGGCCGAGCTCGAGGGGACCATCGCCGAGGAGGACGGTTACGAGGCCGAGGCCCAGGCCGCGGAGCTGCTCCAGGGGCTGGGCATCGGCACCGGGTGGCACGAGCAGCCCATGAAGAGCCTGGCCGGCGGCCTCAAGCTGCGCGTGCTGCTCGCCCAGGCCCTCTTCGGCTCGCCGCAGGGGCTCCTGCTCGACGAGCCCACCAACAACCTCGACCTCGACTCGATCCGATGGCTGGAGGCCTTCCTCCGCGAGTACGACGGGGTGCTCGTCACCATCAGTCACGATCGGCACTTCCTGAACGCCATCTGCACGCACATCGCCGACATCGACTACGAGGCCATCATCACCTACACCGGTGGCTACGACAGCATGGTGCGCCAGAAGGGCGAGGTTCGGAACCGCATCGAGTCGGAGAACTCCGAGAAGAAGAAGAGGATCGAGCAGCTCCAGGAGTTCGTGGCCCGCTTCTCGGCCGGGACCCGGGCCTCGCAGGTGCAGAGCCGGAAGACCCAGATCCAGAAGCTCCGCCTCGAAGATCTCAAGCGCTCCAACATCCAGGCCCCCTTCATCAAGTTCGAGCCGAAGGCGCAAAGCGGCAGGCAGACGCTCGAGGTCCGCGACGTGGAGAAGCGTTTCCACGGCAACGAGGTGATCCAGCCCCTCACCGCGCTGGTCACTCGCGGCGAGAAGATCGCCATCATCGGGAAGAACGCGGCGGGGAAGTCCACGCTGGTGAAGCTCCTGATGGGCGAGATCGAGCCCACCGCGGGAACCGTCAAGTGGGGGCACCAGGCCATCCGAGGCTACCTGCCGCAGGACCACGCCGGGCTCATCCACCCCGGCACCACCGCCTTCGGCTGGCTGCGGGAGCACGAGGACAAGCTTTCCAACGAGGAGATCTCCGGCCTGCTCGGGCGCATGCTCTTCTCCGGCGAGGAGCGCATGAAGCCCACCGCCACCCTCTCCGGGGGCGAGACGGTGCGCCTGCTCCTGGCAAAGCTCATGATGGACAGGCCCAACGTGCTGGTCCTCGACGAGCCCACCAACCACCTCGACCTCGAGGCCATCGCCGCCCTCTCCGAGGGGCTGAAGCGCTACGAGGGCACGGCCATCTTCGTCACCCACGACCAGCAACTCATCGACGAGGTGGCGACCCGGATCTGGCACGTGCGCGCCGGCGAGCCGGTGAACGACTTCCCGGGGACGTTCGCAGAGTACCTCGAGAAGCACCCGGACCTGGCCGCCCAGCACCGGTAGCGGCGCCGGTCAGCGGCGCCGGTCAGCGGGCGAAGAAGGCCGGCAGGTCGGAGAGCGAGCGGACCTCGACCTCGGGAGCGCCGGGAAGGCGCTCGGGGGGCTGCCCGGTCCGGTTGCACCAGGCCACCCGGAAGCCGAAGGCGCCGGCGCCGTGTGCGTCCCATGCGTTGGCCGAGACGAAGCCGATCTCGCCGGGGAGCAGGTCGAGCTGGCGCGCCGCCAGCGCATACACTTCGGGGGAAGGCTTGTAGATCCCGACCTCCTCAACCGACAGGACCACGTCGAGCAGGTCGTCGAGCCGCGCGTTCCGGATGCCGGCGTCGAGCATTCCCGTCGACCCGTTGGAGAGCACGGCGAGCCGCAGTCCCTGCTCCCGCAGCGCCACCAGCGCGCCGCGCGCGTCCGGGTAGGCCTTGAGCTGGAGGTAGAGGTCCATGAGCCGCCTGCGCAGCGCCGGGTCGTGGATGCCCAGGCTCTGCAGCGCGAAGTCGAGCGCCTCGCCGGTCACCTGCCAGAAGTCGACGTGGCGGCGCATCAGGCTGCGGAGCCAGGTGTACTCGAGCTGCTTGCGGCGCCAGAGGTCGGCCAGCGCGCGCCAGCGCTCCCCGAGCGCGTCGCCCTCCCGCTCGGCGGCGGAGGCGAAGTCGAGCAGCGTTCCGTAGGCGTCGAACACCACCGCGCGGACCGTGGCCATGGCCGCAGCCTAGCGCTATCCTCCGCCCCTCGCCATGCGCCGCCGCGTCATCCTCGCCGGGTTGCTCGTCGCCACGGTCGTGGCGTTGCTCCTCGTCACGCCCTGGCGCGCCTGGCTGGGCGGATTCTCGGGCTGGGCGCGCGCCGCCGGGCCGGCCGGGGTCGCCGCCTTCGCGCTGGCCTACGCCGCTGGCTCGGTCCTGGCGCTCCCGGTCTGGCCGCTGACGGTCGCGGCGGGAATCGCCTGGGGAACGGCGCGGGGCTTCGCGCTGGCCCTGCCGGCCAGCGCCGCCGGCGCATCGCTGGCCTTCGTCGCCG
>Ga0315273_10003172_pt1 | contig 19733 bp, 15 predicted proteins | sample YL17G02_0_MG_FD_205753 | JGI IMG/M metagenome (GOLD analysis project Ga0315273, IMG submission 205753) | Sediment microbial communities from Yellowstone Lake, YNP, Wyoming, USA - YL17G02_0 | ecosystem: Environmental > Aquatic > Freshwater > Lake > Sediment | place: USA: Wyoming | collected...
AGGTACTCGAGTACTTCGGCGAGACCTATGCCTGGCCACGTGCCGTTCGGCAGATTTCAGGACTGGCACTCCCGCTGAGCTTGCTCTTCGTGCTCGTCCTCGCCTGGTACCACGGCGACAAGGGCGACCAGAGAGTATCGCGACCCGAGCTCGCGATCCTCGCGACACTCGTCGCGTTCGTCGGCGGCACGCTGTGGTGGTACGTGTCGCGCATCGACGAGAGCGCCTGGGTCATCGACACCGGCGTGCTGAGCACGAGGCACGCCTTGCCACCTGATGCCGCGTCCATCGCGGTGCTGCCGTTCGTCAACATGAGCTCGGACAAGGAGCAGGAATACTTTTCGGACGGCCTGTCGGAGGAGTTGCTCAACCTGCTGGCCCAGGTGCCAGAGCTGCGCGTGATTGCGCGCACCTCCAGTTTTTCGTTCAAGGGCAGGGAAGTGGATGTCGCAACGATCGCGAGGACCCTCAACGTCGCGAACGTCCTCGAAGGCAGCGTGCGCAAGTCCGGCGACACTCTGCGCATCACGGCGCAGTTGGTCCGCACCTCCGACAGCTCCCACCTGTGGTCGCAGACCTACGACCGTCGGATGACGGACGTATTCAAGGTGCAGGACGAGATTGCTGCCGCGGTGGTCGATCAGCTCAAGATCCAGCTGCTCGGAGACGCACCGAGGGCGCGGGCGACGGACCCGAAGGCCTACGCGTTCTACCTGCAGGCGCGTGCGATCGGTCGTCAGAATACGGCCGCGGCCTATGAGCGGTCGATCGCGCTGTATCAGCAGGCCCTCACGCTCGATCCCGCGTATACCGCGGCGTGGGTGGGCCTGGCCGGCGCCTACTGCGACGAGGTAAACGAAGGCCTGCGGCTCAACGATGAGGGCATCCGGCTGGCGCGCGAGGCGACCGACAAGGCACTGGCACTCGATCGGCGGTTCGGCCCCGCGTACGCTCAACTTGGATGGATTGCGCTCTACTACGACCGTGACCTGCAGGCGGCGGCGCGGCATCTCGGGCACGCGCTGGCACTGGAGCCGGCCAATCCAGACATCATTGGCACCGCCGCGGTTCTAGCCCGACGTCTCGGGCTGCTGGACAAGGCGATCGCCATCGGGCAATACCAGATCGCCCGCGACCCGGTGAACTCCGACGGTCACCACAGGCTGGGCCTTGCATACCGCTACGCGGGGCGTCTGGACGAGGCCATCGCTGAGTTTCGCACCACGCTTGCTCTGAGCCCGGACGCTACCGGCACGCACTTGGTACTTGGCGAGATACTGCTGCAGAAGGGTGACGCCGACGCCGCTCTGGTCGAAATCCAGAAAGAACCCCTCGAGGCCCGCCGCCTCGGCTCGTTGTCGATGGTGTATCACGCGCTCGGACGGCAGGCCGAGTCTGATGCCGTGCTTGCCGAGTTGATTCGAAAGTACGAGAAGACCTCCGCCGATTTCATCGCGATTGCCCTCGCGTACCGCGGCGAGGCGGACCTTGCCTTCAAATGGCTGGACAAGGCGGTCCGGTACCATGACACGAATCTTGGCTCGATTGCCGTCTACCCGATGATCGCCAACCTCCACAACGACCCGCGCTGGCTGCCGTTCCTGCGCAATCTCGGCATGGCACCCGAGCAACTCGCCGCGATCAAGTTCGACGTCACGCTGCCAAAATGAGCGCGTGGAGTCATGGGGCAGTACGCGCCAGAGTGAGTCGCGTCGGCCCACGCCGGCGAGTTAGCCTGTCAATACCCAACGAGCATCAGGCCGTGGCGGCCTGACCCAATCACCGGGGCCTCCGGAAATCCAGGGGCGGTTCATATGACAATTGCGCAACTGTTCGCAAATGGTTAGCGCCCAAGCCCGATTTAAAATGGTGGACACGGCATTACGCATCAATATAGGTTTGTTGGGCCAGCCACGACCGAACCTGGCGTAAAGGAGTTACGTTTGACCGCCATGCCCCCACTGCCTACGGATCGGTCCTTTGGCCTGACGTTCGCCACAGTCTTCGTATTGCTTGCGGCTTGGATGGCCTACAAGGGCAGCGGCCATTGGATAGTGAGCCTATTCGCATCAGGCGGGTTCGCAGTAACTGCCATGGTGTTCCCCAAGGCGCTACACCTGCTGAATGTTGCGTGGATGTGGTTCGGCGGACTACTTAACCGGATTGTTAGCCCCGTCGTCCTGGGAATCATTTTCTTCCTCGTATTCACACCTGTCGCGCTGCTTTTCAAGATTCGCGGCCGCGACCTCCTCAACAGGACGTTTGAGTCGTCACTTCCCAGCTATTGGCTGCACCGTAAGCCCCCGGGGCCCGATGCCAAGCGCAGTTTCCCGCGGCAGTTCTGAGGGGAGCGAAAACCATGGATTTCCTGAAAGAGCTTTGGGCTTTTCTCGGCGAGCGCAAGAAGTTCTGGCTCCTGCCCATCATCATCGTGATGCTGCTGATCGGCGGCCTGCTGGTGCTTGCACAAGGTTCGGCCTTAGCCCCGTTCATCTACACGATCTTCTGAGGCACTAAGGCCACATGAAGGTACTCGGGCTGTCGGCCTTCTATCACGATTCAGCGGCAGCGCTCGTCGTGGATGGCGAGATCGTTGCCGCAGCGCAGGAGGAACGCTTCACGCGCAAGAAGCACGATTCCGGCTTTCCGATAAACGCCATGCGCTATTGCCTGGAGTCGGCGGGCATGGCACCCAAGGACGTCGACCAGATCGCTTTCTACGACAAGCCATTCCTGAAGTTCGAGCGCCTCCTGGAGACATACCTCGCCTACGCTCCGCGCGGCTTCAAGTCGTTCCGGCACGCTCTGCCGGTGTGGATCAAGGAGAAGCTGTTTCAGAAGGACCTGATTGCGCGGGCGATCGGCGAGCATCTCGGCAGGGAGGTCGATTGGGCATCCCGGCTGCTGTTCTCGGAGCACCACCTGAGCCACGCGGCGAGCGCCTTCTTCCCGTCGCCTTTCCAGCGTGCGGCCGTCCTGACCATGGACGGCGTCGGCGAATGGACGACTACGTCCTTGGCGATCGGCAATGGCAACGACCTGAAGGTGATACGCGAGATCCACTTTCCCCATTCACTGGGGCTGCTTTACTCGGCCTTTACGTATTACACCGGGTTCAAGGTGAATTCCGGTGAGTACAAGATCATGGGGCTCGCGCCGTACGGCGAGCCGCGCTACGTCGATCTGATCCGCAAGCACCTGATCGACATCAAGGACGATGGCACTTTCCGGCTGAACATGGAGTATTTCGACTACTGCACCGGCCTGAGGATGACCAACGAGCGATTCGACCGGGTATTTGGCGGCCCTGCTCGCTCGCCCGAGTCGGCCCTGACCCAGCGCGAGATGGATCTCACGGCTAGCGTGCAGGCGATTACCGAAGAAATCGTAATCAGACTCGGCCGCTCGATTGCACGCGAAACCGGCGAGCGCAATCTGTGTCTCGCAGGCGGCGTTGCCCTGAACTGCGTTGCGAACGGCAAATTGCTGCGCGACAAGTCGTTCGACCGCATCTGGATCCAGCCGGCGGCCGGTGACGCCGGTGGCGCGGTTGGCGCCGCACTAGGCAGCTATCATCTGTTCAAGGGCCAGCCGCGCCGCGCTTCAGGCGACAGCGATGGCATGCGGGGCAGTTACCTCGGGCCCGTCTACGAGCAGTCCGACGTCGAGAGACGGCTGAAGGCCCTGGGTGCCCGCTACCGAGTCCTCACCGAAGCCAAGAAGATCGAGTTTTGTGCTCAGGCACTCGCCGACGGCAAGGCCGTGGGCTGGCACCAGGGCCGGATGGAGTTCGGCCCGCGCGCGCTAGGCGGCCGATCGATCCTGGGCGATGCCCGTTCGCCCACGATGCAGAAACTTCTGAACCTCAAGGTCAAGTACCGCGAATCATTTCGCCCCTTTGCCCCGGCCGTCCTGCGCGAGGACGTGGCCGAATGGTTCGACATCGACGAAGACAGCCCGTACATGTTGCTGGTCGCGGATGTAAAGAAGGAACATCGAATCGCGATGACCGAAGAGCAGACCCGGCTGTTTGGCATCGACAAGCTCAATGTGCCGCGCTCGACGATCCCCGCGGTGACGCACGTCGATTACTCCGCCCGTATTCAGACGGTTCACCGCGACACCAACCCTCCGTACCATGCAGTCATCACCCGTTTCAAGGATCTGACGGGTTGTCCAGTGATCGTCAACACCAGCTTCAACGTTCGTGGCGAGCCTATCGTCTGCACGCCCGAGGACAGCTTCCACTGCTTCATGGGCACGGAAATCGAAGTGCTGGCGGTGGAGAACTGCATCCTCGAGAAGCACCAACAGGATGAAAGCCTGAAGACGCGCTACGAGACCAAGTTCGACCTCGATTGACGCTCGTGTCGGCTGCGCCTGCTCCAGCACCGTATCGGAGGACCCGCGCCCTTGAGGACGGGAGTCTGTTTCCGGAGGAAGGGTACGGGGCGCGGACCGCTGTCGCAGGCGAGGTCGGCGTCAAACACTCGCCACGAGGTCCCGAGAATTTCCTCAGCGCTGCGATGACGGGCTCGCCAAGACCCCTCGTGCGGCGTATCCGACTTCTCGCGCAATAATCTCGTGCCCCAATGCATTCGGATGGCCGTTGGCGCTGTGAAAATACGGCTGACTTGCCGACCTCTGCAGGAACGGCAGTGTATCCAGGTAATGAATGTCCTGCAGCTCCATAAACCGAATCAAACCCTCGCGGTTTTCCCGCTCGTCCGTGACGAGCTTGGCGAGGCCGACATGGGCCTCGATGTTCGATACCCGGCTCGCGAACACCGATTCCTTGGTCGGCAGCAGCACGACCAATAGTCGGATCTTGTTCGTGTCGAGTCGTTCTCTGATCTCCAGCAATATTCTGGAGGTCAGGTCGTAACCCGCTTGAATACGCATGTCGTCTCTGTCGTTGACGAGGCCGCGGTACGGACCCGTCAGAATCGTCCGCCAACCCCGGTCCTCGAAAACCGAGCAGTACTGAAGATCGCGGTCCGTCAGGTTCCTGACAGCCTTGTCGAAATCGTCGGCAAGCATTGGATCTCTCCCTCTCCAGGCCGACGAGAGATGGTTCTGCAGTACCCTTCCCAGGGAATAAAGCGCCGAATAATCGGAGAGAAAGCTCTTGAGAGCACTGGGGGACTTCTTTCCCCTGGACTTGCGCATGACGGACACGCGCGCAACGCGTGCCTCGAGCGATTCCAATCGATCGAGTCGCGCCAGTTCCGATGGCGCTTCCCTGCTCAAAAAAGACTTGATCCGCTCGTTTCTCATGGCGACCCAGAAGTTGTCGGCGAAATCGTTGCCAAAATACACGGCCAGGATGACGAGCCGTGGCGCGAGTTCGATCGCCTCCTCGAGTTGCAGGAGGCTGTGGGCGGTTCCATACCCTCCAAAGGCCATGTTGTAGGTGGCAAAGCCCGTGTCTCTTCCCAAAGAGTATGGCCAGGCCTGGTTTGCGCTGACACCCGCGCCGTACGCATGCGAATCTCCGAGCACTACTATGTCAGCCTTGGTGAGCGCGTGCTCGTTGCGATAGCCGCGCTCGTCATGGTCGTACCACTTCGGGTTGCCTCGATATCCGAGCAGCGGGTCAGGAATCGTCTGGCCCGATGCCTCGGACAGCAGCGACGCGACCGCCGGGACCGCAAAGGCAGCGAGCTTGAGCGAAAATTCGGCCAGCAGAATGCCCAACAGGACCGCTATCACGGGTATCGCCAGCGACCTCGATCGCGTGCCGGCGCGTCGGGCACCGTCAGTCGAATTCGAAGCGGTCTTCATAGCGGGCTTTGAGATGCTCCGGCTGACGGGACTTCTCGAGGAGGGCGTTTCCGACGGCGAGTATCTCTATAGTCGGTGCCCATGAAGCACCGGAAGCTGTCCTCGGGCGTACAGGCGATCGGTTCACCGCGCACATTGAAGCGCGTGTTGACGATCACCGGGCAGCCGGTGATTTCGCGGAACCGCAGAGCGTTCGCTAGTCCGAAGGACTCATCGCTGGGAACAGGCGCATTCTTTTCCGTCAGTGCCAGTGGGATCGATCCTGCGCCGGATTGTACATAACTGGCCAAACGGTCGCCGTGTCAGCTTGCCCTTGCCCATGAACCGAGTCGGTGAGTGTCTGGCCGCCCGCGCAGCACAGCGTGATGTCCCGGCCCGGCTTCAAGGCCGTCTGGACGAGTGTTGTTCCGCGCAATCGAGGGGGCTATGCGCCGGTGCAATATTCGCGCGGAAGGCCTCAGCTCGTATTAACATCAAGCGCGCCGAGTACGACGCGCTGCTTGAAGGGGAGTCCTTCGCCATGCATTCCGGGACCTTACGTGTCCGATCATCGAACCTGCTCTTGCAAGGCATCGTCGCCATTGCCTGCGCAGCCCTCCTCATGCCCCGACAGTTCGTCGTTCTTGCACAAGGCACCACTCCAGCGCCGGCCGGCGCGACCGAGCCGGCGGCGGCGAAGCTCCCGCCGGAACAACTCGACTCGCTGGTCGCACCGATCGCCCTTTACCCCGATTCGCTCCTGGCGCAGACGCTCGTGGCGGCGACCTATCCGCTCGAGATCATCCAACTCCAGCAGTGGCTGCTGAAGAACCCGGGACTGAAGGACAAGGCCCTCGCGGATGCGGTCGTTAAGCAGCCCTGGGACCCGGCCATCCAGTCGATGGCTGCGATCCCCGACGTGGTGAAGCGGCTCGCGGACGACGTCCAGTGGACGACGGACCTCGGGAACGCTTTCCTCGCGCAACAGGGCGATGTCATGGATGCCGTCCAACGGATGCGGAAGAAGGCTGCGGACAAGGGTGCCCTGGTGCCCAACGAACAGCAGAAAGTCGAGACGCAGGTCGTCGAGGGCAAGACCGTCATCATCGTGGAGTCCGCGAACCCGGAGGTCGTCTACGTGCCGTCGTACAGCCCGACGGTCGTCTATGGCGCGCCGTACTATCCGTACCCGCCGATCTACTACCCACCCTACGTTCCGGGCGCCGCGTTCGTCGCATTCAGTTTCGGCGTCATGGTGGGCGCGGCCTGGGGTGGCTATTGCTGCGGCATGGGCTGGGGGCACAACGACATCGACATCGACGTGAACAATAATTTCAACAGGAACAATATCAATGCCGGCAACCGCAACGAGGGCGGCAAATGGCAGCATGACGCCCAGCATCGCGGGGCGGCGCCTTATGCTGACAAGGCAACAGCCAGCAAATATGGCGGGGCAGGGCGCGGCGAGTCGCCCGGCAGCCGCCAGGCAAGCGCCCGCCAGCAGCCCAGCGGTGGCAGTAATCCCTCGGCAGGCCCCGGCGTGAGTGACCGGTCCGCGGGCGGTTCCCGAGGAGACAGCGCGGGGCCAAGCTCCATGGACCGCGGTGGTGGCGGCGGCGCCGACAGGGTCGGCAACTACGACGCCCCGAAGAGCGGTGCGGCGTCGAGATCAAGCGGCATGAGCGGCGGCTCCGGCGGATACAACGGAAACAGCGCCCGGGCCAGCAGCTCGCGCGGTGCTTCCAGCATGGGCGGGCGCGGCGGCGGCGGCGGACGCCGGAGGTAGGTGCGATGACGTTCAGGGTATTGGGTCGGACGGACTTCAGGCTCGTGGATCTCGCTGCACGCCTCGGGCTTTGCCTGGCAGCCGCAAGTGGCATTCTTTTGTTGCCAGCTGCACACGCTGCGCAGACCGCTGCACCCGCGGCCACGCAACCGGCCCTCAAGCAGAGGACATTCGACACGCCCGAGGCAGCCGTCGCAGCCCTGGTCTCCGCCGCAGGGCGGTTCGACTTGACGGAGTTAAAGGAGATTCTTGGACCGGACGGTATCGACCTCGTGGAGAGCAATGATCCGGTCCTGGACAGGAACCAGAGCATCGAATTCGCCGAGCAGGCGCACATGAAGACCGAAGTCGTGCGGGATCCAAAACGTCCGGGTGTTGCAACAGTCATCGTCGGAAACCAAGACTGGCCTTCGCCGATCCCCATCGTCGAGAAAGGCGGCCGGTGGCGGTTTGACTCGAAGGCGGGACGCGAGGAGGTTCTTTACCGCCGCATCGGGGCGAACGAACTCAACGCGATTGATGTCTGCCGAGGGTACGTCGAGGCACAGGACGAATACGCCTCGCAGAAGCACGACGGCGCGCTGGTGAACCAGTATGCCCGGCGCGTCGTCAGCACGCCTGGCCGGCAAGATGGATTGTCGTGGCGAGCGCCGGATGGAAGCTGGCAGGGACCGGTGGGCGAAGGAGTCGCTCGCGTGATCGCCGAGGGATACACCAAGCGATACGAGCCTTTCCACGGCTACTACTTCAAGATCCTGGAGGGCCAGGGCCCGGCCGCGCCGATGGGCCAGATGGATTTTGTCGTGAACGGTGTGATGATCGGCGGATTCGCTCTCGTTGCCGCGCCAGCGGATTACGCCGTGACCGGCGTGAAGACCTTCATCGTGGGTTATTCCGGCATCGTCTACGAGAAGGACCTTGGGCCAGACACGCTCGAGCAGTTCCGCGCCATGGAGCGCTACAATCCGGACCCGACGTGGAAGCCGGTGTCGGAGCCCTGACTTTGAACAGGCGCCGACTTGGGCGCCGGTTGCTGGTCAAAGTTGGACGCCTGTTGACAGGCATTTCTGAGAACCCGGTCACCCCACGCCGTCGCCCGTGACGATAGCGTTGCGAGAAGGTACCCTTGGCGCCGACCAGGTCTGGCGCGGGGTCGCCGGTCAGCGCAATTCGAACCCAGGAGCAGGCGGGAAAGTTCTTGAAGAGGTTGCTGAAACTCGAATCGTCGGCGCTGTGCCTGCTGGCCGCGCTGTCGGCCGTGTCCCCCGCGGCCGTCGCCAAGGGCGCGTCCCAACCGCGGTCCAATCCGGACCTGCGCTCGAATGCCTTTTATATCCTCGACGAATCTGACTCGAAGGTGCTGGCTGCGCGCAACGAGGGGATCGCCGTGCCGATCGCTTCCATCACCAAGTTGATGACGACTCTGGTCGTGCTCGAGGCCGGCCAGCCGATGGATGAGATGATTTCCATCACGCGTGACGACGTGCGGGAAACCGCGCCCGGCCACTCGCGCCTCGCGCCGGGTGCCAGGCTGAGCCGGTCCGATCTCCTGCACCTTGCGCTGATGTCCTCCGAGAATCGTGCAGCACACGCGCTCTGCCGGACCTACCCGGGCGGCATGCAGGCCTGCGTGAGCGCCATGAACGGCAAGGCGAAGTCACTCGGCATGCGGTCGGCGCGCTTCGTCGAGCCGACCGGCCTGTCGAGCAGCAACGTGTCGAGCCCGGCAGACCTCGCAAGACTCGTGCGGGCGGCGGCGACGAACCCGACGATCCGGGCATATTCGACCGACCCGGACCATACGGTGTACGTGAAGGGGCGGCCGCTCGCGTTCCGCAGCACCAACTCGCTGGTCAAGAAGTCCGATTGGCAGGTCACGGTGCAGAAGACGGGCTACATCGCCGAGGCGGGCCGCTGCCTGGTGATGCAGGTCGTCATTGACGGCCGCAACGTCGTCATCATCCTGCTCAATTCCTGGGGCAGGCTCACGCGCATCGGCGATGCCAATCGCGTCCGCGACTGGATGGAGTCGAGTCGTCCCTTCGAGGAAGGCTAGGCGCGACCAGCGGGCGCGGTGCCATGGCCGCTCTCGTACCAACCCTTGCTCGCGTTCACGACGCGCACCACCAGCAGCATCACCGGCACCTCGATCAGCACTCCGACCACCGTGGCGAGCGCCGCGCCTGACTCGAATCCGAACAGGCTGATCGCTGCAGCCACCGCCAGCTCGAAGAAGTTCGAGGCACCGATGAGGGCCGACGGACAGGCGACGTTGTGCTTCTCGCCCACGGCTCGATTGAGCAGATAGGCGAGGGATGAGTTGAAGAACACCTGGATCAGGATCGGCACGGCGAGCAGCGCGATGATGAGCGGCTGCTTCAGGATCGCCTTGCCCTGGAAGGCGAACAGCAGCACCAGCGTCAGCAGCAGCGCGCCGATCGACCACGGCCCGATCTTCGCCATCGTCGCATCGAATGCCGCCTGCCCCTTGCGCAACAGGAAGCGTCGCCAGAGCTGGGCGAGAACGACGGGAATCACGATGTAGAGCACCACCGAAGTGATCAGCGTGTCCCACGGCACGGTGATTGCCGAGATGCCGAGCAGCAGGCCCACGATCGGCGCGAAGGCGAAGATCATGATCACGTCGTTCAGCGCCACCTGCGAGAGCGTGAAATACGGGTCGCCGTCGGTGAGCCGGCTCCAGACGAACACCATTGCGGTGCAGGGTGCGGCAGCGAGCAGGATCAGGCCCGCGATGTAGCTGTCGAGTTGCTCCGCTGGCAGCAGCGGGGCGAACAGATGGCGGATAAAGATCCAGGCGAGCAGCGCCATCGAGAACGGCTTCACCAGCCAGTTGATGGCGAGCGTCACGCCGATGCCCCTGATGTGCCCTTTGACCTGGTGCAATGCGCCGAAGTCGATCTTCAGCAGCATGGGGATGATCATCACCCAGATCAGCAGGCCCACCGGGAGGTTGACCTTGGCGATCTCCATCGCCCCGACTGCCTGGAAGACACCGGGCAACAGCTGGCCGAGAACGATCCCGACGACGATGCAGATGAAGACCCAGATCGTCAGATACCGCTCGAAGAAGCTGAGCGGCGCTGCGGCGGCGCGCTTGCCAATGACTTCACGTTGTGCGGACACGGAGATTCTCCTGGCGGGTTACATACCGCGTGGGCCGGTGCGGGTGCAGGCGAAATGCACCCTGCAGCGAGCTTCAGCCATGTCTGGCTCCCGACGGGATCAGGCGATGTCCGGCAGTCAGTTCCAGCAGGCGGTCCACGCCGACCGGCTCCGCCGCCAGCAATGGAATCACCGCGTAGCGAGCGGAGTAGCGGGTGGCCACCGCCTCGATCTGCTCTCTTTCGGCGACTGCACGCTGGCGTAGCAGGCGTGAGGCGGGACGCGCTGCCGCCAGACTGTTGTTGACGATCCACGCCCACGGCTCGATGCCGGCGCGACGCAAGTCCTCCTGCAGGCTGGCCGCCTCCAGCACGGGAGTGGTTTCGGCGAGCGTCACGAGGAGGACCTTGGTCCGCTTCGGATCCTGCAGCATCATCATGGGCGTCGTGAAGTGCATGCCGGAGGGTCCCGCCTGGCGGGCGAACTCGCGGTGATAGGCGCCGGTGGCATCGAGCAGCAGCAGCGTGTGGCCCGTCGGCGCCGTGTCCATCACGACGAAGCGCTTGCCGGCCTCGCGGAGGATCCTGGAGAAGGCCTGGAAGACCGCGATTTCCTCGGTGCAGGGCGAGCGCAGGTCCTCCTCGAGCAACGCCCGGCCCTGTGCATCGAGACGCGCGCCCTTGCTGGTCAGCACTTCCCGGCGGTAGCGCTCGGTCTCGAGATGGGGATCGATCCGACTCACCGCGAGCTGATCGAGCGAGCCGCTGAGCGTCTCCGCGAGGTGCGCAGCCGGGTCGGAGGTCGTAAGGTGGACCGCATGACCACGACGGGCCAGTTCCACCGCGACGGCCGCCGCGACCGTGGTCTTGCCGACGCCGCCCTTGCCCATCAGCATCACCAGGCCATGGCCATCGGCCTCGATTCCGTCGACGAGCTCCGCCAGGGACGGCGCGCCGAGTGCGGGGAGCGCGGTGCCAGCTTCAGACGTGCCTATCGCTGTCGGCTCGAGCAGCGCCCGCAATGCCCCGAGTCCCACGACGTTGAAGGATCTGAGCGGCACGCGATCCTGGGGCAGGGCGCGCAGCGTGTCTGGCAACCCATCGAGCGCAGCCTGTTCCCGCGCGATGATGGCCGCGGCAAGCGGGTCATCTCTGCCTTCACTCGCGGGAAGAATGCCGTTGACGACCAGATACTGGCGGCGAAGTCCGATCGCGGCGAGCTCTTGCTGTGTCCGCGCCGCCTCGTTAAGCGTGCTTTGCTGCGCGCGCGCCACGAGCACCAGGCGGGTGCGCGCCGGATCAGCGAGCGCGTCGACCGCGGCCTGGTATTGGGAGCGCTGCTTCTCGAGTCCCGCGAGCGGACCCAGGCAGGACGCATCGCCCTGGCCTGCGTCCAGGAAGCTGGTCCACGCGCCCGGCAACTGCAGCAGTCGAATCGTGTGGCCCGTGGGGGCGGTGTCGAACACGATGTGGTCGAACCCTTCGGTCAGCGTGCCGTCCGTAAGCAACGACGTGAACTCGTCGAATGCGGCGATCTCGGTGGTGCAGGCGCCTGAGAGTTGCTCTTCGATGCCCTTGACGATGCTGTCCGGCAGAACGCCGCGCACCGGCCCGACGATGCGCTCGCGATAGGTCTCCGCCGCCGCCGGTGGATCGATCTCGAGCGCGAAGAGGCGCGGCACCGCGTCGATGGCGGTCACCTGGTTGCCAATCTTGATGCCGAACACCTGGCCCACGTTCGAGGCCGGGTCGGTACTCACGAGCAGCACGCGCTTGCCGGCGTCGGCGAGGCTCACCGCCGTGGCGCAGGCAAGCGAGGTCTTGCCAACCCCGCCCTTGCCGGTGAAGAAGAGATAGGCGGGCGGCTGCTCGATGAATTGCATGGCGTTCTTCCTGCGCTACGCAGTCTCAGCAGCACTTGGACGGAGTCGATGCGGCGGGCTCGGAGGTCGGTCCGCAGCAACCGGCCTGCGACGGCGCACTGCTTACGGTCACCACCTTGATCGCCGTCTCCGTGAGTTTCGTGTCGAGGTGACGGATGCCGGCCCATTGCGCCAGCTGGTGCCGCGAAGGGTAGGGGACGCCGTGGTGCCTGATTTCACCGTCCGCCAGGATGACGGGCAGTGCGGCCTCGCCCTGCGCGTGCAGCAGGTCGCGGATCGTGGCGTGGCTCGCAAAGGCCTGCGGCTGCTGGGCGAGGTTGAAGCGCTCCACGGTTACGCCCTGCTTCTTGAGCCAGCCCACGTCCGCCGCGAATTCGACCAGGGCCTGATTGACATCCACCCCGCAGACACCCGTGCTGCAGCACAGCGCCGGATCGAAAATCTGAATGGTCGTCATGACATTCCCCTTTCAAGCGGTGACGGCGGCGATCTTGTCCATCGCGGCCTTGAGTGCGGGCTTGTCGTGCTGCAGGGTATCGAGCGGCAGCGCCAGGAATGCTTCGATGCGAGCCCGCAACGTTCGATACGCCTTCATGAACGCGGCATCGATTTCGGCGTCGGTGCCGGTGGCGTGCGCCGGGTCCTCGACGCCCCAATGCGTGCGGAGCACCGGTCCCAGGTAAGCGGGACAGGTCTCCCCGGCCGCGCTTGCGCAGACCGTCACGACGATGTCCGGCGTCAGCGGCAGGTTGTCCCACGACTTGCTGTGGTAACCCTCGGTCGGGATGCCTTCGCGTGCGAGCAGCGCGAGCGAGCGCGGATGCACCTTGCCGGTGGGCTTGCTGCCCGCGCTCACGGACGTCCGGCCGGCCGGCGCCAGGTGGTTGAAGGTCGCTTCGGCCAGGATCGAGCGGCACGAGTTGCCGGTGCACAGGAACAGCACGTTCATGGTTCAGGTCACCGTTCCAGGTCCGGGGGCGCAGCAAGTGACCAACGAAGTCTTGATGGGCGATGCGCCGTCCAGGCAGGCAATGAACTCGGCGACGCAGGCAAGCTTCAGGCGATAGAAAACCTGCTGGCCGCGCTTCTCACTGCCTACGACGCCGGCATCTCGCAGGATCTCGAGATGTTTCGAGGTCGTGGACCAGCCGAGCCCCACGGCGTCCACGAGATCACAGACGCAGCGCTCGCCACCCTGCAGTGTCCTGACCAGGGTCAGCCGGGCAGGGTTGCCCAGGGCCTTGAATACGGTGTCTGCGGTGGGCGCGTTCGATCTGGATTTCACGTGCGAAGTATTTCGTGAAAGGACGAAACATTCATCAGGACCTTCCACAGCGGCTCAGGGCATGACGGGCGGATGGTATTGCAGCGTGAAGGCGAGGGCCCACAGCAGGCCGAGCACCAGCGGCAGCATCACGACGAGCTGCAGCAGCGTGAAGCCCACGATGTTGCGCGCCCGCAGGCCGAGGACCCCGAGCAGCGGCAGCATCCAGAACGGATTGATCAGGTTGGGCAGCGCCTCGGCCGCGTTGTACACCTGCACTGCCCAGCCGAGGTGCACGTGGAGCTCGTTCGCGGCCTGCATCAGGTACGGCGCCTCGAGCAGCCACTTGCCGCCGCCCGAGGGCACGAAGAAGCCCAGCACCGCAGAATAGAGGCCGATGGCCAGCGGGTAGCTGTGCTGGGTGGTCAGGCTCACGAACGCGTGGGCGATGTGGTCTGAGAGTGACAGCCCCGCGGCGTTCTTCGCCTGCGTCAGGATCGCCGCGATGGCGCCGTACAGCGGAAACTGAATCAGCACTCCCGACGTCGCGGGCACGGCCCTGGCCACCGCGTCGAGGAAGCGTCGCGGGCGCCAGTGCAGCAGCATGCCGAGCATGAGGAACAGGAAGTTGTAGGTGTTGAGGCTCGAGATCGCGACGATCGCGGGCTGACGGGAGAACTCCTGCACCAGCCAGCCGGCGGAGAGGAGGACGATCAGCACGGTGAGCACCGGGGAGTGCTCGAGCCACTCGCCGGGCTGGCCACGGCGCTCGGGCGCCGCTGTCTCGCTGGCGGTGACGTCGATGCCCAGGGCCTCTGCCGTCACCGCCCGGTCCGGCCCCGGCGCCGACCACACCGCGATCGTGATCGACACGGCGATGAGGATGGCCGCGAGCGCGAGCGACTGCCAAAGGAAGATTGTCTCGGTGAACGGGATGACGCCCGTGATCGGCAGCAGACTCCTGGGCAGGCTCGCCGCGTTCGCCTGCAGCTGGGCCGCCGAGGAGGAGAGGCCGAGCGCCCACACCGAGCCCAGGCCCAGATACGCCGCAGCCCCGGCCGCGCGATAGTCCATGCGGAGCTCCCGGCGCCTCGCGAGTGCGAGCACCAGCAGCCCGCCGAAGATCAGGCTGAGGCCCCAGTTGAGCAGCGAGGCGAAGAGGCTCACCGCCGCGACCAGGCCGACTGCGCCGACACCCGTACGCGGCAAGGCCGCCAGCCGGCGGATCAGCCGCGCAGCCGGTCCGGAGGTTGCCACGACGTAGCCGCCGATGGCGACGAACGCCATCTGCATCGTGAACGTGATCAGGCTCCAGAAGCCGCCGCCGAAGGCCTGGCTGACCGCGAGCGGTGAGGCTCCAGCCGCCATCGCCGCCGCGGCGACGACCACCACCGCAATTGCCACGAACACGAACGCGTCCGGGAACCAGCGCTCCGCCCAGGACGTGAATCCGACTGCGACGCGGACCATCAGTCCGTCGCGGGGAGGCGTCGTGGTTCCCATGTCCGTCTCCGTCCGACAGGCACCGCGACGGCGCCGGGCAATACGCGACCGGCTACTGGCGGCCCAGGTCGACCGTATAACGAGCGGCCGTCCTCTGCGCCACCATCTCGAGCGTCACCTCGGGCGCCAGCTCGATCAGCGCGAGCCCGCTGTCGCGGACCTCGAAGACCGCGAGGTCGGTGATGATCAGGTGGACGCAGCGGCGTCCCGTGAGCGGCAGGTCGCAGGCGGGCAGGATCTTGGGCGTGCCGTCCTTCGCGGCGTGCTCCATGACCACCACCACGCGCTTGACGCCGGCGACGAGGTCCATGGCGCCGCCCATGCCCTTCACCATCTTGCCCGGGATCATCCAGTTGGCGATGTCGCCGGTCTCGGAGACCTGCATCGCGCCCAGGATTGCGAGGTCGATGTGGCCGCCGCGGATCATCGCGAAGCTGTCGGCGCTCGAGAAGTAGCTGGTCTTCGCAATCTCAGTGATCGTCTGCTTGCCGGCATTGATGAGGTCTGGATCCTCCTCGCCCTCGTACGGGAAGGGGCCCATCCCGAGCATGCCGTTCTCCGACTGCAGCGTGACGTCGACCCCGGGCGGAATGTAGTTGGCGACCAGCGTCGGGATGCCGATGCCGAGGTTCACATAGAAGCCGTCCCTCAGCTCCCTGGCCGCGCGGATGGCGAGTTCATCACGGGTCCATGGCATCGCTCAGCTCCTCTTCCGAACCGTACGCTGTTCAATCCGCTTCTCGAGGCCCTGCGCCTGGAAGATGCGGTGCACGAAGATGCCCGGCGTATGGATCTGGTCCGGATCGAGGGTGCCGACCTCGACCAGCTCCTCGACCTCAGCGACCGTGATCCTGCCGGCCGTCGCCATCATCGGATTGAAGTTGCGAGCCGTCTTCCGGAACACGAGGTTTCCGTCCTTGTCGCCCTTCCACGCATGCACCAGCGAAAGGTCGGCGACGAGCCCGGTCTCGAGGACGTAGGTCTGCCCGTTGAACTCCTTGTGCTCCTTGCCTTCGGCGACCAGCGTGCCGACGCCGGTCTTGGTGTAGAAGCCCGGGATGCCCGCGCCGCCTGCGCGAACGCGCTCGGCGAGCGTGCCCTGCGGATTGAACTCGAGCCCTAGCTCGCCGGACAGGTACAGGCGCTCGAACAGCTTGTTCTCGCCCACGTACGAACTGATCATTTTTCGGATCTGGCCGGTCGCGAGCAGCACGCCGAGGCCGAAGCCGTCGACGCCGGCGTTGTTGCTGATGACCGTCAGGTTCCTGACGCCGGTGTCGCGCAGCGCGGCGATGGCGTTCTCCGGTATTCCGCACAGACCGAACCCGCCGGCCATGACGGTCATGCCGTCGAATGTCGTGCCGGCGAGAGCTTCTGCAGCGGTCTTGTAGCACTTCATGGACGAAACACCTGTCAAACGTCGGCGCCCCGAATGGACGCGGGTGGTGGCGGCGGGTCTCTGAGGCGCGCCGGCCCGGCACGCAGCGCGTGCGCGTGGATTCTAGTGGATCGAGGCCAGCGAGGTCGACCGTCGCCCGTGGTCCGCAATCCGCAGCATCCCGGCACACATGGCTGCCGCGTGGCCGCTATTGGAAATCCGCGTGTCGTGGAAGGACGCGAGTTCGGACCTCAGCGCTGTACGCGGATCAGCCCGCCGCCGAACGAGGCCAGAGGTCGGCTACCCGGAAGCGGCCGGTGGCGGTGAGGTCGGTAGCCACAGCACGCTCCGCGCGCAGTCTCGCGCGGCGTGCCATGAACGGTGTCTTCGCCACCTCATCGAGCGCGATCGAATGGGAGAACAGGAATCCCTGACCCGCGACACAGCCGAGATCCAGCAGGCTCGCCACCTGATCCTCGTTCTCGATGCCTTCCGCGATTGTCTCGAGCCCGAGCGTCGTGCCAAGCATCACGACCGCGCGGGCAAGTTCCGGGCCGCCGTCCTGTTCGGTCAGCCGGCTGACGAACGCGCGATCGATCTTCAGGATGTCGATGGGGAATCGGTGCAGGTAGGACAGGGACGAGTAGCCCATGCCGAAGTCGTCGATGGCGAGCCGGACGCCAAGCGCCTTCAACTCGCGGAATCGTTCCAGGTTTACCTCGGTGTTCTGCATGATCGTGCTCTCGGTCAGCTCGATCACCAGGCTGCCGGGATCGAGGCCGGAGATCTCGAGCGCGTTGCGCACGTCCGCGACCAGGGTTCCCTGCTGCAGGTGGCGGCCGGAAATGTTGACCGCCACGCGCAGGCCTTTCCCGGCGGCGACCGATTCGCTCCACGCACGGACCTGGACGCAGGCGTCGAGCAGCACCCGACGACCAAGTTCGATAATCCGGCTCGATTCCTCGGCGATCGGAATGAAGGCTCCGGGCATGACGATGCCCCGCTGCGGGTGTCTCCACCGCACCAGGGCTTCGACGCCGAGCAACTCGCGGTGCGTCAGGTCGACGACCGGCTGGAACTCGACGAAGAATTCGTTTCGTGCCAGCGCAAGGTCGATGTCCTGCTCGAGTCGCAGGCGGTCATGCAACTGTTCCTGCATGTGTGGCTGGAACATCACGAAGCGCGCCTTGCCGGCTGCCTTCGCGCTGTACATGGCAATGTCGGCGTTGCGCAGCAGCTGTTCGGCGTCGTCACCAGGCCGCGAGCAGGCAACGCCGATGCTGGCAGTCGCGTCGGTTTCCCTGCCGTCGAGCAGCAGCGGCCGGTTGAAGGCCGCGGTGATCGGCGTGGCGATGCGCTCGACGTCCGTCTCGCCGCAGATGCCTTCCAGGAGGATTGCGAATTCGTCGCCGCCGAGGCGCGCAACGGTGTCGGACGGCCGGGTCGACTTGACCAGTCGTTGCGCCGCCGCTTGCAGCAGGCGGTCTCCGGCGTCATGCCCGAGCGAGTCATTGATGTTCTTGAAGTTGTCGAGATCGAGGAACATGACGGCAACCCGCTGCTGCGAGCGATGCGCCAGCGCCAGCGCATGCTCGACGCGGTTCCAGAACAGGCTGCGGTTGGCCAGCAAGGTCAGCGGGTCGTGGAACGCGAGCTTCCGCAACTGCTCCTCCAGTGCCTTGCGCTCGCTCACGTCGCGGAAGTTGAGCGCCAGCCCGGCAATCGCCGTGTCGTCCACCAGGTTGCTGCCCACGCACTCGAGCGTACTGCGTCGGTCGCCGGTCTCGACCGCCAGCTCGATCGGTCCGATGACCCGGCCGCGCGTCGCGGTCACCTCGGCGAGGAACGCGGCCAGCCGCTCCCGGTCCCCGTCGGCCCACAGATCGAGGAGATTGCGGCGAACCAGATCATCCGGGTGAATCGCAAAGGTGCGCTCGGCGGCCGGTGAGGCGAATTGAAGCTGTCCACCGGCGTCGGTGATCATGATCACGTCGGAGGCATTCTTGATCAGCGACGCGTAGCGGGCCTCGACGATGCCGGCCGCCCGGCGCTCCCGCAGCAGCGCATCGTCGCGCGAGAGCACGCCCTGGCGCACCATGACGAGCGAGGTCAGCACGAAGATGATGACGGTCATCGTGTTCACCGGGCTCGCGACCGTGCTGCTCTCGACGTAGACCAGGACCGAGAACGACATCATCATCGCGATGTATGGCATGCCCTGGATAATCGCGCTGGCTAAAGCGCTTCGGGCGCGTCGCACGATGGGCTTACCGCGCAGCTGCTCGCGCGCGGCGGCCGCGAGCCAGAGGTAGCACGACAGGTAGATGACGTCCGAGACGCCACCCGGAATGTAGCTGCCGTCGACCTTTGACATGGCCCAGACGATGTCGGCCAGGGACATCGACGAGAAACCGAGCGTGAGCAGCATCGTTGCCCGGCGCTCGATGGGCGTGGCGCCGGAGTGCATCAGCAGTACGCCGCACGCCAGCAGCATGATGCAGTTGAGGGCGATGTAGCTCTGCGCCAGCACGTACTTGAGCAGGTCGGGGTCGCGTTGGGCGCCTGCGGTCGGCGCGATCACGCAGAACCAGAAGAACGCGCCGAAGCCCAGCATGAGGATCGTCGTGTCGAGCCCGAGTCGGGCCCATTGCACGCGAACCGCAGCGGCGCGGACGACCGTCAGTACCGCCGCGAACACCAGCGGGTAGAAGCCGAGGAAGAACACGTCACCGATCGACGGGAATGGATCGACGCCGAACAGCCAGTAGGTCGAATTCAGCAGGTTGCCCACGCTGTAGACACCGAGCGCGGCCGTGAGGAGCCACCAGGTGCGTCGCGCGGCCGGGTCAGGGGAGCCGCGCGCCGCGGCTCCCGCCAGGATGGTCACGCCGATGCTCGCAGGCGAGTCGGAATACAGGTTGAATACGTCGAGGGCCGGCGATCCGCTGCCGTCGATGAGGTTCAGCAGGATCGCGACCGCGATGTAGGCGAACAGCGCGACGGAAACGGTGCCGGTCCAGCCCGAACCGAA
>Ga0315273_10003173_pt1 | contig 19733 bp, 11 predicted proteins | sample YL17G02_0_MG_FD_205753 | JGI IMG/M metagenome (GOLD analysis project Ga0315273, IMG submission 205753) | Sediment microbial communities from Yellowstone Lake, YNP, Wyoming, USA - YL17G02_0 | ecosystem: Environmental > Aquatic > Freshwater > Lake > Sediment | place: USA: Wyoming | collected...
CTTTCCCATCATTGAATCTGGTGGTTTTCAAATTTTCAGCCATCCAGATCTGTTTCCCAATGGTAATTACAGGATATTTGTTATCATCTGCATCAGTAACCGTCTGTGCAGGAATTGAAGTCAATCTTATGTAAAAAAAGATTAAAACCAATAATAATTTTCTTTTCTGCATTTTCTGTTATTGAATTTTTACTTTTTAATATTGATATGATCAAACACAGCCGCTTGTGCCCTGTTGAAGCCTGCAACAACCAGTGATGTGTCGCCCTTAAAATAAATCAGCGACTCCAGCATACCCTGCAATATTATCCCGCTTCCGGAGGGTCCAAATATTTCAAAAAATGGTTTGGCTTTTTCTTGTCTTTTGCCTTTATTCAATAAGACAATACCCTTATTTGCATCATAATATCCTGTGGATACATCATATGTATAATCATTTCCACCTACCAATGCATCGGGATAATTGTCGCCGTTAAAATCCTGGATAATCATTTTCTTGATTGGCGAAACCTGCAATGCTTCAGGCAATTTTTCCCATCTGAATTTACCCTTCTCATTAAATAAAATATAGCTTGATGTTGTATTGATATCAAGCTTAAACTCCAGTTTATTCAGTGTATTCTTATCAAGAAGATCATTCATAGTTGTGATACTGAATGATTTATAGTCCTTAAATTTTTTATTGAAATAAGTAGATTGTGCCATTATTTCATCGAGATAATTGAGAGGAAATTCTGTCATTTTTCCACTCTGATCAGGCCAATATGCACTTATCAGGGGATCTATTGTGCCATGTCCATCCAAATCGATTGCATAAAGGCTCAAAGGATATCTGTCACTTGCATTGTAACGATTATTTTCACCAAGATTACCTACAATATAGTCTTCATAACCATCTTTGTTAAAATCACCCGCTGCTATCGTGTACCAGATTCCTCTCTGATTTTCCAGTTCCGGTATGATTTGGGGTTTAAGTTCCTTCCCGTTCATATTCTTAAGAAGTGCCACTGAATTCCATTCTCTTGTAACCAGCAAATCTTCCCATCCATCATTATCATAATCGGTCCATACCGCATCGGTCACCATCCCAAGATTTAATTTGGAGCTGGAATCAACTGTAAGTTTTCCTTTATTGTTAATAATAAGCCATGAATGGGCAGCATAGGGGAACATTCCTTTCTTTACGCGTGAGCCAACAAACAAATCGATATAACCATCGTGATTAAAATCGCATAAGCGAATAACTGAAGCGGAGAATGGTGGAACAGGAAGATCGTGCCTGACAAAAGTACCATTCCGGTTTTCGTACATGTAATGTGTGTATTCGCTTTCCTCTAAATTTTCATATCCGCCTGCTACGGCTACAATATCATTATCACCATCATTATCTATATCGACTAACGCCAGATCGGCTTCAGAGAATGCTTTTGATGTTGTCAATCCTTCTAATTTCGATTCCACAAATCCATTGCCTTCCCGCAAAAAGACTGTAGTTGGCAACATATTTGTTGACCCGATTATCAAATCCTCCCTGCCATCGTTATTCAGGTCCCCTTTAGCCATACGAGGCCCGATCTGTGAAAATTTATGCGGAATTAGTGACTGAGGGACTTCAAAATCTACAAAATCTGTCTGCACGTGTGTATAATTTAACACATTTTCGCGTCTGTTAAACAACAGGTCATTCCGCACTGAAATTTTCATGTTCCCATGACCCGGAATGGAATTCATTTCACTTATTTCAAGTGTCTGGCCGGACTTTACATTTCGCAGAACTGAGATATTTCCGGTTGCCGGCCATGTCACTTTTATCGAATCAATGGAAACGTCCTGAGCAAGGCCAAAGTGTATGACCGGATCAACGGAGGAGGCATATCCTCTTGTTAAAAAATGTTCTGTGAATTGGTATTTGCCATTGCTCCATAGTTCCACCTTTGCACCAACAGCCATTGTGTTACCAACTTTCCCTGTCAGGTTGATCTTAATAAAATTGGATTGTTTCTTTGAGTTTTCAACAGTGCTGTTCCGGAGTATAAAAGCCTCGTCATTTAAATTATTTGATATATAATCAAGATCACCATCGTTATCCAGATCAACAAATGCTGCTCCATAGGAATATGAGGGAACCTGAGGTAGCCAGTCCTCTCTTTTAGTAAACCGGAAATCCCCCACGTTTTCAAATGCTACATTAGCTATTTTTATTGCCGGTGCCATGTCAATCAGAAATTGTTGAGAAGCGTAGGTTTCAGCCGTTACTTTAAGACGGGTCCAGTCCTTATCGGTCTCATCTTTTGGAAAGCCATTGCTGACAAAAAGGTCTTTATCTCCGTCATTGTCATAATCTGCAAATAATGGTGACCAGCTCCAGTCAGTAGCAGAGATACCCCCAATCTGACCAACTTCACTATATGGAAGCATTTCTCCATTCAAAAATCCATTATGGAGGTGAAGCATATTTCTGACATACTGATGTTCAAAACCAAATTTTTCATCATTTAGATAGAAGCGATAACTGAAACCATTAAGCGTTTGCTTTTTCTTTACATAAGATTCAGGAAACATATCGAGTGTCAGCATATCAGGATTTCCATCATTATTAATATCTGCCATATCATTACCCATCGAAGATCTTGACTGGTAAGACATATATTTTGAGATTTCATTTTTAAAAGTTCCATCCCCCTGATTAATGTAGAGTAAATCATTAGAAATGAAATCATTTGACACATAAATATCAGGGTATCCGTCCTTGTTCACATCACCCATCGCCAGCCCCAGTCCAAATCCTTCAAACACAATGCCGGCCTGTCTGGTAACATCAGTGAATGTTCCGTTTCCGTTATTGTGGTAAAGTCTGTCATTATTGGGAGAACTCCCGTCAATTATTTTAGTACGATAATTGGTGTTCATCCTCGAATTTACGGTATTATTCAATATATAAAGGTCAAGCAATCCATCCCTGTCGTAATCAAAAAAAGATGCATTAACAGAAAAACTTGTGTCAGCAATTCCATACCTCTCAGCCATTTCCGTGTATGTTGGATCCATTCCATCTCTTACTCCATTACTTACCCATAACCTGTTTCTGCGTTTTTGAGGATTTTTGTTTGCCGTAGAGGTTAAATATACATCGGCCCATCCATCGCTGTTTATATCAACAATTGTAACTCCGCTGTACCACTGATCATTTGTAAGTCCGGCAAAATTCGAAGTGATATCTTTAAATTTAAATTTACCAAGATTCAAATAAACGCGCGGAGATACCTGGTTGCCGGCAAACATAATGTCCTGTAATCCATCATTGTTAAAATCTGCAATACCCACCCCGGCTCCATTGTATATATATTCATACTTCATGAGATTAAAACTGTCCGACTCAACTATGGTGTTCGCAAAATCAATACCTGTTTGCCTGGAATTTAATAATTGGAATTTCGGTGGACTGGAACAGGAGATTAAAATCCCTGTAAATAAAAGAAGTATTACTTTCCTCATGCTATATTAGTCTATTTTAATTTATCAAATGTGACTGTGAACTTTCAAAAAAATAAGTTTGTAAAAATATAAAATACTTAAACATAAATTTTAAGATTTCGTGTTTTTCTATTAAAGCATCGCTTTTACTCAATTGGAGATTCCTCATTTCTCCGCCTGACGGCGGATCCATTACTTCTATTTCAGATTGAAATTCTTCATTCCGTCTTATTTCATACTAGACATTCAGAATTTACAACCCACCAAATGTATAAAAAAAGTGGACTGCCTTAAGGTAGTCCACTTTAAAATAATTTAAGTAAATAAGATTATCTGTTCTGAGTCAATTTACCATTACTCAGGTCAAGTTGACGCTGTGGTATCGGGAAAGTAACATCTTCAGCACCAACAGTGGCAGCTCCATATAATGAACTACCCCACGGTAAAGTTTTCTCATAAGCAAGAACTCTGTTTAGTTCGGTTACGGTAGCGTTCCACCTGTTGAGGTCGAAATACCTGTGGCCTTCCTGTCCGAGCTCAAGTTTTCTTTCCATACGGAGAGCAAGGCGGGCATTTGTCTGGGAATCGAAAGGATATCCTGAAGCAGCATATTGGTTTATAACGTAGTTGGCTGCAGGAACAGCACCATCCAATACAAAACCAAGAGGATTTGCTGCTCTTGCCCGTATCAGGTTTACATTGGTGCGAGCGCCGCCAAGATCACTGGTTTCAATCTGGCATTCTGCGATCATCAGGAGAAGATCAGCATAACGGATCATACGATAGCCGTTTGCGGTCCAGCCTGATGTCCAGTTACCAACTTCTGTATACTGCCCGGTCTGTGATTTTTTATAAACCTGTTTTTTAGGACTATAAGGTCCGGAATAGGTCTGGTCACGAATCCAGTCAGCGCCAGTATGTTTTCCCCAGTCCCAGTAAGGAATTCCCCTTCTTCCAACTGACCAGTCCAATCTTGGATCAAGTGGGCCGGCATCCGGTACGAAAGCAGCAGCTATAGCTATCCCCTGGTCATTCTTAACAGGCTGGGTGTTGTATGAAAAGTCGAGAAGTGGCAAACCACCTGAAGTCCTGAATGAGTTAACAAATTCCTGAGTAGGATTGAAGAAACCACAGCAGCCACCGGGAGAACCACCACTTTTATATGGGAAGTTCAAAACTTCACCGTTTCCTCCGTTCATTCCTCCGGAACCATCATTTACTGAATACTGTACTGTATAGATCGATTCAATACCATTGCGGTTAACGATATCAAAGATCTCTCCATAAGTTGCAGCAAGCCCGATAGCAGCACCATTTGGTTTGGTCCCTGCTTTAGCGCTGTTAAGCAGTGTCAGGGCGCCAGGATAGTCCTGGTTCATTTGCATAAGGGCTTTTGCAAGAATTACCTGGCATACAGTTTTATTGAATTTACCAATTGCTCCCATGTTGGTCGGAAGATTGGTTCCTTCAGTAAGGTCGGCGATGATCTTCGCTCTCACATCCTCAGTGTTTCCAGCTGTAGCGGGATCAGTTTTCTCATCGATGTATGGAATTTTCTGCCACATTCTCCATGCCTCAAAATGATACCATCCCCGAAGAGCTTTTGCTTGCTGAATGTATAAATCAGCCTGCTCCTGAGTAATTGTTTTAGCAGCAAGGGCTGTATTGGTTGTTACGATAAGGCTATTACACCTTGTGACAGCCTCATAAACTTCTCTCCATTTTTCATTAATGTAATCATTTGTCGCTTCTTCACTGAAAGTCTGAATCGGGTTGATGAAAGGCTGGTCACCTGCATCAGTCCCTTTATTTGCTTCCATGCCTCTGATTGAGCCATACACCCAGTTGGTAGCTGCTGAGCCCCAGCCGAATGGTCCCTGCCCATCGAGCAATGAATAGGACCCAACTAAAAGGGCATCAAGACCCTTAGCATTAGCTAATAAACTTTGATCGAGGCTCCCTGCCGGCTTAACATCCAGAAAATCCGATTTGCATGAACCTATCATCCCAATTACCGTAAGGACTAAGATCAATATAACATATTTCTTTTTCATATTATATCATTTTTAATAATTAAAAACTTACATTGAGACCGAATATTACTTGCTTGACAAGCGGATAGTTGCCTGCGTCAATGCCAAAACTTGTATCCCAGCCACCGAGTTCAGGATCAAGTCCCGTATATTTGGTAGAAGTAAACAGGTTAATTCCCTGAACATACACCCTGAGAGATGCAATATTTACTTTGCTTAGAACGCTTGAGGGAATAGTATAACCTAATTGCAGGTTCTTAAGCCTGAGGAATGATCCGGATTCAAGATAAAAGTCGTTAATCTCAGTGTTAGTTGAGAAATTCGACTTATTGGATGCTTTTGGCACAGATGCACCTGTTCTTTCTGGTGTCCAGCTGTTGTTCAGAATGTCGGTACTCTTCTGTCCCTGGAATGAAGGCCAGAAATCGATCCACCATTTGTTCCAGTTGAAGATATCATTCCCCGATGAGCCATACAGGAAGCCAGTCAGATCCCAACTCTTATAGGTAAATGCCAGGTTTATTCCGTATGTGAATTTGGGGTTAGGGTCTCCAATATACAGCCTGTCTAAAGGAGTTATTGTCCCATCACCGTTTGTATCCTGGAATTTGAAAAATCCGGGTTCTGCACCAGTCTGTTTCGGAGCTTCTGAAACTTCAGCAGCTGTCTGGAAGAGGCCGATCACCTTGTAACCAAAGAAAGAAGACATTGGATGACCCACCTCGTTCCGTGAAGGAACACCATTGATCCTGTTTGCAGTATTCGTTTGATTACCGGCATCAAAGAATGTTACACCCTCGGCAATCTTATCAATGTTATTTTTATATGTGGTCATAATGAGACTTCCGTCAAAACCAAAATCACCCCATTTATCCTTGAAAGAAAATTCCATATCCAGCCCTGTATTGGTCATTGCTGCAATATTAACATATGGAGCAGCTGCCGCTCCGGCAGTTCCGGGTAATTCAGGGTTGTACAGCAGATCCTGGGTTTTCTTCTGGTACCAGTCAAACTTGATACCAATTTTATTTTGCAAAAGGCTGGCTTCAAAACCGATGTCGGTGGTGATGTTTGTCTCCCATTTTGCATCCGGATTACCGATACGTGTAGGATAGAATCCCTGTACTGATCCGGTAAAAGTACCGTTTATATCATAGAATGAGTTAGAAGGCGAGCCTCCGTAAGCATAGAACTGATTCATTGGCGAAACGGCAAGCTGGTTACCCATTGTACCATATGAACCCCTTATTTTCATTTCATTTATGAAAGTGATTCCTTTGAAGAATGATTCTTCACTGATGCGCCAGCCTGCTGAGAATGATGGGAACACCCCGTAACGTGTATCAGGTCCAAATCTTGATGAACCATCACGGCGAACAGTTGCACTTAACATGTATTTGTCCCTAAAGGCATAATCGGCTCTTAAGAACGTTGACTGCAACGTAGTTGGAGTATTTAATGAAGAATTCGCAGAGATAAGATTAGCCCCATTATCAAGAGTCCTGTATAATACTTCATCTGAAAAATATCCTGCACGGTTACCTGATACGCCTCTTCCAACGCCATATTTTACAGCTTCATAACCTCCTACTGCGAGGATCTTGTGCTGACCAAATGTCTTATCAAAGGTAAGTAAGTTTGTCCATACCCAGTCACTTCCATACCATGCACCTTCAGCGAAACTATTGGTGGAGTTATTTTCTGATCTTTCATAAGTTTTATATGAGTAGCTCATCCAATATCCATTATCGAAAGTACCTCCAAGGGTGGATCGGAAGTTTAAACCCTGAATGATCTTCACATCTAAAAATGCACTTCCGAGAAGACGCATGCTCCAGTTATTGTTATCTTTATTCCTTATCAGATTTGCATATACGTTTTCAGCCTGGCCCAACCTTGGAGCAATTCCTGTTCCGCCGTAATCGCCGTCGATGAAAAAATGAGATAATCCCTGATAGTCTCCTGAGGTCCACATTGCAGGGATAATTGGCTGGCTCCTGTAAGCAGACTGCTGGATAGGGCTTCCTTCATCAAGGTTACCAACACCATGACCGGTACGATAAGCCATTGTGATGTTCTCTCCCACTTTTAAGCGATCTTTTAAGAATGTGAATTCTGAATTGAAACGTCCGGTGTATTTTTCAGCATCAGTGTGTATTACAATACCTTGCTGATTGAAAACGCCTATTGCTGCAAAGTATTTGGCATTGTCGCTACCACCTGAAAGGGTGATATCATGATTTTGAATTGCTGCATTATGCGTTATCTGCTTGTACCAGTTTGTATTGCCGGCCCAGAAAGGCAATGTTGGAGTGGCATTTGTAGAAAGACCATAGAACGGGTGGGTTTCCACTGTCCCGTCATTTTTGTAAACAAGCCACTGCAGGTCAGCAAATCCCTGTGTATCCAATACGTTAGAAGGGCCGTCACCCGGCATTTGTGAGCCATAATACATGTTGTAGGTAACTTTTGTACCCTTGGATCCTTTTTTGGTAGTAACAATGATTACACCATTTGATGCTCTTGACCCGTAAATAGAGGCTGCACCAGCATCTTTAAGTACAGAAAGCGATGCAATATCGTTCGGGTTCATTGAAGAGATGTCCTGGGTTGGAACTCCGTCGACGACATAGAGAGGGTCGTTGTTCGAAAATGAACTGAATCCCCTGATCCTTACCTTAGCAGTTTCGCCTGGTCTTCCGTCACCGGTTACAGTAACACCTGAGGTACGACCCTGTAAAGAGTTACTGACGCTACCATTTGGTATTGCGGTCAGTTTTGAAGGTTCAACAGTTCCGACAGAGCCGGTAAGGTCCCTTCTCCTCTGAGCCGTGTAACCGGTAACAACTACTTCCTGCAGAGCCTGTACATCTGATATAAGAACTATATCGACCATTGCTTGTGTACCAACGGTCACCTGCTTGGTGCTATAACCGATAGATGAAAACAAAAGCACAGACGTCGCACCTGGCACTTTGATCGTGTAAGCACCATTCAGGTCGGTAATAGCTCCGATAACCGTTCCCTGAACTGTAATATTAACACCGGGCAGAGGTCCTTCGCCTTCAGCGGTGACCTTCCCGGTAATAGTTCTTTCCTGAGCAAATATTATGCCTGAGGAAAGCACCATGCTGAGAAAAAACAGCGCAATGCGCCGTAAATTGGTAGAAATTTGCATAGTCAGTCGTTTTTAAACATGTTAGTTAAAAGGGTTTATAATATAAAACAAACATTCACTTGGTTCAACGATAGGTATAGGTTCACGGATAGCGAAGGTATAAATAAAAAATTCAAAAACAATATTAAAAGCTTAATTTTTATTCCAGATCGCATAAAAGTTATCAATGTCTCGAGATAAACTATTGTCTGTTTGCATTTTACATTTGCACCTAAAATAGAGAATCTTCATCTTATTTAGACTTAAACCAAATAATAATATCGGAAAGTTCGATCAGCGGGTTAAAAGAAACTGAGTTAATTTTAGGTTATATATAATATATGGTATATTCGCTTCATTAATGTGAGATTAACGAAAATGAAAATATTGATTGTCGAAGATGAACCAAAGGTAGCATCATTTATAAAAAAGGGACTTGAAGAGAACAATTATGATGCTGAAATAGCATATGATGGTTTGTCAGCAGAGAAACTTGCCAGGCAGAACAGATATGACCTATTCATACTCGATATAATTATTCCGGGAATAACCGGTCTGGAATTGTGCAAAAAACTTAAAAAGTTAAATTCAAATATACCCGTTCTGATGCTTACCGCACTTGGAACAACCGATGATAAGATCATCGGATTTGATGCCGGGGCAAATGATTATCTTGTTAAACCCTTTGAATTCAGGGAACTTCTTGCTAGGGTAAAGGTTTTGGTTAAAAAACCTGACCAGGCACAAAACTCAGTAAACATTCTTACTGTCGGTGATCTGGAACTTGATCTCGATAAGAAAGTTGCCCGAAGGGGAAATTCAAATATTGATCTGACTGCCAAGGAATTTTCTTTGCTTGAGTACTTCATGAGGAACAGCGGCAGGGTATTGTCACGGATCGACATAGCTGAAAAGGTCTGGGATATAAAGTTTGATTTCGGTACTAATGTGGTTGATGTCTATGTTAACTTCTTACGAAAGAAAATTGATAAAGGATACGATATAAAGCTGATCCACACGAGGGTAGGTTTTGGATATGTTTTTGGAGAATATTAGAATGCAGATCAGGACCAGATTAACCTTACAGTTTCTCCTGCTAGGAGGAACAATTATGATAATTGCATCAGTTGCAATTTATTTTTCTTCAGCAAGCTTCCGAAAGGAAGATTTCTACAGCCGTCTCAGGGACAAAGCCATGAGTACTGCTAATTTGCTGTTTAATGCAGATGTGGTTGATGCAAATCGTATACTTAGCATTGAAAGCAATAGTCCTGTATTTCTGCAAAATGAGAAGATAATAATTCTGAATTTTAAAAATGATACTGTATACAATTCAGATGAAAACTCCGATATAAAAATCAGGAATAATATTGTCGAACGGGTAAGGCAGGGTTATGATGTAACCTATAATCAGGATTCATATAATGTTCTGGCAACATTATATTTTACAAAATATGACCGTTTTGTTATACTTGCAGCAGCTACGGATGCAGTGGGATCTTTACACCTTGAAAAACTTAAGATAATCCTTACATTTGTGTGCCTTATCAGTCTTCTTTTGTTTTTTATTGCAGGATGGTTTTATTCGGGCAGGGCCCTCAAACCTATTTCAGATGTAGTAAAAAAGGTGGAAGATATTTCCATAACCAGCCTGAATTTAAGAGTTTTTGAGGGAAATGGAACTGATGAGATAGGCAGACTGGCAAAAACATTTAATAAAATGCTCGAACATCTTGAGACATCATTTGCGATGCAGAAAAATTTTATTGCCAATGCATCACATGAGCTAAGGACGCCGCTTACTTCGATCAACGGCCAGTTGGAGGTTCTTATGTTGAAGGACAGATCAGCTGCGGAATACAAGGTTGCACTCGGATCCGTACTTGATGACATTAAATCTCTGATTGACCTCTCAAACAGGTTACTGCTTATCGCCCGCACCAGCGCTGAGGGTCCTGTAAATTTTAACAATAAGATCCGGATAGATGAAATTCTCTGGCAGGCGGAGGAGGAAATAAAAAGGTTCCATAACGAATACCATATTAATATTTCTATCGATAATTCATTGACCGATTCTGATCAGATGATTGTAGTCGGAGATGAATCTCTGCTTAAGATTGCAGTTTCAAACATTATAGATAATGCATGCAAATACTCATCCGACCATTCAGTTGATATTAAGCTCAGACATATTGAAAAATTCATTGAGGTAGTATTTGATGACAGAGGCATTGGCATTTCAGAGGAGGATATGCAAAAGATTTTTGAACCTTTCTATCGTGGCACAAATGCTCATTCCATTTCAGGCAGCGGAATAGGACTTCCTCTTGTTAATCAGATAATAAAAAATCATTACGGTTCAGTAAAACTTTCATCTCAGATAGGCAAAGGGACAAGTGTTACTGTCCTGCTGCCTACGGTTTAAGCCCCCCTCCTTACCTTATGTATTTGTCCCCCTGCCCCACTGAAGGGGGGTTAATTCTCTATCTTTGATGTAGTACAATTACATGTCAGAAATAGTCCCCCTTCAGGGGGATGTCCGCGCAGCGGACAGGGGGTAAAACTTTAATTCTTTTTTAATTCAGTTTTAATCATCATTTAACAGCAGGGCCTTATCATTGTTTATCCTTATTATTTGCATAGTCAGGATTCGTTTTTAGGCTATAGGTTAATATTGTTTAGGTTAGTTTTAGTGGGTAAAGAAGGGATAAGGTTCACAAGTCCGAAAATTATTATATTTTCGGCCTTTTAATTTGTTTAGCCGATATTACAGTTTTAACTGAGGCTATTTGATAAGTACAATATTTTATTATTAACAGATAACCCAAACGATGTTCGTAAATAAGAAATTTTGCAGCAATTCAAATGAATCCGGGTGCCTTGCTTTCCTTTTCATCTTTTTGCTTACAATTTCCGCGTGTCAATCCAATAATAAGTCTTTATCCAAATCTGTTGCAACACTGCCGGCTGCAAATGATGATTATTTTCAGGAGATCGGGAAAGAGATCGGGTTGGATTTTGTTCACTCAATCGGCGACAACGAACTGACTAACATTGTTGAATCGAGTGGCGCAGGAGCCGCTTTTCTCGATTATGACCAGGACGGGTATATTGATTTATATGTCTGCAACGGTACATGGGCTAAAGGATTAAGCAGTGGTGATGAACCGGATAAAAAGCCGGAAAACCATCTCTATCACAACCGGGGAAACGGCACCTATGAAGATGTAACCAAAAAAGCCGGTGTTGGCGGGCCCTGGTACAGCATGGGCGTAACCGCCGGTGATTACAATAATGATGGCTATCCCGATTTATTTGTAAGTAACTACGGAACAAATGTACTTTATAAAAATAATGGTAACGGAACATTTACAGATGTTACAAAACGAGCAAAGATTGGCGGAGGTGAAAATCATTTCAGTGTAGGAGCTGTATGGCTCGATTACGATAATGATGGTTTCCTCGATCTTTACGTAGGCAATTACCTTAATTTCGATCCGAATTATAAATACTTTTATGCCCCTGACGGTTTCCCGGGTCCATTAGCCTATGATGCTCAACCCGATGTTCTTTATCGCAACAATGGTGATGGTACTTTTGAAGACGTAACAAAAAAAACAGGGATCATAGATGTTGATGGAAGAGCTATGGGTGTTGGAGCCACTGATTATGATGATGATGGTTTCGTTGATATTTATGTTGCCAATGACCATTCAATGAACTATCTCTGGCATAATAACGGAGGAAAAGGTTTTACAGATATGGGTACACCATCGGGAACTGCGTTCGGTCAGTCAGGTGAATCAGCTGTCAGTATGTCGGTGGATTTTGCAGATTATACCGGTTCCGGACGGATGGATATGTTTATATCTGACGATAAATACTGCAGACTCTATGAAAATCTTGGAAACGGTATTTTCTCTGATAAGTCGTATCCATCAGGGATTGCAATGCCGGCAGGACAATATGTAGGATGGTCATCTTCATTTATCGATTATAATAATGATGGTCTTGTGGATATATATAAAGCCAATGGTGCATTGAAACATCTTTACGGACAGGAAGATCAGTTGTTTGAAAATATCGGAGACGGGAAATTTAAGGACGTCTCAACAGAAAGCGGCAAATATTTCCTCAAAGAACTTGTCGGGCGTGGCGCATGTTTTGGCGATTATGATAATGATGGGGATATTGATGGTTATATCGTAAACCTGAACGACCGTGGTTCCTTTCTGAGAAATAATAAAGGCAACCAGAATAACTGGCTTGCTATTAAATTGATTGGAACAACCAGCAACAGTGATGGAATAGGGGCAAGAATAAAACTGACTGCCGGAGGTAAGGTTTATACCACTCAGAAAAAAAGTACAACTGGTTATCTTTCTCAAAATGACCCGAGGATCCATTTTGGACTGGCAAAAAATGAGATGATTGAAAAAATCGAGATAAAGTGGCCATCAGGCAAATTGCAAGTACTCGACAATATCAAAGTCAACCAGATCCTTACTGTTAAAGAACCCTAAAATAATTTCTTAATGAATAAACTTAGAGCGACCATAGTTTTCTCTGTCCTGATGGCCATTGGCTCTGCCAGCCTCTTTTTATCATCCTGCAAGGGTAAGTCTATGGAAGGGATGATTATATTTACTCAGGTTATCGGAAATGAACTTAATATAATTAATAATACTGAAGATTCATGGCGTTATATCCCTCAGACCCGGATTGTCGCTACTGATTCTGCCAATCCGGATGGATCAATAAAAGTTCTCACAGAAGATTACTATTCAGCAAGATCTCCTGAAATTTCATCTGATGGCAATTTTTTACTTTTTACTGCACAAAAGAAGCAAAATGATCCATGGCAGATTTGGGAAATGAATTTAAGCGATCTGAAAACCAGGACTATCACTGCTTCTCCCGATAACTGCCTTGATCCCACATATTTGCCTGGAGGACGAATAGTATTCAGCATTATAGGCGTGAACGATTCTTCAAAGGCAGATCATTCACTTTTTACCTGCGATCTCAATGGCACTGATTTAAAACGAATTACATTCAATAATAATAATTATTTTGCACCTGTTGTTCTAATAGATGGCCGTGTTTTAACAATAAGCAGAAAAATTCATCATGGCACGGTCGATCATCAATTTATAGTCTTGCGTCCTGATGGTACAAAAGAAGAGTTGTTTTACAGAGGCTCTGGTGGCAGTGCATTAGTCAGCAGGGGCCGCGAAACAACAAATGGCAAAATAGTATTTATAGAATCAGCCAATTTTACTGTGGAAGGAGGAAGTATTATTTCCATTAATTACAATCGTCCCTTACATACCCGTGTTAATCTCACATCGGAACTAAATGGTAAATTTAGCTCAGTATTCCCGATGAAATCAGGAAAGATGTTGGTCTCTTATCGTCCTTCTCCAACTGATCGGTCTGCGCTTTATGAATTCGATCCGGAAAAAATGCTCCTTGGTCGGACCTTGTATAACAGTAAAGAGTACGATGCATTGGATGCTATTTTAGTTGAAAATCATGAACTGCCGAAAAAACTACCCAGTGAAGTGGATACTGGAGTCAAAACAGGATTGATTCTCTGCCAGAATATAAATCTCTCAGATCAGAAATCAGCAGGCGATGCCGCCTCTTCTCCAAAAGCCTTCGAAATTGAAGTGATAGGTACAGACTCAACACTTGGAGTAGTTCAGGTTGAGGATGATGGTTCTTTTTATTTAAAAGTTATTGCGGATACACCAATTAAGATTCAGACGCTGGATAAGAATGGGAATGTAATTCAGAGCTGTGACTGGATATGGTTACGACCCAACGAGCGCCGGGGATGTGTAGGTTGCCACGAAAATCCTGAGATTGTACCGGCCAACAGAGTTCCTCTTTCAGTAAAAAAATCACCGGTTATTATACCGATGCATTTTAATAAGGTTGTAGAGAAAAAGGTTTCACTGGAATAGATATGAAAATAAATTATAGAATATTCCCGGTTTTCCTGTTTTTTTCAGTTCTCGGATTGATAGTCTATATTCCTGGAAGAAAATGGGCCAGGGTTCATGTTAATCATATTACCGCAGTTGAGGACCACCCTCTTAATTGTTTTTCATGTCATCTTCACAACCAGAAAAGTGGATTTATTTTCAAACTGGTTAACAGAAAGTATTTATCACCTTTTAATCTTGCTGTTTCAAAAGATGGTGAGAAGCTGTATGTAATTGCACAGGAGGATAATTCTTTACTCGTTGTTGATCCTGAAGCTCGCAAGATACTGAATAAGATCACCGTTGGAAATTATCCTCATAGCGTAATTCTCAGCAATGATGGTCAAAGGGCATTTGTTAGTAATCAATGGTCCGACAATGTCTCGGTAATTGACCTGACATCGTCAAAAGTTATTGATACTCTTATAACCGGAAACGGCCCTGCTGGACTTTCTTTGAGTGCTGATGGCAAATTTCTCTATGTTGTCAATTCATATGCTTCAAATATTTCCGTTTTTGATCTTAACACAGGAGAAGAACGAAAAAGGTTTGATGCTGGAAATAATCCAACCGGAATACAATTATCTCCGGACGGAGAGACTTTATATGTTACCAGCAGACGTGCTCTTATTGCACCTTATGGAGAAACCTTAAAGAGCGAAATAACAGTTGTTGATGAAAGCACACAAAGAATAACAGAGCGGCGCAACATTGAATCAGCCTACATGATGGAAAATATTGCCTTCACGCCTTCCGGAGACCTGGCACTGATAACAATGATCAGACCCAAGAACCTTGTTCCGTCTATCCAGGTTGAGCAGGGATGGATGATGACATATGGAATTGTTATCATAGAGCAGAAGGAGAATGGCAAGGAAATTCAGTTATTGCTCGATGAACCAAATGCATACTATCCCGATCCTTTTGATATTGTCATTACACCTGATGGCAGAAAAGCATTTGTATCACATTCAGGTGTAAATACTATTTCAGTGGTGAATATTGATTCCATAAGGTCAATAATAGCTGAATCCTCAACCGAGACGCTGATTACTTATTCCAATCATCTGGGAATCAGTAGCCGAATTGTGTTAAAGCGTATTAAAACGGGGGCGGATCCAAAAGGACTGGCGCTCTCACCTGACGGAAAACTGTTATATGTTGCTGAACAATTGGAAGACAGAATTGCAATCATAAATACAGGGAGCCTCGAGACTATTGGGACAATTGACCTTGGTGGTCCCCGGAAGATCACTTATGCCCGCCAGGGTCGAAGGCTTTTCAATAATTCCGGACACACCTTTCAGAATCAGTTTGACTGCTATACATGTCACCCGGATATGCACGAGGATGGCCTGGTATACAACATGGCATCTAAGGATATGGGTCGTAATCTGACAAATACACAATCTTTACGTGATATCAGCGATACACCACCATTCAAATGGAACGGTAAAAATCAAACTGTTTACAAACAGGATGGGATGCGTTTTTCTACGGTTCTCACTAGAACGGAACAGTTTAGTTATAAGGATCTTGATGCAATAACTTCCTATATATTAACTGGAATACCTTATCCACCAAATTTACAGTATAATCCTGATGGTGAACTTACAGAATCGCAGCTCCGTGGCAAAACCTTTTTTGAACGCACAAAGGATAACCTTGGAAATGTTATCCCTGATAATAATCGTTGCATAACATGCCACCCCCCTCCTTATTATACCAATCTGAAAATGGCATACGTCAGGACACTTGCCGTTAGTGATGATTCAATGCTTTTTGATACTCCCCACCTTAATAATATATATGCTTCACCTCCGTATTTACATGACGGGCGTGCTGCCACGCTCGAGGAGATATGGACCAAGTATGGAAAGGAAGATAAACACGGAATAGTTAATGATATGACAAAAAACCAACTCAATGATCTGGTTGATTACCTAAAATCGCTGAGGGCCCCGATCTATGACAATAATGTTTCAAAGAAACTTCATGCTAAAAACTAATCTAATCAAGAAAGAAAATCATGAGAAAAACATTACTTAAGAATAGTCTGCGAATAGCAGTTGCAATGATGCTTTATGGTATTTGTACTGTCGCAGTAATTAATTCTCAGTCAATAACTGGAAAAAGTACTGCCAATGTTGAAGGCAAACCTATACCTGTGTACGGTCATTGGAAAAATTTCACAACAAAGGACGGATTGGCTAACGATCACGCTTATTGCGTTCGTATTGATGGAAAGCGCGTATTAGTGGGAACACGTGATGGTATGGCAGTATATGAGGATGGAAAGTGGAAAACCTATACCACAAAAGATGGTTTGGCTCACAATGGAGTTGTTTCGATTGACATCAGCGATGTGACAGGTGATGTATGGATTGGAACCCTGGGTGGACTGAATCGTTGGTCGGCCGGGAAATTTGAAACTTTTACTCAATTAAACAGCGGTCTCCCGAATGATCTGGTCTACGGCGTAATTTGTGATGGTAAAGATGTATGGACTGCCACAGGAGGTGGCGCCGGCCATTATGATACCTACACAAAACAATGGGAAATATTTACAGAAAAAAACGCTCCGATGCACGAACCATGGACATATGGCGTTTCTGCCGGAGATGGTAAGGTTTATATTGCAGCCTGGGGAGGTGGAGTTATCGAATACACATACAAAACTAAACAATTCAAGGATTATACGGATCCTGATGGCGAAATGGAAATCGACCTGCTCCCTGACGATGGTCTGGTACATGATATAACAACAGGTACCACTTATGCTGATGGCATGTTATGGGTATCATCTTACTTTGGGTTATGCAGTTACGATGGAACGCACTGGAGGGGGTTCTTCGATCACGATAGCGGTCTTGCAAGCAATTTTATCAATTTTGTAAGAGCAAAGGGACCTGTTGTATTTATTTGCAGTGACAAGGGGTTAAGCACTACCAATGGGAAAAGCTGGGTAACATATAAGAAGAATGACAATAACGGTGATGGTGTGGCAATTATAAAAAATTATGGCCGGAATGATGATAGTACAGTTGATAAAACTACCAAAGAATTACCAATATCCCCGTCCATAGCACATAATTTTATAATCGGTGTCGATGCAGATGATCAATTCCTCTGGGTTGCAACTGAGGGAGGTGTTAGTCGGGGAGAATTGCTGAAAGAGTTGAAAGAGTTGAAATAGTTGAAATAGTTGAAAGAGTTGAACAAGTTTAAAGAGGTGAAATAATGGATGAAAAGCGATTACTGATAGATCTGTCAAAACTTACTGATGGTGAGCTGATTGAAATGAAAAAACTCGGGATCTTATCCGGAGATAACAAAATTACCGGATCTGTCTATCCTGCCGTACATACCAGGCGACCTCCAATTGAAAAACATGTGGTGCATGCTCCCCAGGTGATTAATGAAGCTTATAACTATCAGAAACCGTCATCATTTTCACGGGCATTGCGTCTTGATTTCGGTGGTCATAAAGTTCTGCTTGTATCAGGAACAGCAAGCGTGAACGAAGAAGGGAAAGCAGAACATATTGGTGATTTTAACGCGCAGCTCTGGAGAACTTATGTGAACATAACAAATCTGCTGGCCGCTGAAGAGATGACCTGGCATGATGTAGTAAGAACAACAAATTATCTCAGGGATATTGAAAGAGACTATGCCGAATTCAATAAGATCCGTACATCTTTCTATACATGGCTTAAACTTGATCCGCTGCCTGCCAGCACAGGAATTCAGGCAAGATTATGCTGGGAAACGCTTCTGGTCGAAATTGAAGTATATGCAATATGTAAATCAAATTAAAATTGAAATCATGAAACCTGCCTTTAAAATATTAACTCTGATTCTTCTGAACATAATTTTTCAGCTATCATTTCTGAATGGTCAGGATAAACAGGAACAAAATAAAAAAGTCAACTATGGGAAAGCTCCTGATGAGATTTTTCCATACGATAAATATGTAAAACCTTATAAATATCATTTTCTTATTCCTCTGACATTTAATGGAGCCGGCCGCGAGCTGGCGGCTCCTTCCGATCTTAAAGAAGTGAGGATTGGATTTCTTGGACCATTAAGCGGTTCTGTGATGGTTCCGCAGGGCAAACAGATGCTTCAGGGAGCAACACTGGCGATGGAAGAGGTAAATAAGAATGGAGGATATAAAGGACTTCCCTTTAAGCTGATGATACATAATGATGTAGGGCTATGGGGAGCCGCAGCCAACGAAGTTGTCAAAATGGATGACGAGAAGGTGTGGGCATTTTTAGGATCAATTGATGATATTGTTTCACACGTTGCCTTACGCGCAGCTTTAAAACTCGAGATATTCATGGTATGTACCGGGGACCCAGATCCCACGTTTACTGAAACAAACATACCGTGGACAATTCGTGTTATAAGCGATGACCGTCAAAGTGCGTATGCTTTGGTCAACCAGATTTATATTAAAGATGGACATTCCCGTGTTGCAATCATTAGAACCGGGAGCCGGTATGGCAGAGTTGCTTTTAAAATATTTTCAGAAAATGCAACTCGTGTCGGTCATCCTGTAATTATTGAAGAGAGATTCGCCGATGGGGAAACAGATTTTAAAACCCAGCTGGAAAGAATCATGGTAACTAAACCCGATGCGATACTTATATGGGGCAATGCCAAAGAATCTGGCCTTATTTTACAACAGATTCGTACTATAGGACTGAAGCAACAGGTTTATGGATCTGACAGAATGGTCTCTGCTGAATTTCTTAAGATCACAGGTAACCTTTCTGAAGGAACAGTAACAACATGCCAGTACAATCCAGAGAGTGACAATCCTAAATTAAAAGCATTTAAAAACAGTTATCAGAAGAGATTTGGTCAGGAACCCGATGTATTTGCCGTACATGCCTATGACGGAATGAATCTCCTGATTGAAGCTATCCGTAAAGTGGGTCTTAACCGTGTAAAGATCCGAGATGTTCTCACCGATTTAAAAACTTTCCAGGGATTTGACGGGATAACGGGCAAGATAGTCCTGGATCAAAGCTGGAATGAGATACGGGACATTTTTATTGCAAAGGTTAAAAA
>Ga0315273_10003174_pt1 | contig 19732 bp, 23 predicted proteins | sample YL17G02_0_MG_FD_205753 | JGI IMG/M metagenome (GOLD analysis project Ga0315273, IMG submission 205753) | Sediment microbial communities from Yellowstone Lake, YNP, Wyoming, USA - YL17G02_0 | ecosystem: Environmental > Aquatic > Freshwater > Lake > Sediment | place: USA: Wyoming | collected...
CCCGGACAGCCTCCCACTCCGAAACCAAAGGAAACACCATGAGCAACCTCCGCGTTGTTTTAACCCCATATCGAGCTGGAATCGTTGCGAAGTCTCAGGTGGCCCGGTGGGGTTGCGGCTGGCTGACTCGTATATTCGACCTTTTGTGTTGCAAGACGGTTGCGACTTCGTTGCCGCATCGGTTAATGGGCGATCTGTTCGCTGACCTCGGACAGATGCTGACGTCTGTGTTCGGCGAGTCGGGTTCGCGCTTGTCGAGACCCGAACGCAAGAGAATTGTGAAGGGTTGTGCTTCGGCGTTGAAACGAAAGCTTGCGAGATAGGCATGCTCAACCCTGACGCTCGAGAAGCCTACGCCGAGGAGATCCGACGAGTTTACGAGGATGCGGAACGACGTTTGGTTGAGAAAGTAACGAAGCGACTCAACAAGGGTCTTGAGAATCCCGGTTGGGTTGAAAGTATGCTAGCGGAAGTCCGTCAAGTCAACAAAGAATTGGCTGGCGAAGTCGGAACACTGAAAACACTTGACCCTCGCATCGAGGCAATCCTGACCGAGGTTTACGACGGCAGTGCGGAGCTTGCAGCCGTTGAACTCGGGTCGAATCTGACAGTCAAGGCGATCGGGTCTGAAGCAGAAGCCTTGGATGTTTCTCTGGAGGTTAGCAGGTGGTCGGAAACAACGGTACGAGCAGCTTCAGGTCGGGATATAGCTCTTCGAGCTGCGGAGTATAACTCTGATACTTGGACGCTTGTTGTTAGGAACGAGGCTGGCGATATCGTTGGAGTTCTCCTGGCGAAACCATTACCTGGTGTGCTCGATGTTCGCTGGGTTGGAACCCTAGTTAATACTCCAGGCGCAGGTCGGCGGTTGATGAATGAAGTATTCCGTCGAGCTCAGGCTGAGGGTTCACGAGTTCGAGTTGCTTCTGTTCTCAATGCTGAAGGATTCTACGAACATATCGGGATGACTCCGACCGGAGGAGGATGGTTCGAATGGCGTTCCGGTCAACCGACACCCTTCAACCTCGGGATGCTTGATGTTGATCTGACTACAATCCGTGGTGCAGCAATCCGGCGACTTGTAGCGGCAACCGTGAATGCATTGGACTCCACTCACTTCAGAATACTGCGCGATACCCAAGACGCTTACCGGTCTGTGATTGCCCAGGTTGTCGAGCAGATGGCGGCAGGCGGGTTGACTCCGCGAGAAACCGCACAGGCTGCGTTGAACCGCTGGGCAGACCAAGGGATTACGGGTTTTACCGACAAAGCCGGTCGTCGGTGGGAGATGTCCAGTTATGCGGACATGGCCATTCGGTCGGCAATGGCGCAGGCTGCTGTTGCTGGACACCTCGACATTCTTGAGGCTAACGGTGAAGACCTTGTAATTTGTTCTGACTCACCTGAAGAGTGTGAATTGTGCAGACCTTTCGAGGGGAAAGTCCTCTCGATTTCAGGTCAAGCGGGTTACACTTCTGTTTTGCAGGCTGTCGAAGCAGGGCTCTTTCACCCAAACTGCACCCACAATCTGTACATCTACATTGAGGGTGTAACGAGGCCGATGGTTGATACGGCAAACCCCGAGGGTTATGCTGACCGTCAAGAACAACGGGCTATCGAGCGTCAGATTCGGCATTGGAAACGTCGGTTGGGAGCAGCGATTACTGATGTTGACCGTCGATTTTCGACGGTCAAGGTTCGAGAGTGGCAGGCTAGGATGCGTGCCTTCATCGAGCGAACAGGTCGGCTGCGTCAGTCTGATCGAGAACAAGTTCGAGTTGGTGTTGTTGGGGGAGTAACGTAGATGTACCCTGGTGGGCATTGGATAACCATTCGCGGGAAGCATATCTTCATCGCGGATGAAGGTACGGACTTCGCTGAGCAGCACCCTCTGGAGACGCGAAGCTGGTATGTGGATGAGATTCAGGACCAGCTCGAGAGATCAGGTTACCTGCTTGGTGATCCCTCTGGACCGTCTGAGTCGGGAGTTCCGCAAGACAAGATTGATGCTACGAACCAGTTGACCGACAGCTTGATGGCAAACCCTGAATGGCGAAAGATGTTCAACCCTGAGCGAGTTTCAGGGGGACCTTACGACGAAGAGATGATGCGAGACTGGACTCGTTCGCAGGTCCACGACGTTCTAGATTCCTGGGAATCTACGTCGGCAGACAAGAGTTCATACGCGATCTCGTTGCAGATGGCTGCTGCGGAAGAATTTGGGTTGACGTCGGCGAAGGTGATGACAACTGCTGAGATAGCTTCGGCAGCTAAGGACAGCCTGGGTCGTAGTTGGTCGGGGATTCAAGAACAATACAAGACACGGGATATTTACAAGTGTATTCTTCGTCAGCAGTACAACAATACTCAGGCCTACTTTCAGAAACGCGGGATCAGCGAGGTTACACTGGTTCGGGGTGTCAAATGGGACTCGAAAGGTAAGGTTCCATCGGACTTGAAGTGGATGTGGGCAGAAGCTGACCGTGAGACTCGTGCGTTCGAACCGAGAGTTTCTTCGAACCCGCTGAGCTCTTGGTCGAGCCATCTGACGACAGCGTCCTCCTTTGCAATGAATCGTCAGCGTGCGTCTGAGGGACTTGTTCTCCTGTCTCACGTTCCAGTAAGTCGGATTGCTTCAACAGGAAGAACAGGGATGGGAGTTATCGGCGAAGGTGAGTATATTCTGCTCGGCGGTGAGGATCGAGTTCGTGCTGCGATTAGCAATCGAGAGATTATCGACAGCGATTCAGATAGCTATGCGGTTGAGCTGACTCAGCAGCTGGCACGGGGTGGCTAACGTGAGGAAGCATCGGACTTACAACATCGATACAGATGAGCAGAACGCCGATTGGCTGAAGCCTCGGTTTCTGCATCCGGTTGAGCAGCTTGCGGCTAAGCCACACCCCAAGAAGGGTCGTTGGGTGATGACACAAGGTAAGAAGATCTTCGTTCCAGACGGGGGAACGTAGTGGACGCAGGACGTTGGATAACCGTTCACGGTCGGCATGTGTTTATTGCTGACAAACCCGACCAGGGAACCAGCCTGACGCCTTCGGGTGAACCGTATGCGATTGTCGATCCGCAGCTTCGTAAGGACTTGTATACCGAGACTGACGAAGTTGCTCAGGCATCCCCAGCACCAGGAGATCGAAGTTCGGTAGAAGGGATTCTCTATGACTTTACGCATGGGAGCTATGAGGGTCCTCGGAACGTTTCGACGAAGTTGATTCGAGGCAAGCCGATCTTACCAACTGACACCCCAGCGGAGGACTCCCAGATTCAGGTGATCAGCTGCGTGAAAGCTCTTGTGAATGGCGTTGCACAGGCTCCAGTTTACTCGAGTACGATTCACAGGGTGATTGGGTTCGATCGAGAAGAAGTTCCAGCCATGGTGTCTGTTGAGAAGTCCTTGATGTCTCTCAAGTCTGGTGATGGCCTGAACATGCCTGCATTGATGTCCTTTACTCGTAGTGAACGTGTTGCTCGACGAATGTTGAGGGGTGAAGACGAGGGACTGTGGTCACTCCGGCATGATGCGCGTCATGTGGTGATGAAGGTTGTCGGTGGGGCTAGAGTGCTGCATCTGGGGAAGTTTTCAACTTGGGATCAGAAGGAAGTCATCACACAAGGGAAGTTCAAAGTGCTCGATATCGTTGATCGTTTAGTCAGCAAGGGTACTGCTGGGCATTCTTGGTCAGTCCCCTATCGAGAGATTACTCTTGAGCAGACAGGAGTCTACAGTGTCCAGTAAGCAACGAATCCCAATCATCAAGTTTGTAAGACCGGTTGACGAAGAGCTGGTGAGGGTGTTGGGGACAACACTCCCAAAGTCTGGAGTCCCTGATAGGTTTATACCACGAGTCGGTTTAACCCGACTCTCTCGGACGCGAGGTGAAACACGGCTATAGCCGACGGGCTTTAAACGGTGGAGGGTTCTGATGCAATTGTTCGAGTGGATGAAGCTACGAGGAGTCTACCTGGAAGCGAACGAAGGCGCAACCGGTGGCGGGGGTGGTACTGACCCGGCAACTGCCAAACCAGACGCAGACCCGACCGCAGGGGAAGTGAAGCCGGATGCACCAGCACCGGTGAAACCAGATGCGGGTACGACCGTCAAACCTGACGAGAGTAAGAAGTACACTCAGGCCGAGCTCCAAGCCGAAATCGATCGGGTTGCGGCAAAGACTCGGGCTGACGAGAAGCGCAAGTACGAAGAGGAACTCAGGAGAGCCGAGATGACCAAGCTCGAACGGGCAGAGGTTGAAAAAGCTGAAGCCGACGAGCGGTTGACCAGCACGCAGCAGGAGCTGGCATGGGTGAAAACCGAATCCGAGATCCGTGTCCAAGCCCTCGCAGCGGGAATCAAGCCTGAAGTTCTGACCCACTTCATCAAGCTCGTTGATCTTGATGGAATCAAGATCAACAGCGAGGGTCAGGTTGATGCTGAAGCTGTAAAGAGTGCTGTCAACAAGATCATCGAAGACATTCCTGCGTTCAAGTCTGCTACTGCATCGGTTCCCAAAGCAGGTGGGGACTTCGGCGGTGGCGGTGACGGTCCCAAGGATCTCAAATCCCAGATTCTGGAGGCTGAGACGAAGGGGGACTGGGCTCTTGCAGGCCAGTTGAAAGCTGTCCAGATGTCCAACCTGCATAATCCAACGTAGGAGGCACGCAAATCGTGTTTATTCTAGAACTGTGTATCTTGACTGTTTTCGTTGTCCTCGGCATGGGAGCCGGGATCACGGCAATGGGAACGACCTACAACCTCCCCAACTATGTTGGGGAACTCTTCGCGCTGACGCGTGAAGACACTCCTTTCCTCTCGGCGATCGGCGGTCTGACTGGAGGCAAGCGTACGCAGGCTACGCTCTTCCAGTGGCAGACCTATGATCTGAGAGCAGCCGGACAGAATGTGGCCCTGGAAGGCGCAGCAGCACCGACTCCGCAGGCGCGTGTCCGTGCAAACGTGAACAACGTTGTCCAGATTCATCAAGAAGCGGTTGACGTTTCTTACACCAAGTTGGCTGCAACGGGGCAGTTCAACACGACCGGAAGCAACAACCCTGGAGCCGTTGGCATTGCTGGTGTCAATCCGGTTCTGAGTGAGTTGAGCTGGCAGACAACCCAGACTCTGAAACAGATCGCGAGAGACGTTAACTATTCATTCCTGCAGGGAACGTTCGTCAACCCTGCCAACAACTCCTCGGCACGGAAGACGCGGGGGATCATCGAATCGATCTCCACGAACGTCTATGCCGATTCCGGTGCGTTGACCGAAGACGCGGTTCTCGACCTGATGCAGATGATCTGGGAGAATGGCGGGATCCGAGAGTCAGAAACCCGGACAATCGTCGTGAATGCAGGCCTGAAGCGAGACCTCACGAAGATCTTCATCACTGATAAGGACTACCAGGAGGGAAGCCGGAATGTTGGTGGCGTCAACCTAAAGACGATCGAGACAGACTTCGGCACGACCAACATCATGATGGACGCTATGATGCCGGTTGGTACGTTCTTGGTTTGCTCACTCGAGCAGTGCGCTCCGGTGATCCTGGAGATCCCAGGTAAGGGCTTCCTGTTCATTGAGCCGTTGGCTAAGGTCGGTGCCAACGAGCACAGCCAGATCTACGGGGAGATCGGTCTGGAATATGGGGCTGAGAAGTCTCACGGTGTGATCACCGGTCTGACCCCGAGCAACTCGGTACAGTCTTAGGTCTTTTTACCCCTTTCTCCACCTAGGACTCTAGTAGCTGAAGTTGTAGCTGCAACCCTCAGCCCTGGGCTGTAGGAAACCAGGGCTGAGGGCACTTTCCTAGCATTCTCTGTCACGGAGAGTTCTAGGTAAGTGTCCACTTCCATCAGAAATGCACCGACGCGTGCGTACATCGATTCTATAGAGGAAGGATTCGAAGATTGAAGTTCTTCTGTTCCCGCTACCCGAAGCTCATGCTCCGTGTACAACCGAATACGAAAGTGGTGTTCGCTGACGGCGAGTATGACACGGACGATCCCTCGACTATCACGGCACTCAAGTCATGTCAAATTCGAGACACTGATGGCAGTTCGGTGATTAAGTGGGGTACGCCGTCAACGACTGTCGAGCAGCCGACAATGGACTATGCTAGCGCGAGTAAACAGGAGATGACCAAGATTGCGGCAAGCCGAGGGATCATTTACATCGGCATGGGACGGTTGCAGCTCATCCGGAAGCTGGAGGATTGGGATGCGGTGCATCCCTCAGGAATTCCGGTGACCCGCGTTGCTACTAAACAAGCGGCTACCGTGCGAGACGACGACGCATTCTTATTCAAGATGGGGTGGCGTATTCCGAAGTCGGAGGTCCAGCTCCCTGATCCAGAGAAGTGGCCTACGGTCGGGATTGTTATCCCTGTTTACGATGCTCCAAAGCTTATCGAACGGTGCTTGACAACCCTAGCCACAACCAACTACAAAGGTACTCTGGCAATCCAGCTTGTTGACAATGCAAGCAAGGATCCGCGAACACTTCAGCTTCTGAAGGAGTCCTCCTATCCTGTGCACCGGTTCGAGCAGTCCGTGGGATTTAGCGAAGCTGTGAATGCAGGCATACGTCTCGCTGCGGATTGCCACTACCACATCCTTTACAATCAGGATATTGCGGTTATCAATCCTGAATGGTTGAACCACTTGATTCGCTGGATGGAAGCTCACCCTGAATGTGGGATCTGCGGTCCGAAGCTGCTATACGAGAACGGTACTGTCCAGCACGCAGGGATTGATATGAAAAATGGTCATTGTTGCTGGCACCGTCAGCTGCGTGCGTCAGCCACGTCTGACGCCGTGAATGATTATCGAAAGGTAGCAGCGGTTACAGGAGCTGTGTTGTGTATTCGTACCTCACTCTTCAAAGAGATCGGCTATCTTGACGAATCCTACACGTTTGGGTGTGAGGATTTAGCGTTCTGCCTGCGTGTTGCAGCAAAAGCAGGAAGAGAAGTCTGGTATGTTCCGACTTCTGAGGCTTGTCATACCGACCATGGAGTACGGAACCAGAATGCGGCAACACGTCTTGAGTCCAAGAGACGCAGTGAGTCGAGCGGTAAACTGTTTCGTCAGACTTGGGGTCCATACATTGATCTGTGTGCGACAGGGTCAGTAGCGTTCATCTTGCCTGGATTCAACCCTTGTTCGGGTGGAGATCGTGTAGTTACCGGGATTGCGAATTACTTTCAGAACTGCGGCATCAATACAACTGTATATGTGAAAGATTCAAACCTTTCTGCTGACCCAGACTTGCCTCGTTTCTTTGAGATTAAGCCTCTTTCAGTGCTGAAATGTGCGGATATTGTGGTTGCAACAAGGTTCGATACGGTTCCGGATGCAAGCAAGGTTGAGGCTAAACGTCGGTTCTATCTTGTCCAGCAAATTGAAGACGTGATGGCACGGAATTGTGGTGGAACGCCGAAGCGTGCGTTGGATAGCTACAAGGATGCACGCTTTGAGCTCGTCACAATTGGTGATCACCTTGCAACTAGGCTGAAGGCGATGGGACGAGAGTCGTCAGTCTTGGACGTAGGGCTTTACCGTTCATTGTACCCATACGTTGAAAGAAAACCGCGTGATCCTGCTCAAACACAAGTTTTGATGTATGGATGCGAAGGTTACAAAGGTCCGGATCAAGCCGAAATCGCAGTAGAGATTCGTAAAGCAGTTCCCGGAGTAATCATTCACAGTTTTCATCGGAATCGTGAGACTCCGAAATGGTCCGATCGTCACTTCCAACCACAGACTACTCGAGAGGTGGCCGCGATCTACGCGCAGCATGATGTCTATGTTTACGCCAGTGAGTCGGATGGGTTCGCGATGACTCCGATTGAAGCGATGGCTTGTGGGACTCCGGTTGTTCTGAGTGACTTTCCTGGCAAAGATCAGTACGCAAAATTCGGCGAGAATTGTTTGATTGCACCCTTCCGTAGTGCGAAGGGGATAGCCACCTGCGTCTCGACGTTAACAACAAATCAGGAAGGTAGACGTCAGTTGATCCTCGGCGGGTTGATTACCGCTGACTGTTATGACTGGTCTTGCGTTGGAGGACAGTACGCACGGTTGATGCTCGGTGCAGCCAGATGACAACAAACGGTAAGCATGAGAGGGTTTTGATCACGGGTGGAGCGGGGTTCATTGGAGGTCACCTAGCGCACGCGTTGGTTGATGAAGAATTTGAAGTCACCTGCCTTGATAATCTCAGTATGGGGAAGCGTGAAAACGTTCCCGTTGGGGCTCAGTTCGTTGAGGGGGATGTGCGTGATAGAAGCCTGACAGAAAGGCTTGCGGCTGAGGCCGATGTTGTCTTTCACCTGGCTGCAGTTGTTGCAGTTAGGGCTTCGGTGGACAGGTTCTACGAGGACGCCGAGAACAACATTATGGGTACACTGTCGATGCTCGACGCTTGCAAAGGTTCTCCGGTGCGCAAGTTCCTGTTTGCGAGTTCCATGGCCGTCTATGGCGAGTCCACCGGTCTCATGGCCGAGGATTATCCGGTACACCCTATCTCTCCCTACGGCATCGCTAAGCTGGCCGGTGAGGAGTATGTACGCAATATCTGTCAGACACTCGGCATTGACAGTGTCCTCCTCAGATACTTCAACGCATATGGCACGAAACAGACATTTACTCCCTATGTCGGGGTGATTACGATTTTCATCAAACGGCTGCTAGCAGGTAAACCGATTACCATATTCGGAACCGGCGAACAAATTCGTGACTACGTGAGCGTTAAGGATTTGGTCCAAGCTAGCGTTCTTGCTGTGACGAAGAACACGGCGGGTGAGACGATCAATGTAGCAAGTGGAGTTGTTCGAACGGTGAACGAGATCGCACAAATGCTCATTGATGAGCTTGCTCCAGGAACTGCACCGCGTTACGGTGCTCCTCAGCCTGGTGAAATATTCCGTTCTGAGCCTGACATAACCAAGGCGCGTTTCCTGCTTGGTTATCAGCCCGAGGGTGATCTGGGTCAAGAGCTTCGAGGGATAATTGACTGGTACAGGAGCGATCAGTGACCGGAGTAATACTGGCCGCAGGGCGGGGTGAACGTCTGTCACCTCTGACGAATGTCTGCCCTAAATCATTGTTGTGTGTAGACGGCGAGCCTATTATGCTGTGTCAGCTCAAGGCCATGAGTGAGGCTGGGGTTAACGACGTTCTTGTGGTTGTCGGTCATCTGAAGGAGCAGATCATAGCGGCGTTCCAGGACGGTTCTTCGCTGGGAATCAAGATCCGTTATGTTGAACAGCAAGAGATAACGGGGATCGTCCGTGCGTTGCAGGAGATCGAGCCTTACATAGAAACTCCTTTTCTACTCCTCCTAGGGGATATCGTCTGCGACTTCAGGAGTCTCAGCAGTTTCCTTGACAAGTGGCGTTCCCATTCAGGTGCCTCTGTGATTGCGGTTAAGAGGGATCAAGAAGCTGAGGAGCTGGCACGCAATTACCGTGTTGAATTGAATCCGGGTGGTCGTGTTGTGCACGCGCAGGGTGAGCATTTGCGGTACGCCAATCGAGGGTGCTGCGGTTATGGCATCTACCTGTTTGACCTGGCAATATTCGACGCCATCCGTTGTACGCCACGGACAGCGATACACAACGAATATGAGCTTTCTGAAGCCATTGAGGTGCTCATCCGCTGGGGTTATCCGGTGTTCGGAGAAGAAATACCTGGACGGATATTGAACGTCACCGTGCCTGAGGATCTGAGGCTGTGATGAAACTTTTTACTGTATACTCTCCAACCTTTGAGGTGATTAAGCAGATATTCCTCTCGTCAATGCAGGACGACTACGACGTTCACATGACTTGTTTGGAGGACATACAGGAAGTGGGGTTCATTCTCGACGCAGCCCATCAACAGTCAATGATGACCCGTCACCGGATCGCGCTCGACGCTATCAACCAGAACATGGGTGAAATCGTGCTGGTTACCGACCTGGACTTGCTGTTTTTCGGGAAGACCCAGCCGATGGTCGAAGAGGCAATGCAAGGCCGAGACATGGCAGTACAGCTGAACGGGTCAGGCTTGATGGACGCCTGTTTGGGTTTCACTGCAATACGCTGCAATGAAGTAACTCGAGTGTTCTGGGAGACATTCATCGACCGATACATCGATCAGCTTCAGGACAACCCGCGTGCGTTCGACCAAGATCTGTTCAACACAATGCTGCAGGAATCTGACCTGCGTTGGGGATTCTTTCCATCACAGGTTTACCATACGCAGCACGGCTGGCCACCTCCGGAAGACCTCTTGGTCTACCATGCCACCGGTGTTCCGATAAGTGCGGTTGAAGGCGACACTAGAACACCTCTTGACCACAAGATCATGCTCTATAACAGCGTGCTCAAGGCTTTGGGTATGCCCACGTTGGAGGAGAACCTTCGTGCTTGACATTGACGCGGCGGTGCTGAAAGGGCTTGAGGTCCACGGACTGACTCAAGAGCATGAAATACGCTTGGTTTTAGGGATGGCTCACGGTTCCGAGGTGATCATCGAACTGGGCACATTCCATGGCAGGCTCAGCAGGGCGCTAGCATACAGCGTCACGGACAAGGTTTTCTGTGTAGACAATTTCTTGGGACCTGGAGACGAGATCTGGAACTGGGTGACTGATGTTCCGACGAATCTTGCCATCTTCCAAGCGAACCTTCGCGAGGAGCTTGATAAGGGGCTCGTTGAGGTGCTGGTCGGCACAACAACAGACGTATCGGTGGCACTGAAAACTCGGAAGGTTCAGGCTGATTTCATCTTCATCGATGCGAACCACTCCTATGAGGACGTGCATGCAGACATCAGCAATTATCTCCCTCTGCTGAAGCCTGGAGGAATCATGGCAGGGCACGACTATGGGAACTTTGAGGGAGTGGTTCGTGCTGTAAACGAGTTACTTACAGGGGTAGAGGTCGTAGGCTATATATGGATCTACCACGCTCCAAAGGAAGACCGTTAATGATCTCAATCGTTGTTGTCACCCATAACATGCTGGCTTACACTCAGAGGTGCATCACCTCAATTCTGGACAACACCGACATTGAGGCTGGGCTGACCATCGTGGATAGTGGATCAACCGATGGGACACCTGACTGGTTGCGCACTCTCACAACCTCGGGGATGATCAGCCGTTTGAATGTGAAGGGGTTCGATACGAACATCGGAGCAGCCCTCGGTTACAATGTAGGGTTCAAGGCTGCGGATACAGCGACGGTTGTCCGCATTGATAGCGACGTACTTGTACCACCAGGGTGGGCATCCGTCCTGGTGAAGGGGTTGTACTCAATTGATCGTCTAGGCATGCTGAGTACTGTGATGAGACCCCCACAGGATGACGCTCCGATTGGCGTGGGACTGGGGAATGTTGTAATCTGCGAAGATCCGGTCTGGCATGATAGAGGAATCGGTTCTTGGTGTATGGCCATCAGGCGTGAAGTCTTCGAAAGCGTCGGTTTCTACCGAGACCTTTACGGACCTTATGCGCTGCAAGACAACGATCTGGAGAAACAAGCACAACGGTCAGGTTGGCTGATCGGGCATACCGAACGGATCCGTGTAGGACACCTGTGGCGTCGTGATACTCCTGAGGAAGTAGCTTACACTGACTGGAAGTTTGAAGAGCAGAGGAAAGCGATTGAGATATGGAAAGCGACGTGGGGAGACGAACGGAATTGATCGACTTCGTGGTAACGCCAGGACCGACTGAGCATATTAACACCCGACGGCACTACATCGACCATATGGTACCCGTGTGGTTCGCGCTGCCGGAGTCAGTCCGTGGGCAGTTTGCTGTTTGCAGCATCCAGCTCGGAAACCGTCTCTTGGATTATGGGATCGAGCCGACCGTTTACCGCAATGGACCTGCGTTGCTGAACGCGTTGCAGCGGGAGAAACGCCTGACACTTGTTGCCGGTCATGGAGAAACGGCAGGGCTCGACACAACAGGTCGTCCGAACGCAATCCTGATGCATGGCGTTGGGTTCAACTTCGACCCAGAAAAGACGCTGTCCTGTTACCCTGGTACGAAGCATAACCGCCGGAACACGGTCTTGATGCTGCTGACAAATGAGAGGATTGCACAGGTTGAACGAGATGCCAATCCACATGTTCGTGTGATGACGGTAGGTTGTCCAAAGCTCGACAAGTGGCACCGGCAACCACCAAAACCGAGAGCCGATCCACCGACAATAGCGTTCGCATTTCATTGGCGGTGTCGAGTGGCGCCTGAAGCAGGGACGGCGTGGTCACACTATCAGGATACACTTCCAGAAGTTGCGAAGCAGTTCCATGTTCTGGGTCATGGCCATCCGCATATCATAGATCGGCTGACTCCACAGTATCAGTCAATGGGAATTGAAGTGGTTCGTGATCTGGATGAGGTTTTCGAACGCGCAGACCTTCTTTGCTTCGATGCAACCTCTGCAGGGTACGAGTTTGCTTCCCTCGACCGTCCGGTTGTCGTTCTGAATGCTCCTTGGTATCGTCGAGGGGTCAACTTCGGACTGCGATTCTGGGATCATGCTGACGTTGGGGTTCAGGTGGACGAGCCTGGTGATCTGATTGCTGGAATTCGAGCGGCACTCGAAGATTCTCCCAACCTGCAGGAGAATCGACACGCGGCGACGACGTATGCATATGAGTTCACCGATGGTCATTGTGCTGAACGGGCAGCGAAGGCAATCATGGAGGTGCTATGAGACTCACAACGCTGATACAGGTTTTGGTTGAAGAGGACACGGAGTTCGGGTGGTTCCGAGACTCATTGTACTACCGTCTTGAAGAACACAAGGGTTTATCTGAGGCTGACATTGAAGCTGTTGCTCAAGCACGTGTAGATGCCTGGGTTGAGCAGTGCAAGAATCCGCCGGTTCCTGTCGAACCTACCAGGGAGGAGTTGGAACAGAGGCTGGTGAGACTTGACCAGGCCATCGAGGCTGATGCTCGAAGACGAATTCAGCTCGTTGATACTATTACGATGAGGGCGGTTCTGGAGAGGGAACTGTAGCATGCATTGGTGGAGTGGTAACGGGGGAGTTAATACGAACTGGAACTACAACTCCGGAGGTACGACTAACTGGGGTAGTGCTTCTGGGGTCGTAGACAATATAGCACCTCCTACGGCTATATCTGATGTAGTTTTTGATGCGGCATCACCTACGACAAATGCATCCAATATCAGTGCTGCCATAACGATTCAGTCCTTAGATTGCAATGGGTACACAGGAACTCTAACACATTCAGCAACGATTACGTTGACGGTCAGTGGAACTGCGAATACGATCCTGTGTAGGTTCTCAGCAGGAATGACCTATACACCCTTGACGCCCACGCGAGCTCTTGCTCTACTCGGAACGGGAGATTTCTATTCGGGTGGGCACACGATCGGTAATCTTACAATCACGCCATCGGGTGCAGGTATAAATCAGAGAGATGCCCTCACTACCAGACAGACCGCCACCCTGACAATCGCTGGGACGACCTATACGACTAACAACTTTGCAATTACTACAGGTCGTATGACGCTGACCCTAACTACATTGGCAGCGGGAACATCAACTATGACGCTGACTAGGTCGTCTTGGTCATACTCAACAGGTGAGACTCCTAGTCTAGCAAGCTCTACGATCGTTATGACGCCAACAACAGGATGGTCGTTTGCGGGTGGGGGCTATGCGTATGGGACGGTCAATATTTCAGGGGCGACTGTTGGAGCAGGACCGTTCACAGGGACAAATACATTTGCGGCGTTCACCTACACAGCAAACGCAGCAGTCTATGACTGGATCTCGTTTGCGAGCAACTTCACGGTCACTGGAACATTTTCAGTGTCTAGTTCGTCCAACCTGTACCGTGTTCATGTAAAGTCCACTACACGAGGGGTTCAGGTTGTCATTGACAATAGTGCAGGACCCTCCTTTGCTGGATGTTCCAATATGGACGTAGAGGATATAGCACTGACAAATGGGATTGATATGTCAGCGACAGATACAGGGAACTGTGGAGGCAACGGATCGAACTGGGGGTTTAAGGCAGGGATCAATAAGTATTGGCACAAGGACGCAGGAAGTTTCGCGAGTGCAACGCAATGGTTCACACAGTCAAATGGAGCGGGGTCGTTAACCACACCTCCTCTACCACAGGATACGGCGGTATTTGATGCTAGCTCAATCGATGCAGCAAACCCGATGATTACGCTCGACATTGAGAGACTCGGGTCGGTTGTGTTTACTGGTTGCGCTGCGTGCCAGGTCTATAGAGGGCTGTCTACAGGACATTACTTCTATGGAAGTGTAACCCTCAATTCTCTCCTGTCCTTGGGAATTGGATTGGTTGCTGGATTCCGTGGTCGTGGGGTATACTACTTTACCTCAGCCGGTCTGACGATCACCGCCAACATAGCGGTAGATCCCCTTACAGGGTCTCTTCTATTGGCAGATGCATTGAATATGCCGTCGTACTATCTCGGGATCATTTCCGGAACATTTGATGCTGGGGGGTATGCGGTGTCTGTGTCAACATTCGCAGCAGTTGCCGGGACTACAGTCACTGCATCTGGAACCTGGACGGTTAATGGGTCGGGGGAGATGTGGGGAGTCGGAGCTGCTGACTATCAGACTTTCAACAATCCCTCTATGACACTCAATATCGTCGGAGGAGCTATGGAATATTCCTTCTCGGCAGGAGACGAGAATACTTATGGCCCCATTCACTTTCTGGCTATTGCGGGTGGTACTTATTATTTCGTAGGCAGCGGGTATTTTAGCACTATCTCATTCGCTGGAGATGGGCATATCCTTTTTGATGACGAGATGGTTCTGCATGGAAATATCATACTTACAGGAGCAACTCCTTCAGGACTCTATGCGAGTTCGGTCGACGGCGGGCAGTTCTATTCGAAGGGTGCTAACGTTGCTCAGAACGCTACGCTTTCTTATTGGAGCTCGCTGACGTTGTCTGATGCGACTACCGGATGTACTGATGGGGGAAATAATGCTGGTTGGATATGGCATAGGTATTCGAAGGGTGTGGCCGCAGGGGTAGTTGCAGACTTAGATACAAGCCGACAACGGAGTGTCCCTAAGTCTATCGTTGCTGCGATTAATTCACTTGGAGAGATTGGCAGGATACGGAGTGTACTGAGGGTAATAGCATCTGGTGCTGTAACTGCTAGTGGTGTTGGCAGGGTGAGAACAGTGCCTAGGTCTGTAGAAGCATCTGTGGTCTCAGCTGCAACGGTTATCATTCAGGTGATAGTGAAGCAGAGTGCGCGGGTACTCAACCGGTTCAATAGGGCGTTAGGAACACTTGGGAGGTGGTTTGATGTTTAGTAAGTTTTTGGGGAAGTTGTATGGGTGCCTTCTGGCACAGACAAAGCTGTCCAATGTGGTCACGGTTGAGCACATCCGGGATGGCAAGGTCATAAGCCGTCAGAGGATGAAGAACATCGTAGTCAACGGTGGGCTTGACTGGATGAAGAACGGATTGTCGGGCAGCGGTCTGGGAACGGACTGTGCCAAGTACATCGGCTTGTCCACGGCCAATACGGATCCGGCAGCAGGTGCTACAGACCTTGATGCTACAGTTTATGTTGCTGCAGACGCCGTTGGTTTGGAACGCCAGGAGGGAACCTACGCAGCTGGTGGTACTGGAGTAGCAACTGTGGCCAAGACTTTCACCTGCACAGGCAACTCAAAGGTGGTTGGATCTGCGGGTCTGTACTACAAGTCAGGCGCCACCGCCGGAATGTTTGCTGGAGTGAAGTTTGCAGCTTCAACCACGCTGATGACGAACGACCAGCTTGTGGTAACGTGGACACTGACCTATACTTCTGCATAGTAGAGGAGCAATATGGATATCATACTCGACACAGCAACGTGGGTTCCAGTTCTTCTCGTCTTGACGAGTGACGGTTATACACCCAAAACCGGTCTCGTTTTCAACAGCGATGGGCTAACCGTGAAGTACAAGTCAGCAGACGGTGCTGTTGTAGAGCTGGCACTTACCTCTGAAAACTGGCGTGAGGCAACGCTGGGTGCATACGAAGTTTTGCTTCCAACTGAGGCGTTCTTCGAGTTAGGTGTCACCCTCTACTGGGTTGAAGCGACCGATGCGGTTACTTACCAAGGAGCCCTGACGGTGGTTGCCAGTGTTGTCGAAGACTCAGGGCTGCTTCCCTGGACGGTGACCATCAACAAGTCAGACGGAACCCCAGACCCTGCGGCACAAGTCTGGCTTACTTCAGACGAGGTTGGGACACTTCCTGCCCTGCGTGCAACCAAGACGACAGATGACACGGGGCAGGTAACCTTTCACCTCGATGCTGGGGTGCACTATTGGGTTCAGAGTCTCGGAAGCGACGGTGAAGAAGGAACACCCGTCGAGATTGTAGGGGTATAATGGGCAGCACAACCATCACTCTACCGGTCATTACTACACCGACCGTCGGGTATGCGACGATCGCTGACTTGGAAACCTATCTGGGGTCAGCAGCACCTGATGGGTCTGAGGGGATGCTTGAGCGTGCCTCGGACCTGATGGATGCTGTGACCTACAATCGCATCAACCTCGATGACGAGGACTCGGGCGCAGCGTGGACTATCGCTGCTCGGAAAGCAGTCTGTGCGCAGGTGGCATGGTGGATAGCCAACGGTGAAGACACCGGAACCTCAGGTCAAGTTGTCAGCAAGTCCGTCGGACGTGCTAGCGTGTCCTACGCGCAGGGGTCGGCATCCAACAATGGACAACCTGAGCTCTGCCCCATCACACGTCGTGTCCTGCTGTCAGCAGGGTTGTTCTATCGTGGAGCATGGGTGAGGTAACCAACATGGGTTTTCCTTCCTCAGAAATGACCGAAACCATCAGCGTTCGTTCCAAGTTTGGGTCAGGCGCCTATGGACCTGTTTTCGGTGAGTCGGTCAGCATGGCTTGCCGTGGAGAACCTGGCTATCGTCGGGTGACGAATGCCCAGGGTGCTGAAGTGGTTGCTTCACTGATGTTGTTCTGTCCGGCGGGTTCGAACATCAACCCAGAAGACGAAGTCACCTACAACAGTCGAGTTTACGAAGTTGTCGATGCTCAGCCGATGAGTGAACTTGGTGGGATTGCGTCACACGTTGAAGTAACTCTAACTTCGGTTTCATCTGCGGTAGAGGGATCGTAAAATGCCTATTGTTGTTCTGTGGCACAGTGATAAAGTGAAGAGGGCAGTTCGTGGGGCAGTAGTTCTGAGCCTTCGTCAGCTAGCCGAACACGTTCTCGAAGAGTCCGGACGGAACGTACCTCATCTGACAGGAACACTTGAGCGTTCTGGCGAGGCTTCTGACGATGAAGCTCAGGGGATCGCGATGGTATCGTACGGGTCTACAGGTGGCCGTGGAGCAGGCGCATACGCAGTGAAACAGCATGAAGACGTTACCCTCCGGCACCCGAATGGGCGTACAGCCAAGTTTCTCGAGAACGCCGTCAAGCTGGTTGCACCGAATATGCTTGCAGTGATTCACGGGAAGGTCAAGAAGGTGTTTGATGGATAGCCTAGCAGTTCAACTAGCCCACTACCTACATGATCAGCACATCGGCATTCTCGATGAGACCGGCGTGACCGGCGATATCTTCATCGCCACAATGCCTGACAAGCCTGATGAATCGATCGCCATCTATCCGTCAGGCGGGTCTGGCGCTGATGGGAGTCGGCAGAGCCGGCTTGGTCAACCAACAATTCAGATTCTTGTTCGAGGTGATCGGGATCCAAGGACGTCAGAGGATCGAGCCCAGCTGATTTACGATTTACTTGAGGGTTTCCACGCAGCTTCCTTCGTGGCTGGCGGTTACCATATCGTTGATTGTCGTGGGATGCAATCGAGCCCAGTTCACATTGGGATAGATGAGAATCTACGACACAGATATTCTCTAAACTTCTCCCTGAAGACGAAAGTGAGGTAGATGACGATGCCAGACCCGATTGAAGTCCTGTCTGACGATTTCGTAATATCGATCAACACAGGCAGCGAAGAGTCTCCAACTTGGACACCCATCCTGGGACTGAAGTCCCACCGGTGGTCGGAGTCCAACACGAAAGAGGTCGATGCCTCTAACAGGTCCACCCGTGGTCGGGGTCAGACGCGTGTAGTTCGACGCGGCAACACCCTGACGTTCGGTGGAAACTTCTTCGAGGACGAGTCAGACGGAACACGCGATCCTGGGCAGGCCGCCGTGGAAACACTCGCCTCTCAGATCATCCCTGACGACCTTGGTTGGTTTGCGTATGAGACACCTGGTGGAACTGTGAAGTACCTCCAGGCGACAGCCAAAATGTCCGATGAAGGCGGCGACCTTGATTCACTCTGCGAGTGGGGAGCCTCCTGCGATGTCTATGGCGAAGTCCTAGACACCTACGGGAGTTAGCACAATGAGTGAGCCCACTAAGAACAAGTATCGAGACTTCGATGCTGCGTGGGCTGAGAAGGCTGAGGCTGAGGGTTCTCCTCAGCCTCTCACCTTCAAGCTCAAGGGTCGGGATTGGCAGCTCCCTGCGAGCATACCGGCTGCGGTGATCATCCGTATTCTTCGTATGCAGAAACGTGACGCCGATGATCCTGTCCCTGACGATGAACAGATGGAGATGGCACTTTCCCTGTTCGGCAAGGATCAGCTGGACGAATTGCTGGATACAGGGCTGAGTACAGACGAACTGGGGGATGTAATCCTTTGGGCTATGGGTGAGTATGGCTTGGCTACAGTCCCAAACCGACGAGCCCGTCGAACAAAAAAAGACGGGCAAACCAAAAAGCGGAAGAAAGCTTCGATCTCATAGCTGAATGGGGTCTCATCGAAGCCGATTTCCAACGGGAATACCAATTAGAGCTGAATTCAGCTCTAATCGCAGGGATGACATGGCGTCGATTCCAAGTTTTGCTGGCGGGTTTAGGTCCGAACTCGGCTGTTGTGAATCGTCACAATAACAAGCGTACAAATCGACAGGGAAAACCGCGAGCCAGGGTCATAACAGATTCAGCCGAGGCAGAACAAGCTGTCTTGGCGTTTCTCTCAGGATCATCGCAGAATCGACGCAGTAGTTAGGGAGGAGGTGCTGGCATGGCACTAAAAGTTGGCGAGCTGGTAGCGACGATGGGGTTGGATCAGAAGCAGTTTGATGCTGGACTTGACACCTCGAAGTCCAAGGCCACACGTGAAGTGACTGTCATCAACGCAGCCCTCAAGAAGATCAAGGTGGACATAGATACAAAACCTCTCGAAGCCAAACTTGCGTCAGCGAAAAGCAAGGTTAGGATTTCAGCAGCAGAGTTCAACAAAACCCTCTCTAATATCAGACTAGGGCTTGACACCAAGTATTTCGAGCGCAAACTTCTGACTGCGGCACAGAATGCCAGACTTACAGCAGCGATCATGAACGGTAACAAGCCACACGATACAGGGAAGCGGACGGCTGCAGATGTTGAGTATGATGATTATGTGGCAAAATTCTATCGAACAGGTAAGTACGCTGACCCCACACCACCACGTCCACGTCCACCCGACCCTGTCATCCTTCCTCCTACACGTCCAGAACGAAAAGGCCTCAGGGGTTTCGATCCCAATGCGCTGGACCCTAGTAACCTCAATGTCCTCAGAGCAGCAATGAAATCCGTTAGCAAGGATGCTGTAGTCATGCGTGCTGCATTGATGAATGCCATTCCCGGATCTCCTCTAGCTGCAG
>Ga0315273_10003175_pt1 | contig 19732 bp, 19 predicted proteins | sample YL17G02_0_MG_FD_205753 | JGI IMG/M metagenome (GOLD analysis project Ga0315273, IMG submission 205753) | Sediment microbial communities from Yellowstone Lake, YNP, Wyoming, USA - YL17G02_0 | ecosystem: Environmental > Aquatic > Freshwater > Lake > Sediment | place: USA: Wyoming | collected...
ATCACGTCATCGACACGCGGGATGTATTGGACAAATCACGGGACCACGCGACCTATGTTAGCATTGCTTTGGCACGTCACGAATATCGTCCGCCATCGAAAGGTGAGCAATTAGCGGCCGCGGCACTGGCACGTGTCGATCGACAAATGGCGTGGAAAAATGCCGAAAAATCGGTCGAACATCAACGGTTGGAACATTTGGCACGTCTTGATGCCGCGATCGAACGGGACACGATGCAGCACCCCGCCATTACATCACATCAAGGCCAATCTGGCACTACTACAAAGGAAAAAAAACAGAACACGCCGAAACAGAAGGCGGAAAAGGCTGCCAAGTCGCAGGCAACACGAGACGAGAATGCCAGAGTAAAAGAAGAGAAAGTACGCGACCTTCGGATCAAGCGCCTTCAAAATAAACTCATTGCAGAGGGCTGGAATGAGCGGGGAGCCTGGAGCGAGGCTTACGATGTCGTTATAAAAAAAATGGACACCGAAAAACAAGAACGATTCACGAAAACATGGAAAAAGGCAGGGAAACAACCATCACGTGTAGAAATCGAATAAACATGACAAGGCGAACGAATCATGACACGCAAATATCACGTGAACGTTATTGACACGAAAGGAAAACCAATTATCACGTTCAAGGGAACAGTCGTTAAAAAGACACAAACCAGTGGCCGGATTGCTGGCCCGGTCAGGGAAACGCTCGTTGCGCGCAAGTCCAGCGTCACGATCAAATAAACTCGAAATGAATGAAAACTTCACGGTGAATTTCAATGGGAAAAAACAACAACACGAAATCAAGCGGAACATCACGATCAAGCACGAAAACGAAATCAGCAAGCAAGGAAACCAGCAAGGGAAAATTTGGTGCAACGCCGGGCAAGGTGAACGTTGGTCCGAAGAGCGTGTTCTTCCACGGGGAAGGCGTAGCGATCGAGGCCAAGATCAAGAACCCGATCTCGAAAGCACACGTTCGGAAGAATTTCGGGCAACGCACGTCGCTCGTGCAGATACGGCGACTGGAACACGCGCCTAAGCCGGGTGACGAGCACGCGGCAGAAAAAATACGAATGACAGCGGCAGCACAGCAAGAGGGTCAAACGAAGCTCTTGGAAGGTGGCCAGGCACAAAAGGCGGGCATCAAGACCAAAACTCAGCTACTCCAGCGGTTGCAAGCAGCGGGGATCAAGGATCCCGCCAAGCAGCTCGATGCGGGTATCAAGGCGGAGATGGAACACACGAAGGATAGACGCGTCGCGCAGCGCATCGCCATGGATCACCTCGCGGAAATCCCCGATTATTACAGCCGATTGACGAAGATGGAAGCCGTGGCTGCCAAGGCACCAACAACGCAGAACATGGCGAATATCTTGGAATCAACGCCAGCGGAACGCCACGCAGCACTAACGCTCCCGGGCGACCAAAGCCGGGCACAACAACTCGCCAAGCGCGCGGATGTAACATTCACGCGGATGCACAAATTCGTCGGGTCATCCGCTTCGTCACCGGCCGTGGCCGAACGAGTCGCGAAAGTCATCGATCGCGTGGGAGCTGCAAGGAGCACGTGGCTCGAGATATCACACGAGCCCGCATCGCGGGAGAACACGGTAAAACAAGGCAAGGCCATCAAGGAGCTGACCGATGCATTGAAAACAGCGAATGGCCTGGAACGTCACGTGGTTCACGACGAACTACGCTGGGCAAAGGAACGACTGCGCGAGGTCGACACGTTCATCAAGCATCGCCGTTCGTCATCAGATCCATCCTACAGGAATATTGGTATCACCGAGTACACGCGCATGGAAGCCGAGCGGGACGCTTTACAACAACACCTTGCCAAGTTGCAGAAAGGCGCGTGCGTGCCACGGCCAGATCTTGCCGCCGTGGGTCAAGCTGGCGCGAATGATGGTAGCCAAAAGATGCAAGAATGGATGAAGGAAAGCGCAGCCAGCAAGGAACATTACACGAATCTCCAGCGAACCAAGCTGATCAATAAATATTCCGCGTTGAAAAAACAAGCCGATGATGCCATGGTCATCACGGCGAGCTTGAAAGGCACGCAAGTCGAGGAATCTGCCAAGCCCGTCCACGAGCGGATCATCGCGGCATTACGAAGCTTGGATGACGTGATGCTCTACAAGAAACCACGATCGGCATTCGAGAAAGCAAGCATGGAATTGAAGATGGCTATTGGTGCCGCGAAAGTGCCGCAAAAACTTGGCCATGTTGAAAAACGGGTGGTCGCGGCAATTACTCGCGCCAAGGCATCGCACGCCCAGATAGATGGCAAGCCCTGGGACGAGGTCATCATGAAGCATTGGATCCGGGCACGGGATGAGAAAAACACGGCCGAGCAAGCCGCGAAGCTCGAGTTTCTCGCTAGCACGCTCGAGAACGCGAACCACGACATGAGATTGCAAGAACGCGCACGCAAGGAGCTTGACCGTATAGACTCCCAAGCCAAGAAGCCGGGGGAAACACCCGGGAAAAAAGCGACATCGCGCACGGGCGAGCAAAAACCCGAGGACACGATTGGCCGGTTGAAAGCCGTGCTGCAAGACAAGCTCGCTGACAATATAAACGGCATTTTGGTCGATAAAAGCCATCGCATAGCGATTGGTATGGAATCGGACATCGCGGACAAATGGGAATTCATTAAAGATTACAAGGTCATATCAAACATCAAGATCGCAGTCGACAAGAGTGATGGAGATATTCTTGTCAAGGTCGGTGAAACATTCCTTTCCAAGGACTATTTTGACAGGGTCCGGCTGGCAATGGGCCCGGACTCCACGATCAAGGCGGACAAGGAAGGCGGAAAGCCCGTAGCCATCGTCAACAAGAATGGAATGGTTGTCGTGATTGCCCCGGACGTGCCCTCAGAAGAAAGTAAGTTCACGTTAATTCCTGCAGACAAGTTCCAGAAATTGGAATTCGCAACAAGTACAATCAAGAAAGAGGATCTCATGAGACGGTTGGAATTTTCGAGGATAGACAAGGGCGTGACGAAAGAAGACATGATCGGCGACATTGTTAACAAGGGCTTGATGGATGAGATCATCGCTGAAAATGAGGATATCATTACAGCGAAAGAAAAAACGCTTGCCAAGAATGCCGGGAAGCTTATACCGATCCAAAAACCCGGGCCAATTGCCCCAACCAAGCTCGATAGATTCAAGGAAATGGTTAGGGACATCGCCAGCAAAAAGATAGTCGAAAACGAGAAAGAGTCGTTACTCAAACCGATCGCAAAAAACGTGCGGTTGACAGGGCAGATCGCGAAGCTTCTTGAAGAGAACACGACGTTGCTGGTTGATCACGCCGTAGCCCAACAACGCCACGCCGAATTAAGTGCACTTCTTGCTGATATCGAAATGACAAAGGGTGGCATGGACAGTGACATCGCACGGGAGGTCGAAACCAAGCGTGACGATGAAAAGCGAAAGGTGGAATCCATAGAATCGTCGCCAGGATACAAGGAGCAAAAACAACGATTCAAAAAACTCGTGGACGATGGTGGTTTTGAATTTGACTGGGAAATGCGGTCGCGGCGTTTGAACGAAGCACGTGTCAATGGCCCCGACGATTTCATTCGTAAGTTTTACTTGGGTGATGCGGCATTTGCTGACGTGAAAGCAGCAGCGACCACGATTTTATTGCGGAAAAAAAGGGTCGATGACAAGCTCAGCCGAATCAAGCACTGGCGTAATGGTGATGATGATATGCGCATGGGCGTGGACAAGCCCGTGTGGAATATGGCTCAAGAGCGCATGAAACAAATCGACGATCTTGATTCTCGCATTCGAGAGACGCTCGATCAAGGTGATTTGAAAACCGGCGATGCCCTCACGAATCAATATGAGCACTTGATCGAGACCACGAACGCGGACTTTGATACCTATATGAAATCTAAACTTTCTGATGCACGGTATCGCAACACCATCACGCAAGATTACCAGCATTATATTGAATCATGTAAAAAAACCATTGTCGAAATCGATGCCGAGATCATCAAGGAGCGGTCCACGCTTGACACCAAGGCCCACAAGGAAGGAACGAAAGCTGCAGAACTCGCGGCCAAGCGCAATGAAAAGATCAACGAGCGCATCGAGGACTTGCAAAGGAAACGGGGCAATGAAGAGCGCGATATCAAACAGAAAAATGCTCGATTTGGCGAGGTTGTTATTGCCACGTTAAAACAGACAGGCAACGAGAAGAAAGCACTGGAGATCGAAGGTCGATCTCATGAAATCGAGCAGCGCATAGCCAAGATCAAGGAAGAGGTCGACCGGTTTGATCTCGAACCGAACGGTCGCTATAACCGGGGTCAAAAGGAGGAGTTATATGGTAATTTGAATAATGCACGGCAAGAACTCGTCGATCTCCTGGACAACACGGTTCGGTCCTTCAAGGTCGAGTCGATCCAAACCGACATCGCAAAACCCCTAGAGCCGGTGATCGCCCCGAAAACACATCAAGAACAGCGCATCGCCGTGATGAATGCACTGGAGAAAAAGGCGGATGATGCAATTGCCACGGTCAAGAGCTGGAAAGGGCAACCTCACATGACGGATGATATTATTCGGCAACACGTGCAAAAAATATTTGGCGAGAAGCAAGAATTCTCGTCAACGGCCGCGATCACGGGCAATAACGAGACGGAATTCAGTCACTTGATGGAACGCGAGGGGAAAAACCTGGAAAAAGCCATCAAGGACGTGATTGAACCACATGAACGTCACGCGAAAGACGTAGCTTCGTCCCGCGATGATCGTTCGATCAAGATAGCCGAGATCGATAATGAAATTAATGGACTCGTCACCCGGCTTGGTGGTTCAACGATGATGGATGAGGCAATCTCCGCGAAGATCAAGGGGTTATCGATCCAGAAGGAAAACCTGGAACGTGCCATGAAGAAGGAAGCTGTTTCAAGCGCGGCATCTCCGAGACCAGCACCCAGGGTGGCAATGGAGTAGGTGAATGATCATGGGAAACAGCCAGAAAACCAGGGGTAAATCAACAAGTAAAACAACAAAAAGCTCGAAACCGACAGGGAAGGTCGAGGTCGAACCAGGTCGCGTGTTTTTCCAGGGTGAAGGCGTTGCCATCGAAGCCAAGGTGAAAAATCCGATATCCGGGGCACATGTTCGGAAGAATTTCGGGGAGCGCACGTCGCTCGTACAAATCCGGCGTGTCGATCATGCACCTAAAGGTGCCACGAGCGCGCAAGCCGCGACCAAAGCAAAACTTCAAGCAGCGGCACAAAAACCAGGACAAACGAAGCTCTTGCAAGGTGGCCAGGCACAAAAGGCGGGCATCAAGACCAAAGCCCAATTGCTCGAGAAACTCAAGGCCGCGGGGATCCAGGAACCAGCCAAGCAGCTCGATGCGGGTATCAAGGCGGAGATGGAACACACGAAGGACAAGCGCGTCGCGCAGCGCATCGCCATGGATCACCTCGCGGAGATCCCGGATTATTACAACCGGTTACAAAAGATGGAAAAGGTAGCATCGACGGCACCCGCGACGAAGAAAATGGAGGAGATGTCCAAGGGCGATCCCCTCTTGAATGCTAAGATGGCGTTTTTGAATGATACTGAAAAGACCGTTGCCGCGGAGCTACCACGATTGCGAAAAAGGGCGAACGGGGCAATCCAGCGGCTCATGAAAGCGGGACTCGCAGCACCAGCACAAGCTATTCGAGGATTGTTGAACCGTCTCGAAGAGGGGAAGCTGCTCATGGGGAGAAACTTGACCACGTTGCAAGCGTTATACAAGGAATTGGATAGCGCAAACAAGGTGGCGAACCGGCGTGCGTCCTTGAAGAAGCCAGAATCATCGAACCAAGAACTGGAAAAACAATATCGAGCAGAAGTGAAAGCCAGCCTGGAACGGCAAGCAAAGATCAAGGAAAAAGCCCGGCAGCACCGGGAAAGCAAGATAGCCATGGTCGAGCAACGGCAAGATGCACAAGAACGCGTGTCCAAGTTGAGAGGCTGGTTAACACGAACCATTAACGCGTTGCAGAAGGATACGAGCAGTGACCCGGAAAATCTTAAACGACAGATCACGCGATTTGAAGGGATCCGCTTGGCTGTGAATAATCCAGGGACGAACCCCGAAGCTGCGAAAAGCTTGGTAAAAGATATTTCGGATTTACCTCCCGAAATGCAACGAGCATTTCACGAACGCTTTTGGGGACCGATGACTGAACAAGCGGCAAAAGAAAAGATTTTCGGTTACACGCCACCCACGGTGAAACTGGACGCGGCAACCGAGGCAACCCATTTGCAAGAGATCATCCAAGCTCTTGGCGTGGCAATCTCGACCACCTTGCCTGCTCTCACGTTCGAAGAATGGATGACGAAATACCATGACAAGTATTTCTATCCCGTTGAAGACATATCGAACCCGCTGGTGAAAAAAATCGATAACCGCACGGGAAACATGCTCTTGACTCCAGCAGCATGGCTCGAGAAACTTCTTGATGAGAATCCAAATTGGTATCAAGGAAAAACTCGTGACGCGGAAATGCGAGCACATTTCGAGAAGGACAAGCAGCGATTACTCGAGGAAATCCAAGAACGTCGACAATTCCGCCAGGCACAGTTCAACAAGGTTCGGGACAAAATACCGATCTTGAGTCATCGATATGGTGCATTACACGATGAACGGGATAAACTCATCCAGGAATACGGTTATGCACAAAAAGAGATGACTTTGTCAAAGTCTGGAGGGGCATCAGAAGAGCACATCGCGAAGCTTGAAGCAAATATCGACGCGATTAACAAGCGGATGCACTCGGACGGGTCCTGGGTAAAGATTCGCCAGATCGAAGGAAAGTTACAAAAACTCGCCATGGAAGCCGAACGACAAGAGGCAGAATTTAAAGAGAAATTCCCAGCAAGCCGGGACAAGGAATGGAATGATGAAACCAGGATTGCCGAGAAACGCGTGGCCAGTATCAAGCAAAAAGTTCGTGCGAAGCGTGGATTCACGGGTATTGATGTATCCTTGCCCAAGAATGAGGCGGAAGCGTTTGAAAAGGTGTTCGGGAAAACTTTCGCTAAACGTCCGAAACAAGGGGGAAACTCGGACAAGTATCCAGATTACGTTTACATGAACCTCACGAAGGAGGAACACGAAGCATTTCTCAAGTTCATGAGGGAAAGTTCATCAAAATCCGAGCCGTTCTCAAAAAAAGATGAGCCCGCCACGAAGAAACCCGCCAAGGAAAAAGCAACAAAAACACCCAAGGTCGAGGATCCCATCCAGAAGGCCGAGCAAGCGGAGAAACGAGCGGTTGAACGCCTAGCAGAGCTTAAAAAAGAACAAGAATCGGCACTTGTGGGCAAGGATGAAGCCAAGGCCAAGGAGATTCAAAAAAAGGTTCGTGCTAAGGAACGCGATCTCGAAAAGGTTCGGGACGTGATCATCAAGGGGAAGGTATCCGTTGATTTGGCACCGGTCGTTGCTCGAATGGCGAAGCTCCTTGATCAAGGCAAGCCGGTGGTCGAGAGAAATCTCAAGATTCTCGAGGCAATCGGTAAAACCCGGATAGCAAAAGCTCACGAGCCGATCGCGCACTTGATCGAAGAAACCATCAAGGCGGAACGGGACCGGCTTGGCGTGAACATGAAGGACCTGGTCGAGGGAACCTTTACAACTGAATTTCAATGGAGCAAGGATTATAACAAGGAGGTGGCAAAGATCGCCGCGGTCCCGGAACAGATGGAAAAACAAGAAGGTGGGATTGCATGCCGTAGCATCGATGCACTCAAGACCGTGAAAGAAATGCTTCGTGAAGCAGCGAAGCACGAAACAACGATCAAATCACGGATCGCCGAACTCGAAGGCAAGGTGAATACGATCACCCATCCTGTCCTCGATCTCGAGAAACAAAAAAACAACGTGAATTACAAGTACGACCTCGATCGGTTTAACAAGGCACTCGATGAGGCCAAATCGAGCATTGCCACGGCCAAGGAAACGTTGAAGTCTGGAAAGGTGGTTTCATATGAATGGTATATGCCAGGCGTTGGGGGTCCACCACATGAAAACGTGCTGGGACTTGATAGTGAATTTGGCCGGGCTCGAAGCATTTTAAGTGACGTGAAAACGGCCGAGGAATCAAAGAAAGAGCTTCTTGCGTTCCAGGAATCGAAACAAGTCACGGCCAGCACACCCGTGCAAAAGCAACCAGAAAAAGCAGCTGAGCCCGCCTGGAAGAATGAGGAACACATTCAAGCTTTGAACCAGAAACTCCGCAAGGAGCAAGCCAGCAAGGAAAGAGCCGAAAAACACGAAGCTGAAAAGATGGAACGCCGTGCGGCCGGGTTAGAATATATTCCCGCCGCGGAAATTCACGCGCAAAGTCACAAGTTCCAGAAGCTTGAAATCAAGCCTCCCGAGAAGAAAGAAGGCCCAAAAACACGGTTGGACAAGGATGAGCGCGAGGTCAAGACCATCGTGGCCGGGCTCCAGGGCGCGGGAATGAAAGCTGCCCTGGACCGATTGATCGCGTCGGGCATCAAAACACCAACCCTTGCACAAGTGCGGGATGAGAACCGCACCCGTGCCCTCGAGCACGAGGCGAGCCGGGTCGGGAAAAAACAAGAAATAAAAGTGGAACCCGAAAAAAAAGCAGAGAAAGACCAATCGGAGAAATATAATGAACGACGCCGGGAACTCGCGGAAATCAAGCGACATCAAAAAAGCGTCGCAGAAGCAACACCCGAGAAAATCGATGCGGGATTCAACTTGTTAGAGGAAGCACGAGAATTCATGGCACTCAAGACATTAACACCGGTGGAGCGACATGATCGTGCAGCGGGCTTGTTGGTACGTTTCCACGCGATGCCCTTGTCGCTGAAAGGACCCGTCGTGGTAGACTTTATCAAGGACCTACAGAAAGTAGAAACGAGCACGCGCGTGACAACCCCATTCCGGTCGAGCCCGAGTCGTGTCATGATGGAATAAAAACGGCAACATGGAGAATCGAATAAAATGGCAAAAACAACCACGCGAGCAAAAGCAACAACGAAGGCAAATACACCGTCGAAAATACTCGGCAAGGGGAAGCAAAAAACAACTCCGGCATCAATGGTCAAACCGAACATCATGCAACCGCGAAAGGGACAAGTTGCCAAGCCAATGGCATCGAAAACGAAGGCTGCAAACCGGATCGTGTTTTTCGGGAACGATTCGGATGAGGTCTTCGTTTTCGATAACAACACGGGGGCTCTCGACTTCATGGAAACCGGCTGGATCGAAGAAACACTTCAACGTGACGAGCAGAATGCCGTGATCGCCGCCACGCTAACCCAAATTGCCCCCGGTCGAGTCGTTAAAATGGCACGTGATGAAGATTTAGGCATGAACCTTAAATCAACCGTGTTCTCCCGGGACAAGCAAGGCAAGTATGAGCAAGTAACAAGCGAGGACATGATTGACAAGAACAAATCTTATTTCATCGCCAAACAACAACTCGGGCGGATCGATTCATTTTTCGAGGATCCCGAGCTACAATCGGTCGATAAATTACGGAGAACGATTCAAGGGACGGGGTCGAGACCGAGGATTACCATGGAGTAAACAAGGTGAACATGATGCCATCGAGCAAACACGCACGAAACCGGCAATCATTGCCCAGTAAGGTAATGCGGCAAGGATCAAAAACGAAGGGAACGATCAAGGCACCGGCCACGGGCACGAACGACACGGGTGCACGCATCAAGAAGCTCTTGACCCGCCTGGAAAGGACCCATGACATGGGTAAAACAGAGGAATTGGAACGCGAACTCGGCATGCTCGTCGACCCGGAACAACACGGGTTCGAGTCAATCCAGGACATGTTTTATTCTCCCGAGGGAAGGAAAAAACTGGGCGAGATTCAAAGCCACGGGGGACCCAAGAACACTTCAAGACCCACCACGATCATTGAGTGAGCGTGACAGGATACGAGCTTGCAAAAAAAGGTTTGCCGCGTCGTGAAATATCACGCGGATCGATTCTGCAAGGCATGTGACAAGCCGTTCAAATCAATACGTGCCAAGAAAACACACGACATCCGAAAAAACCACGGCGAGAAAACGGATGACTACATAATCTCGTATCAAGGCACGTTGTCGCGTAGACTATTAAAGGAATAAAGACGCACTGGTAAAACAGTGGTTTACAGCACTGTTTTTTTTTCGATCCGGACGACAGTGACATTTTTTGTCCGTTCGACGACGATTGGCGGCTCGTGCTGGACGAGTTCGATCAAATCGACATAATTCTTTATCGTTCTCGTGTCCGAGTTCATCGCGATGGCGATTTCATTCGTTGATTTTGCTCCATTCTTGAGTAGTTCCTCGAAGATTTGCTTTACGATCGATTCGGGATTTTTTCGGGCCACTTTAATCACGATGAATTTTATATGTTAAACAATACATGCAAGCGGATTTAAATACTAACGTTTGGTATAGAATACTGAAATTTGTATTGTAGTACTGGATTGAATATTATGAAAATCATGTACAACGAAAGCGCCCCGTTGAGCACGCTCGTGTGCAGCGCCAAGGGTCTGGATCTGGAACCCGGCAAGCACGAAGGCACGTGCGCGATCTGCGGGACTAAAGGCTCGGGGATGCTTCATGCGAGCACCCGCGAGACCTTCACGGCCTCCGAGTTCTTGCACGACACGCGATTGTTCTGCCCGTGCTGCAATTACATGTACAACGAGAACAAGTTCCGTTTCACGGGCTGGGTGGTCTCGCCAGGGTACTACAAGGTGCTCAAGCACGGGGAGATCTTGAATGCACTCTTCACGACACCTTTGCCATTCGCCTTGTACTCCACGACGACAGGCAAGAAGCAAGGGTGGGTCCGCATGGCGCACTCGATCAACTACTCCCGGGCATACCTCAAGATCGGGTGGGACATGGTGGCCATTCACGCGAGCGACGCGACGCTCCGGCAGCACGCGGTCGTGGCCAAGTTCATGCAAGAACACGAGATCCCGCTCCGCGTCGTGCTGGCGGCCGGGGAATTACCACCGAACCTGCTCAAGCGGATCCCGCCAGCAGATCAGCTCCCGCTCCTGAAACACGTGCAGCACCACGCTCGCGATCTCGCGTGGGAATGGGTCTTGATGTTCTGGCCGAGAGAATTGAATTTTGAAATTAAGGGTGAATTACCGTGGAACGTACATTAGAAGATGAAAAGGCGAACGTTGTGAATTGGTTCGCGTCAGCGCCTCTCGGGCTCGACCCGAAGGAGGCACCAAACCGCGAGCTTTACCAGCTCGCGATCTACTGGCTCGCGAAGGTGTACATGCGGGCGGACTGGGCAAAGATCGCCCGGTCGAAAAACGTGTACCGCGATGACGTGTTCGAGCACCGCGTGAAGGCCGCGTTGTCCCAGCCGAACATCCGCAGGATCAACGATAAGCTCTGCGAGATGCTCGGCTTGCAATCAGTAGCTATCCCGAGCGGCGTTCTCGACGAGTTGGAGAAAAACAAGGGAACGCTCTTGCGATCGATGCGCCGGGAGGCGATCTATTTCACGCTCAAGGCAACCGAGCTCGCCGGGGCGATGTTTAAAGATAAGATGTGGGTAAGAATATGAACAACTACAAGATAGAAGGCGTGATCACGGCGTTGAGCCAGGTCACGCAGACAGGAGACCAGAAGACCGGGGCCAGCACGATGCTCCCGGTCAAGGACGTGTGGGACAGGACGGACACCGTGCAGGTTCCCTATGTTAGCGGGAACAGCGTTCGCGGCCGGCTCCGTCGCTTGATAATGAATGACCTGGTCGACCTCGTCGGGTACACGTTCCAGAACGAGCACGTCTGGCACGCGTTCTTCGGCGGCGGCCAGCTCCAGGCAGTCGGCCCGTCGGGCATCGTGGACGTGGGCATGCGCAAGGACATCACGCGCCTCATCCCGCCGGTCGCGCTGTGGGGTTTCTCGCTCGGGAACCAGGTCCTCGAAAGCAAGCTCGTCGTGTATGACATGGACGTGCTCTGCGAGGAGATGCGCCCTTACATTCCCGAGCGGTACAAGAACCTTTGCACGTGCTCGTTCAATCAATGCGTGTCGAATGTCATGTTCACGCGGCGGGATGACAAGCAGAATGGCCGCGTGAAAGATAGCGACGACGCGGCGATCCAGATGAAGGTCGAGGTCCAGGTGCTCGTCACCGGCACGAGATTCTATCACGGGTTCATCCTGCGCCGGGATCCATCGCCGGTCGAGGTGGCCTGCTTGCACCGGGCCATCGTGCTCTGGCGAGACATCCCGAACATCGGCGGGAAGTCGAGCAGCGGGTTCGGGCGCCTCGATCTCGGCTACGATGGCACGATCGACGACAAGCCATATCTTGACTTCATCACGGCGAACAAGGATGCAATCGTGGCGTACTTGCAAGGGCTCGAAACGAGCTTCGCGAAGCAGTTGGAGAAGAAGCCTACGAGGAAGAAGGCCAAGGGTAAAGACAAGGATGGTGACGAGAAAGACGAGCAGCCGGACAATCAAGTTTCCCTCGAATCCTTTCAATAGCGAGGCATTCGAGCCGCTGGAGGTACGGTTCGAACTCGGGGCGCCAGTCATGCTCTCGTATCCTTGGATCATGTTCGACGCCCTGGTTGCCCACGCGGTGCTCGAGCAACATTTCCCGGACGTTCTCACGTCGCTCGATTCCCGCGTGGTCGTCGACCTGTCGGAAATGCCGCTCCCGCTGGAGAAATACACCTTCGGGAGCAACGACTTCATCTATCACGCGTCGTGCTCGCGATTCGACGTGAAAGGCACGGCGACGGCCAACATCCGCAAGCGGATATGCGAGAGTGACACGTCGCGCATCGAGAATCTGAAAAAGGTGGACATCGTCCGCGGGCCGCTCAAGGCCTACGACATGCGGATGATCACGATCACGGCGCCGACGTGCACGTTCTATTGCAAGGGCGACAAGGACGCGCTCGCGTCGTTGCTGGCGGGCGTCACGGGGCTGGGCAAGAAACGAGCCGCGGGCTTCGGCCGGGTCATGAATGTCACGGTGGCGATGATGGATGCCGACACGAGCATCGTGCATCCAACCTTTGGCGTGAACCGTCCCGTGCCCGTGCCGCTGGCCGAGCAGCTCGGGCTTCCCGGCGCTTCCGGGAACGTGGCGCTGCTGGCCTACAAGCCCCCGTATTGGGACAAGAGCTCGCACGCCTTGTGCCGCGTGCCGGATGGTTTCGGAGCATGATGAATTTGAACATGGTAGTAGCAAGGGACAACATGTTCCTCGTCGATGATGTTGATGCGACCATGTACGACCACATCATCGTGGCGTTCAGCGGGGACAAGGCATGGCTCGAGAAGTATTGCACCAGCCTCCTGGCGTTCGGCGCCAGGACCGCGTCAGGTAATGGGCGGATCGACAAGTGCACGATCACGAGCATCCCGCGTGATTTCAGCATCGTGCACCCGGGCTTCGGCGTGAATCGTCCCGTTCCAGTGAAAGCAACCGAGGCGCTCGGCCTCCCGGGCGCGAGGACCGATGTCGCGATGCTATCTTGCAAGCCCCCGAACTGGTCAAGGCCAAATCACGTGCTCTGTCGCATCCCGGAGGGATTCACATGAACATGATGGAGCGCGAACAATTCCTGGCATGGAGCCGGCAAGAGCCCTATACCAAGCTGGTCCAGGCCACGCTCGCCGGGATGCGCTCGGCGATGGCCGGCCACGAGAACGTGAACATTGCCGTCTCGGGAGGCAAGGATTCGCTCGTCATGCTCCATCTCGCGCTCCATGCCAAGCCGGATTGCTTCGTGTGGCACTGGGATTATGGTATTTACATGCCTCGCGAGATCGAGAAGGAAGTGCTCGGGATTCTCGTTCAATTTCCGATCTTGCAAGGGCGGCTCGTCCTACATGCACGGCAGAGCAAGAACGAGGCATCGCTGGCAGGTTACAAGGCATTCTTCGCCGCGATCTCGGGCCACTTGCATGACCGCGCGATAACACTAAATTTAATTGGATTGCGGTCAGAGGAATCTATCGCGAGAAAACGCCGGTGCAAATCCATGTTCGAGCAAAACGGCCCCGTCACGAATGTTTTCCCCATACGGGATTGGCGATGGAAGGATATTTGGGCCTACATCGTCCAGCACGATATTCCATATCCGAGCACCTACGACGTGAAGGCCAAGTTGCTCGGCTGGGACAAGACGCGGTTCGTGACGTTCTTTGACCCGGAGTTCGAGCATCTCGGCGGGATGGTGCAGGACAAGTTCTTGTTCTGGAAGTGGCGGGGATGAAGGGAATGGATTATCACAGCGCGCTGAAGAGCGTGCCATCAGTAAAGATAGACCGCGAGCTGGGTCATCATTCTGCTGGTGGGAATCATGTGCTTCGTCTTGACGTGTGCAACAATGATTTACCCGCGGTATTCGAGCAATGTGACGTGCTATATACCGAACCACCATGGCGGAGTGGATATGGTGAATTCATCAATCGTGCTGCTTGCGAGCAATCCACGTATGCAAATTTCACCAACGCGCTGAACAAGATTGTAACCCGATTCCGGGCAAGGTGTGCGATCTGGTTCGTCCTGGGAGCACACGTCTTGAAACACATCATCGAACCGGAAATGCAATTACCAACCACCATCCACGGGTACAAGGCATTCCTTTGCGGATGGAACGATCACGGCGTATATTTAAGTCCAAAAACACATCTTGAATTCATCAAGGAATTGGCACGTGATCACGAGCGTGTTGGTGATTTCTGTGCCGGGTATGGCAACACGGGAAGGATATTTCAAGAAGCTGGAAAACACTTCGTGCTTTCCGATATCAATGGAAAGTGCATATACCACATCGCGACAACACTGATGGGATTTACATGAAACAAGCAAGATTATTCGACGTGGAAAAGTCCATGATTCATGCGGACATCACGAAGCACGCCATTTTTTTCGTGAAAGACCCGGCGTCTCTCGTGATAGAAGGCGTGCCGGAGGATACCTTGCTCGTTTATCACGCCGAATACACGCCCCCGAAGGTCAGCGGCGCGACCACTATCCCGTTCGAGGAATTCAAGGCCAAGTACGTGGATTACCACGTGAACATGATCATCCTGGTTGGCCTTAATCGGATGATAAACCCATCGAACCGGTGTGATTTCATCCACGAATATCTCTCCACGCTGACCGCAAATATTCCGAAGCTGTCCATCGACACGGAGCCATTCATCGGCGAGCCGTGGCGACTGTTCTTTCATTATCTATTCACGAGCAACAACTTGTTCAAGCGCCCGCATAGTTTCGCGGTGCAAACGGAATGGTTGCACTGGTTCAACAGGGAAAGCAATGAATGCATCATCTCCCCGGAATATCTCGGTAAGTGCATCGTCAAGACATTCTCCGATCTTGACTTGCTGGAGAGCACGTTCACGTTCACCGAGGTCGACGAGAAACAACAAACATGGTACGCGGAAGCAAAACAATTCACGTTCAACAAGTACAACACGTTAAAACTCATCGTGAACGCGTTGTTAAAACACGCTAACACGCGATTTGGTCTCGATCTCGATTTCGGGTCCTACCACGCAAGCAAGGACTTCACGATACCGGATATTGGCGTGTACCGGTTCGTCGTCGAGGAGAACATGCGGCGGATGCAAATTTATAACACGGCCGTGTTGGCTGGGATGGCAAGAAATCCGTGAAACGGGTCTTCAAGGACGAAAACGTGCTGGTCGCGGCGCGGGCCAGGATCTCGATGCTTTTCGACCAGTTCGAGGAGATCATCGTTTCAGTCTCGAGCGGGAAGGACAGCACGGTCTTGTATCACCTATGCTTGCAAGAAGCCGTCAAGCGGAATCGCAAGATCACGGCATTCTTTCTCGATCAGGAAGCGGAATACCAGGCGTCCATCGACTTGATGAAGAAGATCATGAAACATCCGAACGTGATTCCTACATGGTATCAAGTCCCGATTTACATGACAAACTCCACGTCGATGGACGAGTATTTCTTGTACGCGTGGGGGGAAGGCGAGAAATGGGTCCGGGAGAAGGACCCGGCCGCGATTCACGAGATCAAGGAAGACTATCCACGACGGTTCTACCCGTTCCTGGACTGGTACGAGAGCAAGACGCCGAAAGCGGCACACGTGGTGGGACTACGAGCTGAGGAAGGCATCACGCGCTATCGGGCTGTCACGAAGGACCCGGGATGGAATGGCTTGCGTTGGAGCACCATCACGAAAAGCACGGTTCGATTTTATCCGATCTATGACTGGGCGGTCTACGATATCTGGAAGTTCATCTACGACTACGATCTCCCGTATAACAAGATTTATGATCTCATGTTCTGGGACAATCACAGCATCTACCAGAAGATGCGCGTTTCAAACCTGATCCACGAGAAATCATTCCGGTGCCTCGTGGATCTACCACGGTACGAGCCAGCCACGTACAACGCGCTATGCAAGCGAATCTCGGGGATTCGGACGGCTTCGCGATATGCGACTGAAAAACTGGTCTTCAATAACAAGACCTTGCCGAAACACTACGACACGTGGAAGCAATTTCGGGACTTTCTCGTGGAAAACCTGGAGAACCAGGAACATCGCAAGAAATTCACGGCGCGGTTCGAGAAACAAGAAAAAGACGAGCGCACGTACCAGGCACAAGTGGGGCAATTATTGATCAACGATTACGAGAATTCGAGAGCATTTGACACGAAACGGACGGAGAAAATAGAAAAAGCAAAAGAGACATGGTGGAACTTGTTATGAACACAAAAATCGTTCAAAAGGCAATGGATGTCAAGGTCGTGAAGATGAGCGAGCTGATCGCGAACGATTACAACCCGAACAGGATGCCGGACACGGAAATGAACATGTTGGCTGATTGTATCACGAAATACGGGTTTCTTTTTCCCTTGATCACATCATTTGACAAGGAAAAGAAGAAATACCGCATCATCGATGGTTATCACCGGTACGAGGTCTTGAAGCGACTCGGATGCGACGAGGTCACGATCCTCGACCTGGACCTGGCCTATCACGATGCCGTGCAACTCACCGTGTTGATGAATCGCATCAAGGGCTTGCATCAAGTCGAGCTCATGAGCGATCTCATCGTGAAGCTTGAAGACCTGGGCGTCGAGGATGATGAGATTTGCAAGAACCTCGGGATGGAGGCGGAGGAATACATCCGGCTAAAGCAACAACTTGGCATCTCCCACGCGTTTCGTAATCACGTCTACACGAAATCATGGGAAATCGAGAAATGATCACCAGTCTTTTTTCATTGAATCAATCTTGAACTGGCATAACACCATCACCTAAAGGGTAGGTGGGCGGGCGACCGAAATATATATAAACTCACGTGCCCATACTTAACATAGAAAACACAAAACGTGAAAAATTTATGAAAACAATCGAAGAAGAATTCTTGCAATCCTTGCAAGATAAAAACAATTGCCCGAATTGTGCACGTGCTCAAGCACATGCCGTGCGACACAATGGCGATATGGCCGGGATCGGTTATGTATCGTGCCGTGCACATCGCGTCATCGACGCATACGCGTCGCGGTTCTTGAAAATAGAATGGGTGAACCCGGCCAACACGTCCGGGTTCACCGTCACGAGTGGCCAGCCCTGGTCGCTTGATACACTGGATGAATGGGTGATCATCGCTGCATCCCCCGTCTCCGTTCACAGGGACGAAAACGAGGCCACCGTCGTTACCGTAGCCGCGGTGGAAAACGGCGAGTATGTCGCGCGCCACCACGCGGTGCTTGTCGCAACAAAGGAGGGTATAACCCTCCTCCACGACACGCACGCCGTGGAGGCCGTGGCCATAGCCACGGCCATGATCGGCGGGTACGTGATAAATACATGCACGTATGGCGACGCGGGCGACACGCCTGCCAGGCCACATTCCCCGGTCCAGCGTGATCGGTGTGTTGAATGCTCGCCCGATGACTTCCCTGTCATTAAAGTCTTCTGCCCTCTCTGCGGGCACGAGGGCGATGGACGCGATGGGGAAAAATGCCCATCGCCTGGTTGTGAAGGCAAGATGGAGGAAAATTCCACCATCACGTATGCGTGATTTTCTCTCTCTTTTTTGACCGGGCCAATCCCGCCGCCCTTCCGGCAATTCCACCCGGGGAAGGAAGGGGCTGGGGCGAGCGACAAGAACGGGTAAAATAATCATGGCAGAAATCGAAAAACTTGAGGAAATCGTCGATACCATCACCGGCGCCTCCTTGATGCGAACGACCGAGAATTTCATCCTCGTCTCGAGCGAGGAAATCATGAAGGAGGCCCGGGCCGCGCTCGACGCCGCGGGTCTCGTGGACATCAACATATATGTCGAAAAAACGACCATCTGGCACGATGGTAATTTTCACGGGGAGAACGTGAAGTATCGCGTGGTCGAGTCCGAGAACGGGGACGAGTACATTCTCGTCACGAGTCGTGATGGCGAGGACGGGCTCTATGACGCCGACCCTGTAAATTTTATAATGGGCCGGGTGGAAGATTGGGTCAATTGCACGTACCACCCGTGCCGCGTTCGCGACGCTCTTCGCGAGCTCGACGCGGAGGCGAGCAAGGTGGATGACAAGTATGATGATGACGAGCGTGAGTACGTCCTCGCTGACGAAGACTTCTGGCTCGTCATCGACGACGAGGAACAACCAACCAAGTTCACCGCACTCGTCTTCGAGGCAGACTGCGAGAAGGTTGCTTGGCGCAATTGCTCGGAAGGCACTGATGATCACGATGTCATTTATCTCGTGAATGCGGGCCCTCACGCGGGGCAATATCTCCGCGATTACGCGTCGCGGTGGGAAGGAAGCTCGGATTACGAGGCGACCTTGCACGATGCCGCCGATCTCCCGAGCTGGGCTCGCGTGCAGCTCGGGCTTGAAGATGACGAGGATTGATCATGAACACCACGTCCCTCGCCAAGATCGCCGTCACGGGCAACGTCACGTGTTGCTGGTGCAACAAGGCGCCGGCCGCGTGGTTTGACATCGACAAGCGAGACCCGCCGGGATATATCGCTATCTGTGACACGTGTCATCAAAACCCGCGTGTCGACCGGACCTATGCCATTCACGTGGTGGATGGCGAGGCCATCATCGTGCTCCCGGACGGGCACGGTGGGAAAAATACCCGTGTTCGGGTGAGCAAGGGAACGATGGCTCGCATCGAAGCCATCGAGGTGGATGAAAGCAAGAAAACGGCCGACGCCGCAATTTCACATGCGCTCGATGCACACGACAACATTCACGGCAAGGGAACGGGGCACGATCTCGCCTCCAGGCGGGAGAAAAAGGGAGGTGAAGGAACGTTCAAGTGTGATTCGTGCAAGCGGGAAATCTCGAACCCGCCCAAGGATCCAAAGTTTTGCCCTCACGCGTACAAGGCGGGTCATTTGAATCTGTGTGGTCTCACGTCAACCACGTGCGAGAAAACAAAGGCATATCCGGGCGCGTGCACGCATTATGGCTTGTATCCTCCGGAAGGAGACCCGTTCGGGTTGAACAGGCCAGGGATCCTGGGCCCTCCAACGTCGGCAAAAGCATGGCCAGTACACAAATTTGTCAAGAAAACGTGGATGCCGTGGAACCTGGAGACCAATAAACCAATTGTTGCTAAGGGCGAGTGAACATGGAAACCAACCCTCGACAATATTGCCGCGTGTGCACGCACGACATGCTCAATGGCGGGAATG